>Ga0123353_10017848_pt1 | contig 10459 bp, 9 predicted proteins | sample TergutLab28metaG_3_FD_92763 | JGI IMG/M metagenome (GOLD analysis project Ga0123353, IMG submission 92763) | Labiotermes labralis P3 segment gut microbial communities from Petit-Saut dam, French Guiana - Lab288 P3 | ecosystem: Host-associated > Arthropoda: Insects > Digestive system > Gut ... | reverse complement strand
TCCGAGAGCATTTTTACGTCTGGCGCGATATCGCCCTGATGACGCAGCGCCACAACGTCGGTGCCGAAAATATCGAGCCCGGTCATCATCGAGCTGTAGCCGGGGGTCGTCGGTACCGCGGGCGCGAAGCAGTTTTCGAACACCGCGCCGTCCGAAAGGTATTTGTCGATATGCGGGGTGGTCAGCCGGTTGTAGCCGTAAAGCGACATATGGTCGCGGCGCAGCGAGTCGATTCCGAAAAACAGCAGGTTCAGTTTTTTTTCACTCATATGTTATTTTCTCCCTTAATTTTATATTTCGGGGCTGTCCAAATCAGAACAGCCCCTTTTAAAAGTTATTTTACAAATATATGCGAACTGTTACCGCTGCGCCCTTTTTCTCATATGCAGCACGGCCGCGCCGAATATTATAAGCGCGATAAGCGCGAATATACCTGCGTCGCCGGTCTGCGGCGCGGGTGCGGGAGCCGGGGCCGGAGCGGGCGCCGCCGGAGCGGGCGCGGGCGCGGCTTCCTCAACCGCCGCGGGCTCTTCGGGAGCCGCGGGGGGCACGCCCACAAGATCGCCGCCCAGAACTATATAATCGTAGCCGCCGGGGGCCCAGTTGCCGGACTGGTCGGTTGCGACGGAGACAAAGAGCGCCTGGTCGCCGTCAGCGGAACATTCCTGCGAGAAAATATATAACCCTATATTCTTGCCCGCGCCGATAGCGGGGCCGAAAGTCATATCCATTTCGCCTTCACCGTGTGCCCTGACTGCGGCGTATTTTATTTTCAGCTCAACCGCGTAGGAGGAGTCGCCGGTCCTGACGAAGCCGGTTTCCACATAGGGCGCCGTGCCGTCGCCGCTGAAGAACCCGCCGTCGCCCCTGCTTATGGTCACGTTCGGGTAGCCCCTGTCGTCCATTCTGAACTGCACGACGTCGTCGCCCGCCTCGCCTTCGTTGCTGAAGTCGATCAATACTTCGAGCGTTGTTATCTCCCACTGCGCTTCGTCTTTGACGCGCGAGTCGTAGTCGTCCGGGAGCAATGTCGGCCCGGCTAAATTTACGAGCATAAACACATAAATGGCGTCGTCGTCCCAGAGCATCCACGCGTCGCCGCCGCCGCCGAGGCCGCCGTCCGGCGTCGCCGAGTGGCCGTTTCTTACGGGTACATGCAGGCCTTCGTCGTATACGGCGTCTTTTACGCCGTCGATGGCGGGCGCGGTCGCCGTTTTCGGGACTGTGCCCGCGTTGCTGTTGTCGGAATGCGCCGCCGCGGTGAACGGGATTGAAATCAAAATGGCTGCGAGTAAAATTGCGATGATTTTTTTCATACTAAATTTCTCCTTAATTTCTTAAAATAAATTATATTTTATAATTGGTTACATTATATAGCATAGCGGATAAAATGTCAATTATGGATAAGTTGAAAATCAAAAGTTAACACAATCTTAATATTTATTTCCCGGATTTTTAATATTTTTAATCAACCCTTATACCCTCGTCGACCGTATCGTTTCTGATTGTGCCGAAATCCGAGAGCACCCAGCTGTACTGCCCCGTCGTGACGACCGTGTCGCAGTAAGCGCACTTCGCCGACGACGTCATTTCAAGCGGCGCCGCGCAGTTCGGGCAGTTGTGGCCCGAAACGCCGGACACGGCTTCTTTGGTCTGTACATCCGCGGAGCGCATGAATTTCATTTTATAGCGCAAATCCCAGCGCGTGGTTTTGTCCCCGCGCAAAATTTTCCCGGTCTTTTCGTCTTCCTGCCAGTCTATCATCCTCGCGTTGAGGTAAAGGGTGAGGTATTCGAATTGCGCGTCTTTGGCGTAGCTTGTGAGGTACGCGGTGTTTACGACCATGCTCTCGTAATGGTAGACGACGCCCTGCTCTATTTTGGACTGCACCTGTTTTGCCGTCGCATCGTACAGATTATCGTGCAAAAACGCGCGTACGGGCATAAGATCGCGTTTGCACCACGCCGTCTGGATATCTATATACACCCTTTTGACGAACGAGACAAAATCGCTCGCGGAAAAATTCGGGTCGTGCCCTTTGATTATGGGCTCGATTTCCAATGTCCTGTCCGGCAGGTTTACATTCAGCCCCTGTGTCGAACTCGGCCTTACGGCCCCTCCCGGCCCCTTCGATTTGCCGCCCCCGAAGAACGAGACAATTACAGCGAGACCGATACCGCCGCATATAATCATCATTATCACGAACAATATTTTGCCGCCGAGAGTCGCCTCGTCCCAATTAAATTCGCCGCCGTCGCTGTCTCCCCAGCCGCCGCCCCAATCGCCTCCGCCGCCTCCGCCGCCGCCGTAATCGTTTCCGTCGAACGCCGCCGCCGGCGCTAAAAGGCACATTACAAAAAGCAGCGCGGCAACGATATATATTATTTTTTTATAGTTTGACCAATTCATAAATTCCCATCTCCCAATAATTAACTTTAATGGAGCACGTCGCAAGCATAGACGGTCGAATGGAACCCCGGCCATTTGGCCGCCCCGCGCGCCGACGTCACCGGCGGCAGCGCTTCAAAGCGCCCGAGTTTATTAAACATCGTTTCCCTCAGCTCCGCGGCGAGCGCCGGGTTGACCTGCGAGAGATCATGCTGTTCCGACGGGTCCGACGCCGTATCGAAGAGCAGCTCTCCCCCGCCCTGACGCGCCCACATATATTTATACCCGTTTTTGATAACCGCGAAAAGCGTGTCCGTGGAATTGCCGTAAAAGACCCTGTCGGCCGTGTCGGCGCCGACAAAATCCATCATGTTTGCGCCGTCGGTTTCAAGGTTCGGCGCAGAAGCGCCCGCTACACCCAAAACAGTCGGCATAACGTCGGCCAAAGTGACGAGCGTATCGCAGCGCTCGCCCTGAAGCGGGCTTGTTTTCCACGACGCGGCGGGCGGGCGCACAATCATCGGTATATGCGCGGACCCTTCAAAAAAGACGCTCTTGGCGAAAATCCCGTGGTCGCCCATCATGTCGCCGTGGTCCGAGGTGAATATTATCCAGGTATTTTCTAAAAGCCCCATCTCGCGCATACGCGCGAACAGCAGCCCGAGCGTGTAGTCTATTTGCGTTATACACGCGTAATACGCGCGTTTTACGTCCGCCTTCTGTTCTTCGGACATACGGTACCCGTTGTTGAGCGTATACGTCGGCGCGTAAAAGCCCTGCGGCGCACAGCCCGGGTCCGCGGACCAGCCGCCGCCGGCGGGCGCGGGCAGCCGCTTGTTTTGGTACAGCGACCAGTAGTTAAAGCACGGGTCGAACGGCGGGTGCGGCTTCGCGAAGCTCGTCCAGAGGAAAAACGGGCGGGTGTCATCGCGGGTTTCCAGAAAATCAATCGAGCGTTTCACCGTCCAATATGTCGCGCTGTGGGTTTCGCCGACCGTGGAGATAACCGGCTCGATCTCGTTTTCGCCGACGCCGTGCCCTTTAGGGGTATACGGGCCGCCTTCTAAGCTCCGGTAGTAGTCCATGGGGAGCTCCATATGCTCAAAGCCGTAATTCGCGCGCATCGGGTGGAAGTGCATTTTGCCCTGCGCGCGCGTCTGGTAGCCGTTTGCCGTCAGTATTCCGGGCAGCGTGGGGCGGCTGCGCATCGGCACGATAGCGTTGTTATTGCCGGTCAGTCCGTTTGTATAGCCGTGCGTGCCGGTCATTATCGTCGCGCGCGCCGCCATACATATCGGGCTGTCGGAGTAGCACCGCGTGAACGCGACGCCCTCATCGGCGAGCCAGTTTAGGTGCGGCGTGTAGATGTGGTCGTTTCCGAGCGCGTGTATCGTGTCAAAACGCTGCTGGTCGGTGGTTATAAGTAAAATGTTCGGTTTGCCCATATATCGCCCTCCTGTTTTTATTACGGTTGAATTATAGCACAGAATCGAATATAAATCAATTGTTTTTTTGAAAATTTAACAAAAAACTCCTATAAAAAATATCTTTTTAAGAGTATAATATGTAAAATAATAAATAAAAAAATTTTTGGAGGACAAAAAAGATGTCAGAATTGGTTTTGATGAAGGGCAACGAGGCGATGAGCGAAGCGGCGATAAAATGCGGGTGCCGGTATTATTTCGGGTACCCGATAACGCCGCAGAACGAAATCGCCGAATATATGGCGGCGAGGATGCCGCAAGTGGGCGGCTTCAGTTTACAGGCGGAGAGCGAAATCGCCGCCGTCAATATGGTTCTCGGCGCGTCCGCGGCGGGCGCGAGGGTTTTCACCTCGTCGTCGAGCCCGGGCATAAGCCTGAAAACCGAGGGCATATCCTACATGGTCGGCTCGGACCTCCCGTGCGTTATCGCGAACATCCAGCGCGGCGGCCCCGGGCTCGGCGGGATACAGCCCGCGCAGTCGGATTACTATCAGGCGACAAAGGCTATGGGCCACGGCGACATGCGGCTTATCGTCCTCGCGCCGAACTCCGTACAGGAGATGGTGGAGCTGACCGGACTCGCGTTTGAACTCGCGGACCGATACAGAACGCCGGTAATGATTCTCGCGGACGGCGCGCTCGGGCAGATGATGGAGCCCGTGGATTTCGGCAGACTTCAAATCAGCGCCCCGCCCGAAAAACCGTGGGCGGCCGTAGGGCACGCCGACAAGCGCGCGCCGAACATTATAAACTCGCTCTATTTACAGCCCGAGGATTTGGAAAATACGATATTGGAGCGCTGCAAAAACAAATACGACGTAATAGACGCGAAGGAGGCGAGATATGAGGAGTTCGATACCGAGAATTCCGATATAGTCATAGTCTCTTACGGGATATCGTCGAGGGTCGCGAAGGTCGCGGCGGGTATGTGCCAAAACCGCGGGATAAAGGCCGGGTATTTCAGGCCGGTGACCCTTTCGCCGTACCCGTCGGCGCGGCTCGGCGAGATCGCGGATACTGCAAAACGGTTTTTGGTCACGGAGCTCAACATGGGCCAGATGGTCGACGACGTGAAGCTTGCGACAAGCTGCAAAAGACCCGTCGATTTCTTCGGCCGCACGGGCGGGGTCATATCCGCGCCGGAGGAAATATACGAATATATAGTCAAAATATTGAAGTAATATATATAGAGGAGATAATTAAAAATGGTTGTATTTGACAGGCCGAAATCACTGACCGATAAAGATTTTCACTACTGCGCCGGCTGTATGCACGGGGTGGTCCACAGGCTGATCGCCGAGGTATTGGACGAGCTCGATGTAAAAGGCAGAACCGTCGGGGTCGCGCCGGTGGGCTGCTCTGTTATGGCGTACACTTATTTTAACTGCGATATGGTGCAGGCGCCGCATGGGCGCGCGCCGGCTGTCGCCACCGGGATAAAAAGGGTGCACCCGGATAATATCGTATTCACATATCAGGGCGACGGGGACCTCGCCGCTATCGGCACAAACGAAACCGTACACGCCGCGGCGAGGGGCGAAAATATCACGGTCGTGTTTATAAACAACGCGATATACGGCATGACGGGCGGGCAGATGGCCCCGACGACGATGCCGGGGCAGGTCACCAGCACTTCGCCTTACGGCAGAAAAGCCGAGATTCAGGGGCTGCCCGTAAGGGTGTGCGAGATGCTCGCGACCTTAGACGGCGTCGCCTACGCCGAAAGGGTCGCGGCGGACAGCGCGCGGAATATACGCGCCGCCAAAAGGGCGCTCAAAAAGGCGTTTGAATACCAAATCGCAAAAAAAGGTTTTACGATAGTCGAAGTTCTGTCAAACTGCCCCACCAACTGGGGGATGACTCCCGCCGATTCGTTGGAATGGATAAGGGCGGAAATGATACCGTATTACCCTCTCGGGGTTTATAAAGACGCGGGCAGTAAAGAGGAGGGCGCGAAAAATGAATAAAACATACAGCATATTGGTCGCCGGGTTCGGCGGCCAGGGCATACAGTTCACCGGCAAGCAATTGGCGCTGGCGGGAATGTACCTGAATAAAAAAGTGACCTGCATACCGTCTTACGGGCCCGAGATGCGCGGCGGCACGTCGAGCTGCACGGTCATGATTTCGGACGACGAAGTCGGCTCGCCCATAAACGCGCATCCCGATATTGTTATAACCATGAATTTGCCGTCGTACTTAAAGTTCCACAATACGGTAGCTGCGGGCGGGTATTTATTCTGCGACAGCTCGCTCGTCGGCGAAAAAAGCGGCAGGGACGATATACAAGCGCACTATATCCCGGCGACCGCGCTCGCGTATGAACATAATATGCCGAAGTCCGCGAACGTTATAATGCTCGGCAAACTGATACGCGAAACCGGAATATTTACAGCCGACGAGCTCGTAATGTCGATGAAAAAGAGCATACCGGAATCGAGAAAAGCTCTGTTGGAAATGAATATCGAAGCGCTTACTATCGGCTATGAATTCGGCGTCATATAAGTTTAGCTTCTTCTTCTATCGCTTCGTCGAGCATAACGACGTCATTATGCAGTTCTATCGACGCGGCGGAATTTTCCTCGGCTATCGCCGCGTTTTCCTGCGTCGTTTTTTCCACTTGGCTGATGGCTATATTTATCTGCTTGACCCCGTGCGCCTGTTCTTCGCTCGCCGCGGTTATTTCCGAAATCAATTTACTCAGCTGCGCCGAATGCTCCGCATTCTGTTTTGCCAAAAGTATCACCCGTTCCGCGTCCGCCCTGCTCGCGTCTGTAAGCTCCATATTTTTTTCGATTATTTCCGCCGTTTCCGCGCTCGCGCTCGCGCTTTCCTGAGCGAGCTCGCGCACCTCTTCGGCGACAACCGTAAAACTCCTTCCGGCGTCCCCCGCGCGCACCGCTTCAACCGATGCGTTTAAGGCGAGAATGTTTGTCTTCGAAGCGATTTTGTCTATGGTTTTTATTATTTTGCTCACTTTGTCGCTCGATTCCTTCAATTCCGCCATCGTTTCCATCATTTTTTCCATGTATTTGCCCGTTTCGTCCATTTCCTGCGTTGACTGCGCCGCTATTCGGGCCGCGGCTCTTGTATTTTCCGTGTTTTGCGCGATCATCGACTCCGTTTCGTTCATAGCCGCCGCCGTTTCTTCCGTCGCCGCCGCTTGACTCGCCGAGCCTGCAGCCAAGCTCTCCGACGCCCCGCTGATTTGGTCGGCCGAATTTCTGACCATTTGCGAGATAGACATTAGTTTGGCTATGGTCTTTTTTAAATCTTTCATTATGCCGCCCGATAAAAACGACGAGATAATTATTGCCATAACGGCGGCGATCGCCATAGAGGTGATACTGATGATCGTGGATAACCTTTCGGTGGAAACCATCAGCGCGTTGCCTTCGGTTACAAGGTCGTCATATCTTTGGGCTATAATATTTAAATTTTTGATTATTTCCTCCAAGCGCGGCTGTATTTCAACGTCAAGATGGCGCTTTGCCAATTCTGTTTCGCCGGCTTTTATATAATTCGCGACGGTTTCCGCTTCATAATGCATATAGGCATGGGGGTCTTTAATTTTCGTCAACAAAGACAATATTTCGGGGTCGGTAACCTTTTTCGCGTTTTCGCTGTGCAGCCATTCGCCGAGCGCGCAGGTATCCGGGTCGATGGAACCGGTAAATTCGGAGCCGTTCAAAACCGATTCGATGAGCGCGCTTTTCCATAAGTAATGTTTGATCAGGACTTCTTTAAATTTGCCGTCCTGTTCATTGAGCTCAATCATATGGTTGGTTTCCCTTAAAAGTATCTGCGTGGATACGATTCCCGTGAAACCGAGAACCAGCCCTATGATAAAAATAATGCCGAACCCGATAAATATTTTTGTTTTTATTTTCAATTTGTTAAAGCGTTTCATTAATAATTCTACCTCCAAAAAATGTTTTATTTATATTATATATCTTTCAAAGATTCGCCGCTACACCCTATAGGGTATATTTTCGGCCTTTTTTTTCGTTATTTTTGAAAAAGCTGCAAAACCGCATACGGCGAAGGCGCCCCTCCGCGTAAAGAGGGGCGCCGATTCTATTTTAATTTTAACTTTTTATCAAAATAATTCCGCCGCCGATCGGTATTGCTGTCAATGCAGCCATTGACGCCAAAGTTATAATAAGTTTATCTTCTTTTACGGCGTCCCCAAGTAAAGGAATAAGGACAAATATAAAAGACACACCGATTGAGACTAAAATAATACCTGTTATTATTTTGACGATTTTTAACGTTTTTCTGCTCATTTTTTCCTCCAAAAAATGTTTTTTACTTTTATTATATATATTTCGGAGAATCGCCGCTACACCCTATAGGGTATATTTTCGGTTCTTTTTTCGCTATTTTTGAAAAACTGTAAAATTCTTATTTACTTTTTCTTTGTTTTCGAGTATAATATCAATGTTGTCAACTTTAGCGAAAAATACCGTAAATCACGAAAAATATCTTACGCTGCAAAAAACATAAAGGCGGGAGGAAGCACTAAAAGCGGGAGGAAGCACTAAAGGCTCCTTTTCCAAAGGAGCTGGCAGCGACGCAGTCGCTGACTGAGGATTATCAAAAAGCAGAACGCCGAGCAATCAAGCGAACTAAGCGCCAATTGTGCAAAGCAAAAAAGATAGGTTTTTTCTATAATATGGCATATGGCAAATATTCGGAGGAATCCTCAGTCAGAATCCTCAGTCAGCGAAGCTGACAGCTCCTTTGGAAAACTAAACTTGACCCACAAGTCAAAGAAGAATAAAAAAGAGGCAAAAACGCCTGTTGTCCGGGTAGAACAAGGCCCTTGCGAGCCTTGACCCCCACAGACCCGTACGCACCCAATTAAGGCATACGGTTCCTCACAGAAACATTAGATCAAATCCGGAGGAGAATTTTAGGCATGGCAACAGGGTAGACAGAAAGAAGATTCCAGAAAAGCTTATCGGTGAAGACATGCTTGGAGCCTCTGGGGTTGAGAGTAGCTTTGAGCCTATCGAGGACATAGTTGCGGAAGGCGTTCAAGGACTCATAATTGCCGATAATACCGTAATAGTTGTAGTGACCTTGAAGTTTCCGATTAAGATTGTCAATCAAGAGTTTGATAGGAGAGTGCATATTGACCCAGAGCCACGCTTTGACGATACGCCTCTTGGCTTTCAGCTTTTTGAGACTTGTCTTACGTTTCACGCAGAAGTTACCTTTCCTGCTCTTGGCGGTGATGTGGGTGAAACCGAGGAAGTCGAATTTGCCAGCGTCGTTGGGCGCATTTCTGCCGAACTTAATGATTTTACTTTTGTCTTCGGACAACTCTAAGTTGAACTTCCTCAGCCGTTCCTTGAGTGCCTCGTAAAATTCTTTGGCGTCGCTTTCCCTCTCGAAGCAGAACACTACATCATCAGCATATCTCACCATTTCGGCTCGACCTTCGCTCCTTTTTGCCACTACCTTGGCGAACCACATGTCTATGACATAATGCAGGTACACGTTCGATAATATCGCCGAGATTGAGCCCCCTTGCGGCCCGCCGGAATCCGACTCGTATCGTTGGCCTCCCTCCATTACCCCCGCTTTCAGAAATCTGCTTATGTATCTCAGAAAGTTTTTGTCCTGTATGTCGTGCTCCAGAAACTTCATCATCCATTCATGGTCTACCGTGTCAAAGAAACTTTTGATGTCCGCATCTACTACCCAGTTCGTCCAGTTCCATAGTTTCTTGTCCAGTACTTCGAGCGCTTGGTGGCAGTCCCTGCCCTTTCTGAACCCGTACGAGAAATCGTAAAACTTCGGCTCATATATCGCCGTCAGTATGTCCGCCATTGCTCCGCCTACCAGCTTGTCTTCGTACGACGGTATGCCCAGCGGCCTCATCTTGTCGCTCCCGTCCTTCGGTATATACACCCGTAATACCGGTTGCGGCCTGTAACTGAACTGCTTCATTCGCCTCATCAGCTCGTCAAGGTTTCCTTCGAGGTTTTGCTCGTATTCCTTCTTCGTCATCTCGTCTACCCCGCTTGCCTTGTTCGCCTCCTGTCTCGCGTGGACTCCTGCCAGCGTCTCTTTGTTCACCATGTGCATGATTGTCTGTACTTTCCTGTCCGGGTATTCCTCCACCAGTTGTCTTATTCTATCAAGTCCTGTTTTCATCGTTTTCTACCTCCAGTGTTGACAATGTTGCCCCTAATAGAGCGTTTGCCGTGACAGCCCCTTCCCTCCACGTATTTATTGATACGCTTCATCGGTACTATGAACTGCTAAGACTGCCTGTGACCCTTTTGGCTTCCTCAGATTCATCATCTTTGTTCCACCATACTGCTCTCGGCGCGGCTCCAGTCCTCGCCGCACAGAAACCACAGGCTCTCCCAGGTACACCTAACATCCTCTGCAAACTCGCCCTGCTCTCCGACCCCGTCATGCTCTCCTCAGCCTCGCCTTTTGCGGCTGATTCTTTCTGCCTGCTACTACCCTAAAAGTATCGGCGCTTGCTTCCGTCATACCGAGGCTCTATCACACGGCTCTCTTGCTCCCCGCCCTACGCTTAATTCTTGCGTTACCGCTTTGAATCCAAG
>Ga0123353_10017847_pt1 | contig 10459 bp, 8 predicted proteins | sample TergutLab28metaG_3_FD_92763 | JGI IMG/M metagenome (GOLD analysis project Ga0123353, IMG submission 92763) | Labiotermes labralis P3 segment gut microbial communities from Petit-Saut dam, French Guiana - Lab288 P3 | ecosystem: Host-associated > Arthropoda: Insects > Digestive system > Gut ... | reverse complement strand
CCCGCATTCATATCGCATTTTTACCGCATTCTTCCTGCATTCTACCCGTCTTCTTCCCCGAAGGGGCGCGTCGTGAAGCGCAGGGGGTTGCGTGGCGGCTCCGTTATGCCGGGGGGCCGTTTGTTATTGTATCACAACCTTTGCCATAATGCAGTAAATTTTTCTGCCGGGTTACTATTCAGTGAAGCATCTTGATCGCGGCTGCTGCATCAGGTCTCGGAAGCTATTATATAAATACTATACACTGGTTAAGCGAAAGCAAGGAATTTCGTGAATTCAAATATGATGCAGCGAATGCACCCATGTATTCGACAGCTAGATTGCAGCAGTAAGAAACTCATTCAGCAACTTGCTGTATAGTCCTTTTTTTTCTAGCAACTGAGAGTGTGTGCCTTGTTCAGCTATTCTTCCACTATCTAGAACAATAATTTCATCCGCTGTTGCTATCGTATTCAAGTTATGAGTGGTTATAAGAATGGTGTGGTCTCGACGCAACTCCTCTATTGTTTTCATTATGCTCTTCTCAGACTCCGGATCAAGCGCAGAAGTCACTTCATCAAAAACTAAAACCGGCGCCTCTCTGCATAATGCGCGGGCAATTGCCAATCGTTGCTTTTGCCCTCCTGAAAGGCTAGCCCCTTTTTCGCCACAAGCCGTTTCATATCCTTCGGGCAGTTCTGAAATGAACTCGTGAGCGAAAGCTCGTTTGGCTGCTTCCTTGATTCGTTCCTCGCTAGCAGCATTTTGTGTTCCCATAGCGATGTTGTCAGCTATGCTCATGTCAAACAGCTTACAACTCTGGTCTACGTATGCAAAGTGGCTGCGCCACTCTTTAATATTTTCAGAAGCAAATACCATGTCACCCAACTTCAAATTCAGTCCGCTTCGTTCGAAGATACCTGTTAGTACACGCAATAGTGTTGATTTTCCGCTGCCTGACTCACCGATGAATGCTATCGTTTTATTCTCACCAATATTGAGATTGATGTTGCTTAATGTCTTTTCAGTAAAGCCTTTATAGGAAAAGCACAAATCATTTGCCTCGATAGTATAGTTCCCGCTCCATTCAGAGGCATTGCCGGATGATTCATGTGATGATTTGAACTCACCTGAGTCAATGACTTCGAAAACTCCTCTTGCTGCAGCCATAGGTGCATGTAGATCAGCGTAAGATATGCCTATCTGCGACATTGCGCTACTGACTGCCCCTGCAAAAGGAAGCACCATCATAATCAAAGAAAAATCGATATCCCCGGTTATGGCGAGCCAGCCACCCAATGCAAAGACAGTTATCATAGTAAGCCAACCTTGGATGGTGGTAACCAGATCTTGCCACATCCCGAACAGGGCTTGTTTGAACGCAATCTTCTTCAGTTTTACATTCTCGCGGTCAAATTGAATCAAAGAGCGGTCTTGCCTGTTATATGCCCTTATAGTTAGTGCACCTGCCAAGATATTCGAAATGGACTTAACAGAGTCTGCATTCGATTCAAGCTGGTTCTTACCTAACTTCGCTAGTGGTTGTGCAAACCGGGATTGGGCGATAAAAGCTGCTGTGCCGGTTACTAACACGCCAAGTCCCATGCGCCAGTCAACGGCGAGCACAGCAATAGTCGATAATGAAGCTGCAATAACATTTGTCAATAGCGGTGCAAAAGCATCGCTAAAGGTTTTTGTGGCAGTACTGACATCTGTATTAAGCTTGGCAATACCTACACCAGAGTGCTCCTGGTTTTCCACGCTTGATTTCATGAAAGCCTTAAACAGGTCTATACTCATGTCCCGTTCAGCAAAAGAAGACGTAATCGCATAAAAGTAAGCTCCCACTCCGACCAAAATCATGACTGCAATAAAAAGTAAAACCATGAGGATAATCGATTCATATACTGCTGATATGCTCAACGCCAGTATTGCTGCTGTTACCCCTCCAAAGAAAATACTATTGATTAGTGGAAAGAAAAACTGTTGCGATGAATATAGTATGATGCCTATCCAGTACCTGAGACTGTAAGGTTTTATGTATCGGAGTGTTCTGATAAAGCATTGTTTGTCATTCATGCCAACGCCTCCCTTAAGCGTGCCTCATATAAGTTTGCATATACAGCGCTTTCTTTGACTAGACAATCATGTGAGCCGATTGCAACTATTCTTCCTTTGTCCATAACAACTATCGTATCACAAAACTCAATTGCTTTTGCCCTGTGCGCAACCATAATCACAGTTCTGTCTTTGGCGCTTGAACTAAAGCTTTGGAGAACAGAAGCCTCTGTAGCTGGGTCAAGCGCCGAGGTGGCTTCATCAAACAAGATGATTGGTGCGTCACGGTAAAATGATCTTGCAAGAGCAATCCGCTGTTTTTGCCCACCAGAAACATTTTCTGCTGACTCATTGAGTTCTTCGTAATATCCTTTAGGCAATGTATCGATAAACGTCATAATCCCTGCATCCCGGCAGGCTTTGTCCAAGCGCTCTCTGTCAAAACATCCAGATTCTCCAGTTATGTTCTCCACTATAGACTCAGGGAAAAGAAAGCTATCCTGCGGAACATAGGTGTAGACATCACGCAGCGAAAACAACGAGGCTTCGGAAACGTTTGTTCCAAATACGGTGATACTACCACTTTGTGGTTTGTATAGACCGAGAAGGAGCTTGAGAATCGTAGACTTACCACAACCGCTTCCACCTACAAACGCCACTTTCTCTCCCTTCATTATCTGAAAAGTCACACCATCTAATACAAGCGGAGCTTCATCATCTGTTCTGTATGAGAACCTAAGATTTTCAACGCTTATTGCAACACTCCCAGTTGGCGTCAAGATCTTTCCTGAATGTATATCTTCGATGCGGTCTGTCATGGCTTCGTCCAAGCGTCTAGCACCAGCTGCTGTTGTAGAAATGCTATTTTGTCGTTGGGCAAGCATCAAAAGCCAACTACCTGCTTCGCCTGCAAGTGAAATAAAAACAATCCACTCTGAAATATTCATGTTATCAGAAATCACTTGCCCAGCAGACACCGCAATAACGATCAATAGTGGAGCGAACGAAGCAAGAACTCCTGCAAATATCAGTAGTATGTAGGACTTAGCCATATCCTTGGCTACGGTTATCCACTCCTCAAACGCATTGCGACAGCGTTCTTCCATAATGCCTTCCAATGAATAAGCAGCAACCAATCCAGTGTTCTGGAAGGAGTCATTGGCTATAGTATTTATCGCTGAACGAGCCTCAAGTCTTCGTGCGCTCTTCTTTTCTATTGGGGAAGATATCAATACCTGAAGAACTATTAATACAGGAAATGATGCAAAAAATATCAATGTCAGCCACCAGTTTAGGTATATCAAATAAGAAGCCATAACAACCAAGTTGATTACATCCGCTATCAAACGTATGCCTCCTCTTGATGTCAACTCTACTGTTGCAGGCAAGTCATTCGAATAAACCGATAGTGCTTCTCCGCTCTTAGTGTTTTCAAGCGCTGCAAAAGGTTTGAGAAGAAAATATTTAGCAAAGTTATATCTAAAATGATAACCTAGTTTTCCTGCAAAACGACCTAAATAATATGCAGACATTGCTGACGCAATTGCTCTAATTATCATTACTCCAGTAAAGAAAGCAAACAAGTATAGCAGCGAACTTCTATCCAAGTCAACAGCCGCTTGCCCCATATCTCCCGTAACACGCGTCATTAACACTCCCGCCACTGAAACAATGAAAGCCATAATCAGATAAAACGTAAAAAAACCCTTGTAGTTCACTTGTTGCCTGCTAAAAGTTCTGAAGATCAACCCCATATGTTTATCCTTTCTTGTCATATAAGTTTTCCAGTGCTTCTTTGACAGGCTTACTAGCTATGATTTTTCCGTACACTTTACATGAACGAACAACGTGCATTATCTCCTCTGTAGTAACTTTCTTCGAAACAGAAAGGACTCCAATCACACGAATGCTGAGTTTACTATTACCTGAGATATGCTTTTCTATATCTGATTTAGTCAAGCTGCCTTTTCCGAATGCGTATAATAGAGAAGTGCCTTTTTCGTCCGTCCTTGTATGATTATGATGAACGAAGTCTTCGAACTCAATTGAGTGCTTATCGAGCGCTGCACCAGTCGCAGATGAAAAAAACTCAGCTCTGTCTTTATAGATCCCCCGATCCACAAGAAGATCAATTTTTCCTAATACAATACATTCAAGATCAATTGGCAGTTTACCCTTACTCATACTTACCCCTCCATGTTGGTTAATTACTGGATTAGATGAACATTGGCCCTTTCTATTAATTTTTGCGAGAAACTATGCTATTCTGGAAAAACTACTATTACCTTTCTCATCCTTTGCAAACTGCACTGTAATGGACTCAAGCACATCATTGAGGTAAATTGACAAGCCGTGTTTATGAAGCAAAACCACGTTGTATTCATATGTCTTAATATCCGACAATCTTTTGTTTCCCCCAAATGCTACCATGTCTTCACCAAAGAGATACACTGTTTGTAGAAGTATGTTGCTGGTTTTTTGTTCCAAGTCGTCCGTTATTTTCTTGATTACCTCAAGCATCTTTGTGACATATTCCTCCTCAAGATTCAATGAATGATTGTTGTCACAATTCAGCAATTTAAGTTTCTGGTTCAGTGTTCTTGAGTAAGCATGGTAGACCTCAACAGCGCTTCCATATGTGTTATTCGCCAAATCAAATATATACCTGAAAAACTTATGTAGTAAACGAAAAACTGTTACATACTCGGGGAGATTCCTCCACTTCAATGACCTGACGTCAGTATCAAACTCGTAAAAATTGCTAAACAAATCTTTATTTAATGCAATATCCCCTAAAAAATGACTAATATATCGGTTTTCAAATACATGACAGTTTATGTTCTCGGCATCAATATACATTTTGTCATATGCTTTGCTGAGCTCATCTGTGTTGGGATAAAGCATAAGCCTATGCAGTTGAATGTTGCTAATATCCAGTAGCATCAGTTCACTTATAAGCGTGAGCGTTTCCAGCAAATCACACTCCTCTTCGTCAACAAAACCATATATAAAAGAACATGTAACTCTGATTCCATTTTGTTTCATGTATCGCACCTTTGTAACGACAGTGTCTACATTAATATTCTTGTTGATTATATGCTGCATCCTTTTTGAACCTGTTTCTATTCCCAGGTAAATGCGCCTACAATTCGATTCTGCTAACAGCTTAATCGTCTCATAGTCAAGCGTATCAATTCTCGCTGAGCATCCCCAAGTCACGCCCAAGTCTGCGTGTATCAGAGCTTTGCAGAAGTCATGCAACTTCTCTCTGCTTGCAGTAAAAAGGTCGTGTTGGAACGGGAAAATCTTAATCCCGAAATTAGTATTAATATGCCTTATTTCAGAGATAATTTTGTCGACAGGTTTCATTCTAAAGTTTCTGTTCCAAAACTTACTGGTGCAACAGAAAGTACATGAATATGGGCATCCGCGTCCAGCATCAACATTGTACGCAGTAATGCCGTCTACGTATTTAAGGGTAAAAAAAGAATCAATTTCTGGCAGAGTGTCTAGATCTACGAGTTGAGTGTTGACAGGATTTGTGTGTAATATGCCGTTTGCTCTATAAAGAATGTTTGGTATCTTCGAAAGTTTACTGTCAATACTAGCAGTTGAAAGCAGAGCATCAACAACATTAACGATATGGTTTTCGAACTCACCAATAGCAATCAGATCAATGAACTCGTAGGCTTCCATTGTCTTAGCTCCAGTTAGTGATGCTTGTGGCCCTCCAAAAATAATCTTGATTTGTTTATTTCGCAACTTTATTTTTCTTGAGATATCTATTGTAAAAGGGTAACTGTCGCACATTGTTGTAAACCCGATTATTCGAGGGTTGTATGCTAGCATTAAATCTATGATATCTTTTGTAAAGAGTTGGTAATCTTCCGAGAAGGCAACTCTACCTTTCATTTTTTCATAAGAAAAATCAAAAATCTCTACAGAGAAACCAGATTTCTTTAGAATTGTTGAAAGATTCAATAATCCAAGGTTTGGAAGGTTTACTCTTGAGCTGTTTGAAAAACTTTGACTATTGATGAATAATACATCCATTTTGCTATCCTCAATTTTGACGTAGTCAATAACTCTTGCGCGTATCTAGACGTTATTGGTCCCTTGTATGCGACTCTTATAATCCAATTTTCTTAGCCTGACCATCTACTCAAACCCACTTAGTTTGTTGCGAATAGTCTATCAATTAGTCGACGTTTAGTTGTTAATAAAATATTATTCTGATTCAAAACTAGGTAACATAGCATAATTGCTACTCTGGTACAGATTAATGTAGATGCCATAATCACAAACAAGATAATTCAGTATTGGTACTAGTCCAGAGTAGCAATCAATGCTAGATAGTCACAGTATGCAAATTGTGCAAAAAACCGGCGTGTGCGTTAGTTTTTCACGAAGGTTGGCGAAAATGTTACAAAATTGTCCCCTTCTTCGCCATCGAGCATGAATGCTTGGTCTTCAAAAGCTTTAGCCGCTTCCGGACTCTTGATGATGAGCTTACCATCTTCGACGCTAACCTCATCACTACCAACAACTATTCTCTTTTTTTCTTCCATACAGTTAATCCCCCCAGTTATGATAAAATTATCTTGATTGTTGATTATTCATTGCTTTAGCCTTGCCCCAGTATTGTTATAAGCGAGTAGGTCTCATCAGATTGCGTATTTTCAAGCTCACCATACTTCTCAATTAATTTTTCTAACTCGCTAATAAACTTGACGGCATCTTTTTCGCGTGCCTTTATAGATATAAGCCTGATGAAGCTCGCATTACCACCGTTATTAAACATCCTCCGCATTTCTTCATTGAACATATTTATTGTGTTTAGAATGTCAAGTTTGTTGCTGTCACTCACAACGTCAATTCTGATTGGAATAACCTTATAGAGCTTCTCAACAATACCGCTTGGATTAGTATTCTCAATAGTTTCCAGTATTTTTACTGAAGCGAACCTGCTCAACACTAACTTAATCTTCAATTTCGGGATATATGTTTCATTGACTATTGTTTCAACAGTTTTGAACTTGTCGTATATGCACATACAAATGCGAAGACCTTCTCCGCTCAGGAGTATCTCTTCTACTTCTCGGTTATTTTTTATCACGAGTGTTTCTTTATCATCCATATCATTATCATCCTCTACTTATGTCGATAGGTTTGTTGAATGAATCGGCTTCTAGCCATCAGTGTTGCGGCGTCCTTCCCCGCTAGCTCATCCGCGATCAGCGTTTCACCATCTGCCTGGATCACCGCATGGAGTCTCCACTACAAGAAAAGCATAGCGCACTAATAAACTTCTATGTTTAGTCGAAAGCAATGACTAAATATACAAACTGTCTACGATTTTATCTATGTCTGCCTTACCTACCAGAGCAAGTCCCAAGTTTTCGGTGCGTGTTATTTGTTGTACAACACTGTTGAAGTATGAAATATCTATTTTCCTAATTTTCCTGATTTCATCTTCAAATGAGTATACACGACCATATGAGCAATATTTACCAAGATGTATAGTGCGTTTTAACGGATCGGCGAACTCGATGTTCCTTCTTGTTATTTGAGTCATCTTCGCTCTGTCCAGCGCATTATTGTCAACTGTATTCTCACGTACTTTTCGTATCTCGTTAAGAGAAACACTAATAACTTCTGCGATATTATTAACTGAGCTTGCACAGGCTATTCCCAGTGTACACATTTTTTTGTATTGGTTAACATATCCACCAACGTTATACGCCAAACCTCGCCTCTGTCGCACTTCAATCGGAATGTACCCATTCATGACTGGATCAGATAGTATTAACGACAGAAGCTCTGCGCAAATTCGCACATTTTCATTAGAGTAAGGTATTCTGAATCCGATAGAAACTATGGCATTTTCCCCAGAAAATGCACCATCGAAATAAACCCCAGGTTCGTTGTCGATACTCTCCTCAACTTTTATCGTCTCTCTATCTTCCCATGCTTGGAACGTTTTTATAGCTTTTTCCGCATCCTCCTCGTAATCCACGTCTCCCATTATAATCAGAACAGAATTTTCGGGGGTATATGTGTCACAGACAAGATTCTCTACAGCATATAGTGTTGTTTCTTTGATGTTTTTGAGGGTGCCAAGTATAACTTTGCCTACGCCGAAATTGCCATACAGCGCCTGTGCGATTCTGGCATTTATCTGGTTGAAGGATGAATAAAAAGACGAAGCTTCGCTCTCGATGATTCTAAGCTCTTTGTCAAGTAAATCACTTGGGAATTTTCTATTTGTGGCAACAGTAATTCTTAATGCATCAAGGCACATATCAATACTCTCTCTCATCCCCTGGAAGTAGTAATATGTGTTCTCCTTTGTTGTTGTCGCGTTATAATTAACACCGGCGTTACTTAGTCGCTCAAAGTGTTCTGTAAGTTCAGGGTTCAATCGGTTGTTCTTGTTAACCACCATATGCTCTGCTATGTGCGAAATACCATTGTTTTGTGACGTTTCATTTTGACTTCCCTGCTTAATCCACATACTGGTAATAATCGTTTTTATTGCAGGGATTTTATTCAGGACGACTTGAAGTCCGTTTTCCATATAGAAGCTCATAATTTTATCCATAATATGCACCTTCTCTTGGATAGTGTGGACACGCATAACAGCATACTGCATGATGTGAATACCAATGTATACAGTTGGTATTCTTACGTCCCCAACAACACATCGGCACATTATTTCCAACGAGGCAGGGGGGGCTTATTGCACCGCTACAAGCTACACCATTTGGCGAAGAACGCATTTATGAATCTCTAGCATTAGCGACGCATTTCCACAATAAATGCGATACCGCCCTTTCTACTCGGGAATCTGTATGTATCATAGAGCAGGATGGCCACAAGCGCCATACTGTTCCACGGAAATAATTATTCCGCGAAACAGCAAGCTGTTTCGCGGAAGTAAACATTCCTTCAAACTGTATGGCGTTTGAATTAAAAAAAGGTTATTCTTATTCTAAAGGGGGATAGTCTCATGAAAAAGTTATCATATTATATCTGCGCGCTTCTGCTGGCAATTTCACTGGTAGCACCGGTATGCGGTGACTACTCCGGATGCTACTGCGATGATAGTGGTATCTTCTGCATACTACCAGACCCGGTAACAGTTGTGAAATAAACGTTCATACCAAGACGGTCAGCGCCTATAATTCCACCCCATGCTCGTCTGCGAACTTTGTCATTATTTCACACAAGTCCATCCTGCCTCTCGCTCGACTAGTGTAGTATGCTTCCTGCAGAAACTTTCGAGCTTCATCTTTTCGGCCGAGCATGACCAGCGCATACCCCTTGTTGAATAAGAGCGCCGAGAATGAAAAATAAGCCCCATAATCTATGCAACGCTTTATGCCAATGTCGCAGAGATTGAGCACCTCGTCATGACGCCCACTTAGCCCCAACCAGTTAGTAAGGGTGTGGAGCGTTGCGGTGTACAGCGGAGATATACCTTCGTCGTCTCTGACTTTTCTCTCAATATACTCTTTTACCGCATAAAGGTATTCTATTCCAATTTCCTGCATCCCTGCATTTTTATAGAAAATTGCCAAGCTCCTTATCATGAGGATATCGTCTTTTGAAAGCGCCTGGTGTATGATCCTGTCCGGCGAAATATCTTTTACTGACAGCCGGACGACCTCAAGCATCTCCTGCAGCGCCTGTTCGGGCGGATACTGACCTGACCGCCCCCGCATAACCGTACACATAAACTGGACGTATTGCTCATAGATACGTTCATTTTTTGTATATGGTTCAAGCTTTTCAAGCAGTCGCTCTGCTTCTTCATACTGTTCAGCGTCTACGCATCTGCTAATCCTATGCTTCAGCCGGAACATCTCTATTTCCCGGTCGCTCAAAAACGAAGGGAACACATCTGGCGCCACACCCAGCCTCTCCATAAAAGCTTCGTATTTGATTCTACTGGGGATTTGCGTGCCGTTTTCTATTCGGGACAGGTTGCTTGTAGTGCATATACCGAAGGATAACTCCTCCTGGGTGATTTTTTGTTGCACGCGGTTTGTGCGGATGATGTCGCCAATAGTCAACACTTCTTAAGCCGGGCTGAAATCCCGGCATTCACCTCACTTTCAAAATAGTTTTTAACGAATAAGGCGGTTGCAGCAGAATTCTGGATTCCGAAGATGGGAACGAAAGAGGACAACCCTACTGCTTTTATAATAGCACAGCGTAACTCTACGTATCAATACACATTGCCAGGGGGTCAACTGCTCGGTTTTCGACACTCAAAAATAGATCATAATCGCTCTGAGAGCCTGCGAGGGCTTTCTTTTCTGTCAAATTTCCGAATAAGATATTATACTCGATGTGTTATAAAAGGTATGTCGCTGCTAAACACTGTATGCTTCGTTGGTACTATAAGCCACAAAGACTG
>Ga0123353_10017844_pt1 | contig 10460 bp, 11 predicted proteins | sample TergutLab28metaG_3_FD_92763 | JGI IMG/M metagenome (GOLD analysis project Ga0123353, IMG submission 92763) | Labiotermes labralis P3 segment gut microbial communities from Petit-Saut dam, French Guiana - Lab288 P3 | ecosystem: Host-associated > Arthropoda: Insects > Digestive system > Gut ... | reverse complement strand
TTTCTTTCAACTTCTCAATGCGCTGTTTGTTGTTCATACGTCCTATTCTACCATAGCTTGAAGATCTTGGCAAGGTTTTAGAACAGCTCTATTTTTCTTAAACTAATCATACCACTCGGCATGCCCCTTGTCAAGCCTCTATTTCTGTTTTCCCCCGTTCCTTCATAAACACCATCAGCACCGCCGCGGCCGCGAGCGACAGCCCCGCCCCGAACAGGAACGGCGCGGCAGGCCCGAAGGCATCCCACAGCGCCCCGGCGATGACGCTGGCGGGCAGCAGGGCCACCCCCGCCACGGTGGACTGCAATCCCAGCAGGGTGCCCTTCAGGGCGGGGGGCGCGATTTCGGCCACAAAGGCGCGCTCTACCCCGGTGATCATGGCGGTGTAGGCCCCGTAGGCCACGAAGGCGGCGGCCATCGCGGCCCGGCCGGAGGCGAAGGCGAAGCCCAGGTAGCACAGCGCAAACATGAGATAGCCCGGCACCAGCAGCCGCTTGCGCCCGATTTTGTCCGAAAGCCGCCCGAAGGTCACGGAAAGCGCCGAGGCGGTAATGTTATAGAGAAAATAGAGCAGCACGACCCCCGCATCGCCGAAGTCGGCGTCATTCGCCCGCAGGATCATGAAAGCGTTGGAGGAGTTGCCTAGGGTGAACAGGAATATCACCAGCAGATAGAGCCGCAGCTGGGCGTCCACCTGCTTCATGTTCTGCCAGAAGGGATCACGCTGTTTGAGGATCGGCTCCCGCTTTTCCTTGATGAAGAAGAACATGCCCAGGCCCACAGCCGCCGGGATCATGGACAGCAGGAAGAGGTTCCGATAGTCCTCCGCCGCGATCCCCCGCAGCAGCAGCCAGGCCGCCAGGCCGCCCAGCGCCGCGCCGGACATATCCAGGGCCTTGTGCAGGCCGAAAGCAGCGCCAAGCGAGTTGGCACCGCCCATTTGGGTTTGATCCGCGCTTTCGCTCACCAGCACATCCCGGGGGGCGGTGCGCACGCCCTTGCCGATCCTGTCCAATGAGCGCGCCCCCAATATGCCCACCCAGGAGCCGGAAAACAGCAGTGCCAGCTTATAGAGCATGCCCGCCGCGTAGCCTACGAACGCGACGGCCTTCTTTTTTTGAAAGCGGTCGGTGAGGTAGCCGCTGAAGACTTTGAGCAGGCTGGCCAGACTTTCGGCGATGCCCTCGATGACGCCCACCAGGGCAGGCTTCACCCCCAGCTTTCCCGTCAGGTACAGCGGGATGATGGGGTAGACCATCTCGGTGCTGAAATCGGTGAAAAAGCTCACCAGGCCGAGGAAAAATATGTTGAGCATAACAAAACCTCCTGCCTCCATTGTAGCACAAAGCGGGAGGAAATACAAGGGAATGGGCTACAAAAAAACACTTGCAGCAGCCAGCGCATTCTGCTATAATACAGTGGAACCATCCAATCCTGAGGAGGCATACATATGGCGCTCATCACAATTATATGCCAAAGCTGCGGCGGGAGCCTGCGGGCAGCCGTAGGCAGCAGCTATTGCATCTGCGAATACTGCGGAACGCAGGTGATGCTTCCGTCTGTGGAAAAAAGCGCGCCGCTTATACAAGCTGCAAATCATTCTATTGAAGGAGGCACGCAGCCTACGCAATCCGAAGAGTCCGCAAAGTATTATGCCCGCGAGGAATTTCAGAGAAAATTCGCAACAGCGAAAGAAATGGAAAAGCAATACAGAACGCTTGGCCCTGATTCTGTTCAACATAGCAACAGCAATGGAAAACTTACAGGCGGCTATGCTGTAGCCACATACTTTTCAGACGCAAAAAAAGTGATAGATGAAGCAGATACGGCTGCGCTGTCAAGCGATAGGGTAGAGCTTTCTCTTTGTATGGCAAGATTTTGCTGCTTATGGCAAACTGATGTTTTTCAAAAGAAGGATAAGGTGGCGGCGAAGGGTATTGTAAAATATGGTTTGGAAAAAATATTGATGAATCATATAATACAAAATTATGATGATGCGATCAAATATACAGAATCTGATTCCGATAAAGCCATGCTGGCAAAGGAAAAAGAGGAAGCGCTGATTCAGGCGAAACAGGCCAAAAAGAAAAAATGATACGATACAAAAAAGCAAGGCACAGAGGGAGTTCACAGAGGGAGTTTCGCCAAAATTTATGCTTGACACCGCGCGGAAGGTGTGGTATACTATGTAGGCTGTGGGGCGTCCGCAGCGAGCAGGGGGATTAGCTCAGCTGGGAGCCCAACGTATACAGTGAGCCACCCCCAAACATGCAGGCGAATGAATGGCATTGAAAAATGAATATTGTCCCTCCCCAATCGGGGGATTAGCTCAGCTGGGAGCGCAACGTATACAGTGAGCCACCCCAAGGGAACAAGCGAATGAATGGCATTGAAAAACTAAATAGAGGTCCAGTCATGTGGGGGATTAGCTCAGCTGGGAGAGCAACGTATACAGTGAGCCACCCCCAAGGGAACAAGCGAATGAATGGCATTGAAAAACTAAATAGAGGCCCAGTCATGTGGGGGATTAGCTCAGCTGGGAGAGCGCTTGAATGGCATTCAAGAGGTCAGCGGTTCGATCCCGCTATTCTCCACCAGGTAAGAATCTCGAAACTCCTTGATGTGCAAGGGATTTCGGGATTCTGCATTCGCTAGGCACATTGGTTTTTTATCTAGCGAACAACTGTATTCAATGACATGGGCTTCATCAAAACCATGATGGAGGTAAATCCCATGTCGGAACAAACCGCGATAACCAAGGAGAAGGGCATGACCGACTACCAATTCAAGTATATGCTTGCGCTTGCTGACGAACGCGATGCGCTGGCCCGCGAATTGGAAAAGCTGCGGAGTGAACAAAGCAGCGATCCCATGACCGATTTTGAGTTCAAGAAAATCATAGAGATGGTCTACCAGATCGTCAAGGCCAACCATGAGGCTGGAAAGTCCGTGGAGGAAATCCTTGCTATTATCGCCGCGTTGCGTAACGGCGATATTACGCCGCTAGCAGCGCCGTGACCTCATCCCCGCTGCCCAGCGAAATCCCCAACTGTTCGCAGTCCACGGTCAACTCGATCTCCACTTGGTAGTTCCGCGAAACCCGCACGGCCCGCATCAGGCGGGCCACAATCATTTTCTTGGCGGCCATGTCGCACTGGTCGTACATATCGGCCCAGGTGAGCATGGAATCGTACTGCTGCGCCAGCGCGGCTTGGCGTTCCTCGCTGCCCTGCAATTGTTCCTCCAAGTGGCGCACAGCCAGTGCCGATTGCTCCGCGCGGGCTTTCGCATCCTCGTAGAGTTTGTTTAGTAGGTCGGAACTCAGGCGGCTTTCGCCTCGTATCACCTTAATAACCTCGGCCTCGTATTCCATCACTTCAGCGGTGTCGGCTTGCAAGGCTTCGCGGGCGCGGGCAAGGCTGTGCTGGGTTTCGGCTATCATCTCGGCGCAGCGGGCGGCAATGATGGCCTCCTTGGGCAAGTCCTGTAGCCGCGCGAACAGCCCGCAAACTACCGTCTCGATCACCGCGTCGAGCTTGTGAACCGTGTATCCCGTCTGCCCGTCGCATAGCTCGGCATGGCGGGTTTTGTTGTAGCACACGTAACGCAGCCTGGGCGTTGATGTCACGCCGCCATCCTGCCTGTAATATTTCTTTCCGTTGGTGGTGACGGTCAGCCTTGCGCCGCAGTGCCCGCAGAACACATTGCCGGACAGTAGAGAGCTGCCCTTCGTGTTCAGCGGGACACAACGCTCCTGATAGGCTACAGAGCGCTGTACCCGTGGCGAACACCACACCACGCCTGCCCGTGAGTTGATCCAGGTAGCGCGTTTTCATGAACAGGTCGCTGGCCTTCTGCGCGTCGCTCTGGCCAATGCCCGCCACGTTGCGCATTTTGGTAACGATCATCAGGTTTTTGAACAGGTCGGCCTCGTCAACGAATAGCAAATCCACGCCCAATTCCTCGAAGGTGAGCATATCGTCCTTGCGATCCTGGTCGTTGAGCTTCTGGATTTTCGTCCTTAGCGCTCTGCGGACGCGTTCCATCTGTTTGACAGTGGTGCGTTCACCGTTTTGCCATTTCATTTCAGCGATGCCCTCAGAGATGTCTTGGATTTGCTGCCGCAGGAAATTCTCCTGCCATTCCATGGACATAGGGATTTTCTCGAACTGGCTGTGTGCCATGACGATGCCGTCGTAGTCCCCCGTGGCGATGCGGGCGCAGAATTTGCGGCGGTTCTGCTTCTCGAAGTCGCGGGCCGTGACCATGAGCACATTGGCGCTGGGATAGAGCTGCAAAAACTCGGCTGAGAATTGCCCTACGATGTTGTTCGGGACAACATAAAGCGCCTTGTGACTAAGCCCCAGGCGCTTGCTCTCCATCGCCGCCGCGATCATGGTATACGTTTTTCCCGCGCCCACCACGTGGCCGTACAGGGCGTTGCCGCCGTACAGGTGCTGGGCCACGGCGTTGGCCTGGTGCGCGTCCAGCCGAATTTCGGGGTTCATGCCAACGAACTGGATGTGATGGCCGTCATACACACGGGGCCGCGTGGAATTGTACAGCGTGTTATATATCCCGCACAGCCGCTCACGGCGCTCCGGGTCGTCCCATACCCAATAAGGGTTGCGCTCCGGCATGGTGAGTTCCACAAATTCTTTTTCCCGGCGAATCAGCGGCCCCGCGTGCATAATGCAATTCGGATACCCGGCAAGTTGTACGGCGTTTTGCAGCCGGTGCAGGTTTGGTGTGATATCCCTGGACTGGTCATGAAAAACCATGGATACCAAGTAAAACGGGCTGCGGTGGTCATATGGCCCCGTGTCGCCGCTTTCATCTATGAAGACGCTCAAAGTTTTCATGCCGTATATCCCCCGCAATAAAAATGGCGGGGTAACTCCCCGCCATGGGTGAACCCGAATCGCAACTCCCAGATGGCGGGAATTTCCCAGCCGGGTGGACGCATACGAAACAGCTCAATGTGCGGAGCGGACCCCGCCACACCCTTATTATAGCGGATAATCCCATATTTGTCAAGCAAAAGTTTTGCACACCCGCTACATCTATTAAAAATGGCGGGGTAACTCCCCGCCGTGGGTGAACCCGAATCGCAACGCCCGAGTAGGCGAGAGAAAGCCCCGCCAAGGTGGACGCATACGAAACAGCTCAGATGTGCGGGGCAAACCCCATCACATCTTTATTATAGCGGATAAAGCCAATTTTGTCAAGCATTTTTATATGCCAGACAATCGCAACCCACTACATCCACAGTATATGCCATACTGGCGGAAAAATCAATAGGAAAGAGATGACAATTTTGAACAAACTTGCAAACTACCGTCCCTGCGCGGAGGTTTCGCCCGTGACGGCCAAGCTGCTGTTGCTCATGCTGCGGGACATCACCGACGACCGCGACCAGATCATCATCCCCCAAAGGCGCATCGCAGAGGCAATCGGTATGTCCCGGAGCGCCGTGGGCCGCAACCTGCGGCGGCTGGAACGGGCCGGGGCAATCGCCATCGAACCGCTGTACAGCGAGTACGGGGGCAGGCTGCCCAACAAATACCGGCTGAAAGGAAAAGCAACATGACAGATGAAAAACGAATGATCGGCGATTGGGAGGTCTTGCAGGGCATCCACGTCGGTGATAAAGAGGTGCTGCTGGCATACGACCCGAACAACGAGGAAACTGCCTACGCGGTGTTCTATTGCGAGCAAATGCACGGCCTGGGGCTGGAAAGCACTACGGAGGGCGTAGGCAGCAACGATTATCTTGAAATGATGTCGGAATTTCTGCACAGGGTGCAAGGGCAGGTTGACCGGGTGCGGGACGAGCGCGAAAGCTCCAAGGAGCCGCAGGATGTGCTTGGGAGAGAGCATTGCCTGCCGTTGGACTGCGCAGAAGCCGACCTGGGTTCGGCGACGAGTTCCGCACGGTGGGCAGGCTTGAAAGCTGTCCCGACGAGCAATTGGAGGCCTTGAAATACGGCGTGTTGTCGATCAGGCACATCCGCACGGCCCTGCGGGAGCACCGCGAGTACGTTGACGGGATAGCCGATATTTTGAAGGCCGAGGGCATCACATTGAAGATGCTGCCCAACATGCAGCCCTTCGACCTGCTGGGCCTGCCCTTGACCGCCGCGCAAGTGGGCTATCTGCTGCGCTGGCAGCGGGATATGGGCGGGCGGTACAGCGAAAAGGACATTTATTGCGACGTAGGCGGGCGGGTATACTACTGCACTAACTGCAAATACCGCGACGAGCGCTCGAACTTCTGTGGGTTCTGCACCAAAAAGCTACTGGACGACATAGCCGAGAAGAAGCGAGGAGCACATCATGAACATAGCCCTGATCGATGAGGACAGCAGCCGCTTCCCCAACCTGGCTTTGATGAAGCTGTCTGCATGGCACAAGGCTGCTGGCGATAGGGTGGAATGGCACCAGCCGGGAAAACATTACGATCGGGCCTATGTCAGCAAGATTTTTACGGAATCCCCGGCCTATGACGTGCCCATCCTCGCGGATGAAGTCGTCCGCGGCGGCACGGGATACTGCCTGCACAACTACCTGCTCGACGCCATTGAGCACATGTCCCCGGATTATGGCCTGTACCCGCAGTACAAAGAGGCGTATGGCTTCCTGACGCGTGGATGCCCGAGGGCCTGCCCGTTCTGCATCGTGAGCGAAAAAGAGGGTCGCGCCTCCCGGCAGGTGGGCGACCTGGACGGGTTTTACAGAGGGCAGAAAATAATCAAGCTGCTCGACCCCAACCTGCTGGCCTGCCCCGACCGGGAGCGCTTGCTGACGCAACTGATGAACAGCGGCGCGAAGGTGGACTTCACCCAGGGCCTGGACATCCGCTTGTGCAGGGACGTGATACCCCTGCTGCTGGATATACGAATAAAGATGCTTCATTTTGCCTGGGATAATCCAAAAGAGGATTTGATACCCGACTTTCAGTATTTCGCCAACCATGACACCGAGCGCAGCTTCCGCAACCGGCGCGTGTATGTTTTGGTGAACTATTGGAGCAGCCACGCGGAGAACATGTGGCGCATCCAAAGTGCATTTTTAATTGCCTTTACAACTTCACGCGCACGACGGATATTACATACCACACAATCGCAGTGGAAAAAAAGCAGCTACAGCATGAGTTTGATCTTCTGATAAGGCTTTCCAAAAGCCTGTTCGCGTTCCTGCGGGAGCGTCAGGCGTTTTTCCAGGGCTATGATCGCGTTATTGTATATTACGATCACGGACAAAACGAACTTACCAGCATTCTTGTAAACATATTTGGCGCTACGCTGAACAATGTTGAATTTCGCAAGGTAATCCCCGCCGATTACAAACTATTCCAGGCAGCGGACATGCTTTGCACATTGGAGCTGCTTGCGCTCAAAGCGGAAAGCAAAACTCTTAGCAGGTCTGAGTTGGCATTCTTTTCATCCGCACGAGATTTTTACAAAAGCTATTTGAACGCAATCCGAAGGAAGCGAATCTGATACAAGCGCGAGGGGCGGCTTTTCAGGGCCGCCCCTCGCTGGGTTTTGCATGGGTTTCAGGGTTTACTCTTTTTCTGCGGGTTCCTCTGTGGCTTCATCCTCATTCTTACGGCGTTTCCGCAGCCAGAGCACTGCCCCGCCCGCGAGGATCAGCACCACCAGCGCCACGACAACGATGGTCTTGCTGTCGCCGGTCTTGGGCAGGGGTTCGTCGGGAGCGACGGGAACCTCGGGTTCTTCCTGTTCCACAGGTTCGCCGGGGATGCGTTCGTTGGTGATTTCAAACAGCACCACGGAGCCATCTTTACCGACAATGGCTCTCAGCACATCCTCACTTCGCATATATCCCACAGGGGCCGACAGTTCCCGGATTTCGTACTCGCCGAAGGCCACGTCCTTGAAGATGGCATAGCCGTCCTTCGATTCGGCCTTGCCGTCCGCGCCCGTAGTGATGGTATCAACGACGGTTCCCTTCTTCATCAGCAACTTGCCGGATACATCGTAAATGTCTTCGGCGGTGATGATATCGAAGATTGCACAGGGCAAGCCGCGCAGCTCGTAGACGGGCGTATAGCCGTCCTTGGTTTTCGTCGCACCGACAAGCATTTCGCCCTGCTTTTCTACCACGATCTTGCCCAGCTTCAGTTCGTTGGGGATGGGAGTGCCGTCATTGACCTGGATTTTTGTGACGGCAACGTCCTGGCCCGCATAGATAACGTCAACAGGGTACTTCGTTTCGTTCAACTGGTAGTACGGGCTGGTTTGCAATTCGCGCACGTAAAACTTCCCGAAGGGCAGATCGCCGTCGAAGGTGCCGCGCCCGTTGTCGTCCAAAGTGATGGTTCCTACAAGCGCGTCCTTGGGGATGATGTCTTGAATCTTTTCAGCGGCAAAAATGCCAAACACCACATCCAGGAAGGGATTGAAGCCCTCGGGTGCCCCAATGGGCTTCTCCATCACCTTGTTCAGGACGATTTCCACTGCCTGGCGCACATTATCAAGGCCGATCTGGGAGGAAACAACGGCGGTGTGCTGGTCCTCATAGACGAGGGACACGGGATGCTTGGCGGTATCCAGCACGAAGCCCGCGGGGGCCTTGGTTTCGACAACCAGGTAATTCCCCAGGAACAGCTCGCCGCTGGTTTCAATGCCGTCTTTGCCGGTGACCAGATGGCCGACCACCTCGCCTTTCTTGGCACGGATCGTGCCATCGCCAGTAAGAATATCTTCTGCCGTGATGATGTCAAACTCCGCGCCCCCCAGGGCCTTCATCTCGAAGATGGGAACCAGCTGCTTGCCGAAGGCGGTGTCAATCTCGCGCACGCCCGTGAGCATTTCGCCCCGCTTCTCAAGCGAGATTTTACCCATAACCGGGGCATTACTCATTTTAACGGTAACGAGTTCTTCCTGCTGGCTGGAATGGATGGTAAACTTCACCGGGGTTTCGGAAAGCAAATAGCCATGCGGGGCCTTACCGAAAGGACTACGCCATCGTCGGCGAGGTGCTGACCTACAACCAGTTCAAAAAGCAGCTGGAGTGCTGCTCGTTTTTCGTGGAGAAAAACCGGACCAAGCGCTTCGGCGAGGGGACCAAACGCGTGTGGGTCGTGGATTTCCATGCGCTGTCCAAGCTGTGCGACGTCTCGGGCTTCCAGCGCGGCGAGGCCGAGGCGGCACAGGAAAACCAGCCTGTCCCTGTTACTTAATCTATATTTGTTACTTTGATACTTCTATTATTATAGGTACACGTAATCGAACCAGCGGCGCGTAAAAAACACGTATACATGCATGCGTATATTACCGTAGGCATATATTTTCCGGAGTAACAGGTAACGAAGTAACGCTGCCCTGTGCTGACCAGGGGGAGGGTCAAAATCTCTACAGCCTTTTGCCCTGCGGAACGGGGTTGGGGCACGTTCACGCGCCCGACATTTCAAGAAGAACCTATCAAATCGCCCTCGAAAAGCCGCTATATGCAAGGCTTTCCCAGGGCTGTTTTGCTTTATTGCCGAAAAGAGTGAGAAATATCAAGAAATCAAGCGTCCGGGGTTTGGGGTATCTGGAGGGCGCGGGACCGCCGCCGCGCGGCCCGGCGGGGCAACAAAAGAAACATAAATCCGCACTGCGGCGCGGCAGGGCGGATTGTCCGGATTCCGCGCTTTTGGAAGAAACGGCTTGTGCTTTGTCCGTTCCTGTGCTATACTATTTAAAGAAGGACAAGCAGGGAGGGAAATCGCTATGACTGCTACGCAAGGCAATTGCTATATTTGCGGCGCAACGCTTGGCAAGGTCGCGCTGAAGAACCACATCCTCAAGATGCATAACGACCCGGCGGGTGAGCAGGAATGCCGTCTGTTGAAAATCGAAGGCGCGAATAAGAATTTCTGGCTGCTGGTCGATATCCCGGCGGATGAGACGCTTGCGGAGGTCGATGCGTTCCTGCGCGACATCTGGCTGGAGTGCTGCGGGCATATGAGCGCATTCACAACGCCAAAATCGTGGGACGAAATTCCTATGGAGCGGGAATTGGGCCAGTTACCCGTGGGCAGCGTTCTGGAGCATAAATATGACTTCGGCAGCACCACCCACTGCCTGCTCACCGTTTTGGCCGTAATCAGACGGCCCAAGCAGAGCGAGGACGTGCGCCTGCTGGCGCGCAACGTGCCGCCGCAGCATACCTGCGCCGCCTGCGGAAAGCCCGCCGATTTACTCTGCAACGATTGTTGGTATGACAGCGACGACGCGTTTTACTGTGACGCCTGCGCCGAGGATCACGAGCACGACTACATGATTACTGTGGCGAATTCCCCGCGCATGGGTGTGTGCGGATACGATGGCGACAAGGATGACTATGTATTTGATCCCGCAAAGGTGCAGGCATAAACGGACAGCCCTATCGTAGAGGCCACTGAATCGTCCAGGAAAATTTGTCCAACATCGCAGACGTGGAATGATATT
>Ga0123353_10017843_pt1 | contig 10460 bp, 7 predicted proteins | sample TergutLab28metaG_3_FD_92763 | JGI IMG/M metagenome (GOLD analysis project Ga0123353, IMG submission 92763) | Labiotermes labralis P3 segment gut microbial communities from Petit-Saut dam, French Guiana - Lab288 P3 | ecosystem: Host-associated > Arthropoda: Insects > Digestive system > Gut ... | reverse complement strand
TTCGATTGGAAAGTTACATAGTGCGGCAATTTCAAGTGGGATATAAACCCGTTCATTTCCAAGCTGTCGCCGTGCGTCAACACAAATTCTTCGTTTTGCGCCGGATACGGCCCGCCGTTATCCAGTTCGCGGTCTATAACAGCCATTGAAATCGCTTTGGTTTCATTTCTCCCGAATATCGCGCCGTAACCGACAGCGAGCTTTAATTGATCCTTGTCGTCAGCAGAATTAAAACACTCGACCTCGGTAATCAAAATCTCGCCTATATAAATACTTTCGTTTTCGTCCGATAAATAAGGGACAGTCAACTCCACATAACCGCAGCGCAGTTCGCCGACAGTCGGATGTACCTGACCGAAGCCGCGCAGAGAAGAATACGCAAGCCCGGAAATGAACCCGGTATCGGCGCGGGCGAGGGTTTGAAGGCGCGCGCTCCTGTCAGCCGGATATTCAAGCATATTCATGGTCACGTCATGCGGTTGTTGGTCGTTAAGATCGTAGCGATCAATCAATCCTTCTTTTTTTAACTCGTCGGACACACGCGGACAAGGGATAACTTCTTCCGGCTCGTATTCATGCAGAGGTGCGCGTTGTACGTCCGGGCTCGGGTCAAAATTTATCAGCCTGTGAGTGTAATCATAAGTCGCGCCGAGTATCTGACCGCCGGGTATGTCCTTGAACGCGGCCGAGATGCGGCGTACAACCCGCATTTCTTCGGTGTTCACCGTGTTAGTATAATAATTCCGTGTAAGGGTAGAACGGTAGGCTCGCAGTAAAAATACCGCTTCTTCCATTGACCCCTCGCATTGCTTGAGGGCAAGAGCGGCATATGTTTTTGAATATAACCCGGCTTCTCCCATCACCCGATCCACAAGCAGCGACAGCTTGTTTTCGATTGCCTCAATTTCGACGTCTTTATCCGTCCCGCTTTTATAATAGTCCAGCAGCTTTATACTTTCCTCAATGGCTTCCTTGCCGCCTGAAACAGCTACATATGCCATCTACTGCACCACCTTTACAAGTCGGGGAATAGCGAACAGTTCGCCATCACTTGATACAAACATCAAATCAATCCCCTGCGGGTACTCATAATTTTGCGTGTCACGCATAGCAATCGCGTCCTTTACCATTTGCGTTGCCGCAACCTCGATTTGTCCGTCAACGCCCGGCCCGGACAATGCCAGTTGTTCGGTATGCTCGCCGTCGTTTCGGATAATAACGGTCGCGCTTTTGTGCGGGTCTGCGAGAGTTCCGTATTTCGCGTTCTCTATCGCGTATTCCATGTAGTTCAAATCGCTGATAAAAACAAAATCAGCGGCCTCGATATTTTCCCTCTTTGCAAGCGTCAGCGATGCGATCTCATCCGAAAACGAGTGGTTTTCACAGATGTTAAAGCTGACTTCATTATCGAGCAGAGTCATGGCAATAGCCAAAAGCGACGGACAATCGCCAAACAGTTTGTTCGCGTATTCTTTTATATTAACAACCCTTGTAGGATTGGACATAGCTTCGAGTATGAGCCGGAACACTTTTTGGCTGTCGAAAACTATGTCGAAGCTATGCTTTTTTGTTAGCTGCAAGGTCATCGGGCGCCTCCTGATCCATAGATTCAAAATTTACCATTGTTTTCAAGTGCATGGCGTTTTCCCGCATCACAAGATCGTTTTGCTCCTTTTCAAGTTCAAGCAGGGTGTCCATGCCGTCGAAGATGCCTTTGTTTATTGCCGCGTCAATGATAGCCATGTCGAGCGTTTTCTCAACATCATCACCCATTAAAACGGCGATACCTTGTACATCGTCGATCTCCACCGCCGCCTCGCAGACTATGACTTCACCTATGTAAAACAGGCTTTGTTTAACAGGCTCGCGCATTTTGATCATAGTTAGAGTCTTGCCCGGTTCCTTCACGATGACCGGACGGTGCGCTTTTTGAATATCAGCGGACAGCGACACGACAACGCTTCTGTCCGCCTTTGCCAATATTTTTGTCAATCGTTTTTTATCCATATTTATTTGACCTTTGCTTTGATTTTGGTTGCGAACAGCTCCAGTACAATTACTGCGGCGACCACAAGGAATGTGATAAATCCAAGTTCGCGTAAGTCAAAGTAAAAGTTACCGGCCATAAACAGGTCGAATCCGATACCGCCCGCTCCGGCAGCGGCTCCGACAGCAATCGCGTTGTTAAAGTTTATTTCAAACCGCAGGAACGTCCACGCGGTCATATAGCTGATTGAGGACGGAATCACGGCTTGGAATATTATCTGCCAATAGCTTGCGCCACTGGCTTTCAACGCCTCTATTGTACCATCGTCCATTTCTTCAATGGCTTCTGCGTATGCCTTGATCAGATAACCGGCGCTGTGGAAGGTCAGACCGACAACGGCGGCGACGCTTCCCAATCCGGCCGCTACGGTGAAAATCAGCACCCACAAAATGGTGGGAACCGCTCTGACAAAAGCGACGAAACTTTTTACAACATTGGCGACGGCTGGATTGGCGATGTTTTTGGCACAAAGTAAAGCGCCGAACAATCCGATTATCGCTCCGAAAACAGTAGACAGTACGCCGAGAGAAAAAGTCATAAGCAGCGCGTTTAACGCGCCCGGTATGGTGTTGTATTTCAAATGAGGCTGCCCGAACATCACTTTAATATTGCTAAGGGTTCCGGTAACAGCCTTTGCGAGATCGATATTTTTATAATCGAACGTCAAAAAACCGTACACGGTAAGCCCCAACAAAACAAAAATTGTAAGCTGTATGGCTAAACCGCTTTTTGATTTCGCCGCTGTTTTGATCTTCCCTCCTCGCGTTTTTTTCATGTACCTGTGTAAGTCAAGAGTAATGGGGGCGGGAGCCGCTATAACAAGTTCGCTCATTACATAATCACCTTTCTTATTTTATTTGATATAAGCTCTATGATAATGATCAACGCTACGATAGACATTACGACGAGGCCCGCCGAACCGAAGTCCATCCGCTTGTAATACATATCAAACATAGCGCCTATGCCTGTCGCCGTTAGTACCCCGATCAAAGTAGAATTTCTGATATTGGTTTCGATCATATATAAAACCCACGAAACTATCTGCGGCAATGAGGACGGTATAATTCCCTGAAATACTGTATGTAAATATTTCGCGCCGGTGGCGTGCAGGGCTTCGACGCAGGACGCGCTGACTTCATCGATAGTTTCAATGAATGTTCGGGTCAAAGTTCCGAAGGAGTAGAAAAACAGAGCGAAGAATCCGGTCAGTATGTTTTGCCCGAATGTAAAAAGCAGCAGAATTGCCCAAACCACATCCGGTACATTCCTGAAAAACGCGGCGATGAGCCTGACGATTCGCCCAATCCACGGGTTGGTTTTCGTAGTTTTTGTTCCGAGCAGGCTAAAGAAAAACGCGCATATGGCAGCGCACACCGTAACGGCGACCGACACAAGCGCGGTTTCGGTTAATTTTTTGAGAATATTCGGGAGCCGTGACCACGCTTTTTCATCGGGGATAAAGTTTTTTACCATCCAGTCAACGGCTTTAGGAATCGACTCAAAGCCGCCGACCACATCGTAATTAGTCACGATGGTGGAAATCACAAAGATGGCGGCGACGCCAAGAAACGCCAATGTAAATGTTCGTTTTCTTCTGATGAATATGGATGTTTGATCTTTTGGCTTCGGAGCCTTTTCGATAGATTTGTTTACATGCTCACCCGACATCTGTAATTAACTCACCTTCGTTCGATTGGTAAATTTCGTGGATTTGTGCTTTAGTCAATTGATCAGGCGGGCCGTCATATACGATCTTGCCCAACGTAATGCCAATGATCCGTTTGGAATATTTCAACGCTACGTCCACCTGATGCAGATTGAAGATGCAGGTTATTTTCATGGTTTTATTTATAACGCTCAGATGATCCATGATGACTTTAGACGCATTGGGATCAAGGGACGCGATGGGTTCGTCGCACAAAATCAGTCTCGGCTCCTGCATGAGCGAGCGAGCTATACCAACGCGCTGCTTTTGTCCGCCAGACAATTCGTCGCAGCGTTTATAGGCTTGTTCGGTAAGTCCGAGCTTCGATAATATCTGAAAGGCGTTTTCTTTTTCCCGCTCGGTATAATACCCCATAACGCCAGTCACTGTGGATTTATGCCCGAGCCGTCCATGCAGTACGTTTTCTATGACACTGAGCCTGTCCACAAGATTGTAGTGCTGGAAGATCATACCTGTCTTTTTCCGAACTTGTCGGATTTCTTTCTTGTTCAAATGGGTAATATCCTGCCCGTCAAATATGATTGTCCCCTGCGTTGCATCGACCAAGCGGTTGATGCAACGCAGGATGGTTGACTTGCCGGAACCGGACGGCCCGATGATCGATACGAACTCGCCTTCCTCTACCGCGAAGGAAACATCGGTCAACGCCTTCGTCACGTTGTTGTATACTTTGCTTACGTTTTGAAATTCCAAGATAGGCATACGCTCACACACCATTTAATTTTTTATTAGCGATACGGGTCGTACCACGAATCGGTGGTAAGAACATACCCATAGCTGGAAGCCTTCTTGTACAATCCAAAGGCGCCCTCTTTGGTCGCGTCATAAAAGAGTTTTTCGTTGCTTGCGACTTCTTCCGAAGTAAACAGGTCTTGAATCGCTTTTATCTCGGTCGCGCTTAAGTTTTTGGGGTTGTATGCGTTCGGGCCGTTGAAAACAGGGGTGCAGGCGATAACGACAAATTCTTTTCCTGCGTGCGCGTCAAACGGAGCGTCGGCGCCTACCTTGATTCCGTAAACGGCGCCTACCGTGTTTTCTTCACCGGATTTAAGTTCAATATAGGGAGCGAGCTCAATGTCACAAAACGCCGCGACTTCAGCGTTGCCGGTGACTAAGTTAATAGCGGAGCCTTGATGGGATTGACCGAAATACACCTCTTTGAAAAATTTGCCGTCGGGAAGCAGGTCGTCTTCTTTCAAATTGTCGCTTGTAAAATGCGCGATGATCGAAGAAGTGGGAACCCTGAATCCAGAGGTGGAGCTGTTGGAAACAAAGGACATAGTCTTTCCTTTTATATTTTCGATGGAGTAAGTGCTGCCGCTTTTATATTGGTCCGCGTTGGCTTTGCTGACACATATCCATGAAAAATATTTTGCCTCATCGAGCTTGCCGTTTTTGTCACTGTTGACGAACAGAACATCGACCTGCGGGTTTCTATTTTTCGCCTCTATGTAGCCGACCGCGCCCATCGCCATAACAATGTCAGCCGAACCGCTTGCGATGGACTGAATGGCTATTGTATAATCGGTGGTCGTTACATTGTTTACTTTCCTGCCGGTTGCCTTTTCAATAAGCCTGCCGACTTCCGCGCGTATATCGTCATGGGTGTTAGACGACTCGTTAGGATACCAAACTACGTTGATGGGACTTGTGTTTTTTGTGGGCTCCGGTGTGTTTGTCGGTGTGTTGTTGCTTGGTGTGCTCGAGTTTCCCGGATTATTGGAGGGGGGCGGATTGCTCGGCGTGTTTGAACTGCAGCCTACCATACCAGTTATCATGACGGCTGCCAGCAGGATCGCTGCAATTACTTTTGAAACCGTGCGTTTTTGCATGTTTTTCACCTTGTCCTTATTTTTATTTTTGCAGCCATCATATTAACGCTGCTATATTAATTATAAATATTCAATGTAAAATCCAACACCATCATCGTGTAAAAGTTTGGTATAATTTATGTAAGTTACGACAAAAGTGATTTTGAAATATAGTCAACCATGCGAATTGCCATTCTGATTGCCGCCGTTGCCCGAGGTTTGCCCATCTCTATAGTGCAAATTGTAATTTTGTTTCTGTTAACTGCGACTGTGACCATGTAATCCCCTACAGTTATAGTGTGTCAAAAATTTATGTCCGATAAAAAGCACCCACTTGAGATTGTCCCAAGTGAGCGCTTTTTACTACATTCTGTGGTCCTACGAGCCCTACAGAGTTATCTTACTTTGTCAACCTGAACTCTTTAATATTTGTGCCGTTGCCCTTGATATCGTACATGAGCGTGTAACCCTTGAGGGAACCGTTAGTAAATGTGTATTTGCCATCGAGGTTTGCGTTGTTACCTTTGAGGTTAACCGAATAGGTAGCAACCTTCGTTTCTCCGTTTGAGTAGACTTCGGCAACATTGAACGTCAATACCCACACACCGGAATTTTTAGCGGTTTCAACAATGCTGACGAAGTCTTTTGGTGTGGTGGCCGCGCTTACAAGTGTCGTGGCGTCGGTTTCAACGATGGTGTAGCATTCGGTGACCTTGCCGCCTGCTATCGCCACGTACACCTTGTACTCGCCGACAGCGTAAGTTCCTTCCGCGTCGCTGTCGACCGTGTATCTCTCAGAGATCGTGTTGGTTGTGCCGTCGGATAGGATTTCAGTTACCGCGACCACCAGCATGCCGTTATTTATGATCGCCGCCGAGGCCGAAGCGTTCACTACCGTGGGAACCTCGGGTTCGACCGGCACATAACCGATAGATTCGAGAACGTATACTTCTTTTACAGATACCGTTCCGTCCTCAGCGGTCACTTTGAGAGTGATCATTCGGGTGTTCTCGTCATACGATTTTTCGAGCTTCGCGCCATTTGCGATGGAAGCGGTCAGCTTGCTGAGATCGAGAACCGTGCCTTCTGAACCGCTCATATATAGTATTCCGGTGGGCAGCGTTTTGATTTCGATGCCGTTTCCGATATACTGTATGTCGCGGAGGTCGGTCGCGTTGGATTTGCCCGCGGTTTCGATCCAGATGTTGTTGGTGTAAGCGTAGCCGGTCTGCGCCGGTTCGGTGGCAGCTTTTTCACTGTTTACTTCTACACGGTAGAACTCACCGGGCTTCACTTCGAGCTGGATGATTTCGTCGAAAGTATTAATGTTCGCGCCTATCAGGTCAACGGACCAGACGGTTTCGCGGTTGAGCTCGAAACTGCCCGTGATGGTGCTTTTGATGATTTCTACTTTTGTCAGGTTGGAAACGGGGCAGTAAGCGCGGATGTTGAAGTTTGCCGTCTTTGTGCCGCTCGTCACTTTCAACGTATCAGAGATGCCAACACCGTCGATGTCGAAGCGGATTTCGGGGCCGTTGGTTCCAATATAATTGCCGTTTTTCAAGATTGCGTTGATGTTGGCAGTTGTGAGCGAAGGCAGAAAAGCCTTGATGTGTGCGTCCCCGATTTTGGCGACACTGTGCGAGTCGGAAACCGTCAGGCCGGCATATTTACCGGTACCCTGCGCGTTCATCATATCCCACGCGTCAAACTGCATCCGGGACCGGCTGTCGTGCGCGTTGCGGTTGAGGTTGTTCCAGACTTCCATGCCGGCGTGGTTACGAAGGGCCGCCAGCGTTTCCACGGTGTAGTCATAATTGTGCCCTACACCGCCCTCGTAGTTGTGGGCGATGTAAAACGCGCCGCCCGCGGCGTTGGTGGCGTCGATGACGCTTTGCCAGCCTTCTGTGTCACCGCGGAATTTAATGAGGGAAGTCGGAAGGACGAGGTTGCTGCCGAGAGTCAGCGCGTGACCCGTTGAGGAGGTATATTCGTCGGAGGCGAGGTTAATGAACCGGCCGCCGTAGAGCGCCGTCTGTACCTGCGTGTCCGCCAGTTGGTTCATAGTGTTGTGGTCGGTGCTGTTAAGCCAGGAGAGCATTTGGACGTTAAAGGCTTGCGCTGCGTTTTGCGCTATTGTGCCCGCTCCGTCACTGTAGATGGAGTGGGAGTGGTTGTCGCCACGATAGAACCCGGGGCCAGCAACGGAAACGCCCGCCGTGGCGGAATCTATTTCTGCGCCATCCTTTTCCAGTTTGACGCGGAAGGCTTCACGCCCGCCTTCGATAATTCTGTATTGGTATGTCAAGGTTGTTTGTCCGCCGGCCGGAACATAGATGTTTCCGCCGTTCGGTATGGAAACCGGAATCGCGGAATACGGCGCGACCACGTTGACACTGGCGCCGAAGCAATCCACCGCAGCGCTGTTAGTCACCGTAACGTCTACGCTAACCAAATCGCCGCGAGATAGCAATCCTGTGGGTGCGGCTACGCTGACGCTGATTTTTTTCGGCCAATTCCGGGGAGTACCGTTTATACCGCCGGAAACCATGTCGTAAAGCCGTCCCGCATCGGGCGTACTCTCGTCCATTATCCACAAGTGGGCGAGCCCCGTTTCGGTTCCGGTCAGTTCGGCATTTACGCTGTTTGCGATCTCCGCGTCTGTCCTTATGGTGTCCCACATGCGGATTTCCGCGATATATCCATCAAAGTTCAACGTACTGCTACGGCGTTGGTCGCTGCCGATGAAAAACGGCATAGCGCCTTCAAAGCATTCGTTGGAGAAATCAAAACCGTTCCATGTCTGTGTAAGTACGCCGTTCAAATAAAGCCTTATCTGGCCGTTTACCGTATCGCGGACATATGTGAGCAAAACCCATTCGTTGAGTACAACACTGGCGGAGCTTCTCAAGTCAATGTTGGTTGCAACGTTCACATCGCTGTTCAATGTCCGGTTTTCCCAATACCGCCATTTATTGTTGGCGTCGATTTCGACATTATAAGATCTCTCGTTGCCGTTAAGGTAGTTGCCGAAGAACTCCAGCCTCCTGTCTTTCGCCGTCACTTTGGTCCAGATCTCGACGGTGGCGACCGGTTTTTCCAATGCGGCGTCCATTTCTATGTACTGATTGCTGCCATTGAATTTAAGCCCGTCTTTTTTTACCATAACGGGAAAGCCCACAAGCGTCGCATTGTTCGGATTGAACGCCGATTTGTCGGCTACGATCTGCGGGCTGTTCTCCAACAATTCGTTGTCAAATTGCCACAGATGCATAAGCCCGGCTTCATTTCCAGCAATGTTTGTATTCACAAAGGTTTCGATTTCCGCCGTCGTCCTGATGGCGTCCCACAGGCGGATTTCGGAGATGGAGCCGTTGAAATAGATTTTACTTGATCTCAAATCCGCGCCAATACAATGGATAGCGTTCAGCGGATTCATGCCGTTGCGGAGGTTCACACCCGCTTCTGCATAGAACAGAATGCCATCGACGTAGAATGTCACGCGGTTGTTGGCCAGATCACGGATACATGTGACCGTGTGCCACTTTCCATCAAAAAAACTATCCGGCAAAGCATTGGTGTAGACGTTTGTGCCGCTTTCGTAGTAGCGCAGCTGGTTGGCGGCGGTCAATTCCACATTCATGCTTGTTTCAGCACCGGTGATATAGTTGCTGAAGATTAATTGGCGGGCACCCTTCGTGGTAATTTGCACGATCGCCTCGATCGTTACCGGAATGTCCGCGTCCAGGGTTCTGTCCAGTACCGCGTATCTTCCCGTTCCAAAGTAAAGGCCCGAATATTCCAGCGGAGCCGCCGTGAATCCGATCAGCCTGCCGTCGATCTTGTTCGCGGCATCCGCTTTGTCGGTAACTGTTTGGCTAATGATCGAGCTGTTGTTAAGCTGATACAAATGTGCAAGCCCGGTTTCGCTGCCGGTGAGGTTGAAGTTGACGTTTTCCTTTATTTCATCCTCGGTTTGCAAAACGTTCCAAAGGCGTACTTCAGCGATCGTCCCTTTTGTATAGATCTTTCCCGAACGCTGATCCGCACCGATGATGTGCGCGCTCGTAAGTGCGGTCGATCCCTGTGAAAATGTCACGTTCGTCCATTCCTGGAAGAGCTCGCCGTCGACGTAGAACGCCCCGCGTCTGCCCGCGACATCGCGTACAAACGTGATAGTATGCCATTCACCGTCCCAAATCTCCGGTGCTCTTGTTGTTACTAAGTTAGGTGAGTCGTTTTCATAATAGCGTAGCTGGTCGGCGGAATAGATTTCAACGTTCATGCTGTTTCCGCTGCCGTAGTTGCCGAACAGTATCTGGCGTCCGTGGCCGTCCGCTTTCATGACGATTTCGATAACCGTCGGGAGGTCTGTACCCAGCGTCCTATCAAGCAGGACATACTGCGATGTCCCGTTAAACGCCAATCCAGACATAACCGGCATTCCTGAAGTTCCGTTTTCTGCGGCCAACGCCGGCATGATCCCCGTAAACACAGAAAACACCATGAGAACGGCCATCAGTAAGGAGATTGCGCTTCTTTTTGCTTTTTTTTGCATTTTGTTTCGCTCCTTTATAAATTTTTTTTGATCCAGTAATATAATAACGGTTCCAATGTAAAATCTAAAACCATATACAGGTAAAAGTTTAATAAAATTTTCGTATAGTGGTGAGTACGAATAATTAATCCAAGACGGTGCAATTTTTCCCAGAGCCCATTGCTCATCGATCTATTTGGTATATGTGACCCCATGAAGATTGTTTTTTCTCTGTCTTAGACTCTCTGTTAAAGTTGGCCCTTCCGGTTGGGTCATCATGAACCTGCACTCGGTTCAGTAAAAAAACAGACTTCCCCCTGGGCGGAGAAGCCTGTTTTT
>Ga0123353_10017840_pt1 | contig 10461 bp, 4 predicted proteins | sample TergutLab28metaG_3_FD_92763 | JGI IMG/M metagenome (GOLD analysis project Ga0123353, IMG submission 92763) | Labiotermes labralis P3 segment gut microbial communities from Petit-Saut dam, French Guiana - Lab288 P3 | ecosystem: Host-associated > Arthropoda: Insects > Digestive system > Gut ... | reverse complement strand
GGGAATGACGACAAAACCCAACGCATTCTGGTCTTCAGCAGATGTAGGTGCGTGGTGACACGAACGATGCAACTTTGGTAGGCCTCAAGTTCGTTATGGTCACTTTCTGAATATCGGCACTAGTGGAGATACAACCATGGCTCTCTAAATTTTAGCTATTTGTTTCAGTGGCAGAGAATTCTAACACAAACACGCGTATATTATGTACGTATACATACACTTTTTATATGTATATATATGCACTTCCTTTAAAGCAAATGCGTTCCGTAAGCAGCGTAAGACAGCGTCAAATTTAACAGTAAGTTCCTTCAGTAAATTCTTTGGTGAATTCTCAAGTACAGTGGACACTTTTGTTATGTACGAATATTAATCCATCATATGAGAGTAAACAGAGTGCAACAGGACACATTTTCTATTGTAGACCTTAGTAGAAACTTCAGCTAATACATCAAGTTTAGTAACGTATTTTTCCGCACACAATATTATAGTTGACCTCATTTGTCATTTATCATCCGACGAAACTAACAATTTTATTAAAGAAGATACCGAGCAGAAAACTATACTGAAGGACCAGAAATGACGCAATGGCAAAAGAACCGCAAACCGGTAAAAACACCTCAAGATCCAAACAGCTATTCCACAGCCAGTCATATCACTCGATATGGAGGTTTCTCGGTCCAGATCTCATCCTCCATGCCCTACTTCCGCAGGATCTATTTTAATACTTTCCTCCAATTACCGTCACAATTTTCGAAGACGTTCCGTACTAAAGTTCTCCTAGTTTCCGTACTGAAAGTGTTCTGCTAAGAATCTTGTTCGTTATTACACATTATTTATCACTAATCGTCAAGAGAGATGACGGAAGAATTTTATTTGTGTGTGTGTGTGTATTTGTGTGTGTGTGTGTGGTGTGTGTGTGTGTGTGTGTTTGTGTGTATGTGTGTGTGTGTGTGCAGACGCTGTCAATTCCTGCAGTGATACAGTCAGCGACGGACAAATGGAATACATGTATTGGGCATTAATGAAACAATGCTGACAAGTAAAAATAAAATGCATGGGAAAAAGCTACCCCAGTGCCACTTCATCACAAATCCCACATGGACTGACCTGTGGTGAAACTCGTGCCGGCGGTATAGCATAGCCACTATGCTTAAGATGCATGGACTCTTTGCTTCAGATTTATTTGATATCAGAAAGTTTTAATTTAAAGTAATTTGCCAGGTAAGTTCTTTAAAACTTAAGCAAATCAGTCGTGTCTTATAAACAGTAACTGTAACTCCGAGTTGCCATAAAAATGTATAGCCAAATATTGACCTTATAAACAAAAGCTCATCACTGAAATTTCAGAGTAAAATTTTTGTACACAAAATTAGACTTTCGAATACAGACGGTTGTAACTTCGGATGTTCGGTATCAGTTTTTCTTATCGTATGATACGAAGATATTTAAGCACATATATTTGAATTGATGTTTAAAATTTCGAAGTACATGTCGTAGTATCACATGTGATAAAAATTATATTTTAAATCTGTTTAATTTTTGTGTGTTCCATATTGACAGTTCAGCATCAGTTAACGCATTCTTGTAGTCTCATACGGACGCTATCCTATTACATGACATACCAGTCTCGCATTTTACCTACAGTCTGCAGAAACAACGTGCATAACGCGTGAAATTTTAAAGTAGGTGTTACTTTTGACCCTGGAGGTTTTATATAATTCATGCATGTTAGAGTTTCTTCGAACATTGCACTGGAATTAAGGTGAATGGAGGGAGAATACAGATGCTAAGGTTGGCAGAAGATATAGAGATTGTAGCGAAAGATGAAATACATTTAAAAAGAGCATTATAAAGCTTAGATGATATTTTAAAAAGTAACTACAAAATGAAAATTAACAAAGAAAAACAGAAGTTATGGTTCGCTCCAAAGGTTTTGAAAATATTAATATTAAAATGGGTGACAACTCCCTAAAGCAAGTACCAAAATTTAAGTACTTAGGTAGTATAATTACAAAAGATGGAAAAAATAAAGAAGATTGATTGAAACGAATTAAAGAACCTAAAGTTATGTTTAATAATAACAAGCAACTGATATGTTCAAATAAACTAAATTTGGAAATGAAAAAAAAATTATAAAACGTTGTATTTGGAGTGTTGCTCTTTATGGATCAGAAACATGGACCCTAGGAAAAAATGAAGAGAGGATCATAAATGCATTTGGAAAATGGTGCTGGAGAAGAATGTTAAAAATAAAATGGACAGATAGAATAGAGAATGTTGAAGTTTTTCAAAAGGCGAATGGAGAAAGATTACTTTCAAAACTTTTAAAAAATAGACGCCACTCATGGTTAGGGCACACAATTGTGCATAGCGAGGTTGTAGTAAACAGCCTTGAAGGAGCAATATTCGCAAAAAAGGCAGTGGGAAGACCTCGACTACAATACTTAAAGCAAGTCGCTAGAAACACAGAAGCTATACAGCATTGAAAATAATGGCTTGCAGCAAATCCAGATGGAAAGCTGCCAACCAATCAAAAGACTGAGGGATAAGAAATAGGAAAGGTTCTTCAAATATTGCGCAGTTTATATTAAAAAAAATTCTGTAGGACGTAGAAAAACAGAATGGCAGCTGCGTGAAATCAGCAGAGCTACTTGATGGCGATAAGTAAAGATATACTGGAATTGTATAAGAGAAGCTTTTTGTGACGATAAATCATACAAATACGTGCAGACCCTATTTAAAACATCGTCCACGATAAAAAAAATTGCAAACACAGCTGCTTGAAAAATTTCTAGGATATGTCCGAAGGAACAGAGAGTGGACAAAAATAACCACTCCTCAAAAACGAATATAAAGGCAAGTATGGCGATGATGACGATGATGATAATGGTTATGATGATGGTAATAATAATAATAATAATAATATACCGAAAATTTCAAGGGATAAAAATTTCCAGCGATAAATAATTCATTCGCCTGTCGGAGATTAAATGTAGCACGCTAACGTTATACAGCTGAAGTCGACGGTAAGATTGTAACGCTGTATATTCAAGAATAAAGATAAAATTTCTTTTCAATGAACACGAAAGAGATTTTTGATATAAGGTGGTATTTTCTGGATATGTACAGGCGAAGAAAAGAATAGCGGAATTAGATGAAATACTTTAACAGCAAATTTCTGAGGTTTTTTATTTGTCGAATAAACAATTGGTCTACGTTTGTTCGGATGAAAGAATAAGAATAAATTTTAGCAATATGTTCTTTGTAAGGCGGTCACCAAGTGACTTCCTAAACAATAAATTTCTTTAAATGGAAAAATAAAAAACATAAATTACTTATGATGATGATGATGATGATAATAATAATAATAATAATAATAACACCGTAAGCTTATAAATGGACCTTAATGTTACACAACATACATGCCGTAACACCTTGCAATCTAATTGGGATACGTGGCTTGTATCTACACCGGATGTAGGGTACAAATTCCGGCACATCACCTTTAACAGGAGAAGTGTCAGAAGGAATATAGGAATATGTAAAAAAAGGGTCTCATTTTAACTCGCAAATATGCAAACCCTTGCGTGCAAATTACTCTTCATGCACTGGGCTAAAATACGCGCACTTAGTTCATACTGTTTTGTGAACTAAACACGGTTGTTCAGTAACAGACCCTTTACGAGTCATATTCGCATAGATTTTAGAATAGAATATTATTAAGCTTTCCTTGGGAAATAAAAAGGCCTTATGCGAAGACAACGTCCGTTCGTTCACCTATTCCTCTGCTTCTTTGTGATCTATTTCCTGTGGTTAGAGGGTTTGTTCGATTTTCATAAATTTCAACGAAAGTGTCCTTTGCAAAAAAAAACCCGTGCAACAAACCTGGTGTTGTGAAATCGGCTCAGTGACAGTCATACTTTACATGAGAGCGTTACTGAATCCCTGTTCGTATTTTCAATGTTTCTAACACAATCTGGGGCAAACTGTATATAGAAGATCTTGACAAAGTGACGTTGGACATTGTGAGATTCACGAAAATCGGTGCAGTGAAAGCCACACTTTGTTTAATAATAATAATAATAATATTGATTAACTGCAATTGGGTTGTCATCCAGTGGCAGTGGTTATTTTACATGTATACAAAATATGAAATTGGTTAATAATATATTTAAGTCGAGAGGGCTACATGAGAAGCATGTAGCGGCAACTTGTAATGTTGGGAACCATCTCAGCATTTGCTTATAGACACAGGGAAACCAAGAAAAACCTGTGTCGAGGTGGCCGGTCGCAGGGCCTTCCAAATACTGACTTCTAGCCAGCAGTCCGGCATCTAAAGTAAAAACAGCAATACACACATAGTACAACAAATACACATAAGATGACAACAATACACACAAGACAAATAACAACAATACACACAAGACACCTTAAAATACAACATGTTGAAAAGGTAAACAACACCAAGGTAAAAAGAACTGTATATAGTTTCTAGTACTTTTAAGAATGGAAATGAAATTAACACAATTTTTCGAGGATTTAAAGGAAAATTTCCCCGTAATTTCAAAAATGTTCATCAGGTTGAGATGTAATTATGTATGAGAGAAATTCACAAATATTATTGAGTGATGATAACATTTCCGAATACTGAGGCAATGAAAGCCATATTGGACTTAAGGACGTAAATAGTCATCCTGTTTGAGCGGAAATAACTTTAAGATACTTCGACACAATGTTGTTAAGTAACCTCCTAAGATTATGCCGTAAAAGAAAGGTTTAAATTAATTCATACCAGGAGACCGAAACTGTCGAATTTATCTTTTAAATTTTAACAGGCTATGCTTTAAAATTCACAAAAATAATTATCAGCTCTGCCCGATTTATTTCGAACTGGGTTCAGTTCATATTTGAGGCCATTTCAAAGGACGTAAGCAGACATGATTTTACATAAAGCAACCTACAGATTTATACTTTTGAAATTTGTATATAAACGCAAATAAATAGATTTAAGAGTAATTTGCATTCACTCATAATTAAAACATTTACATTATTATACTTATTTACACGTTCTAGGACACCATCCTTCAGTCTGTCATGATCGTTTACCGAATAAAAATATTTTACTCGCTGTTGCTACAAAACCTCCATAGACTTGCGTTTTCTGCATCTTTGTACAGAAATAATTGCCTATTTTTAATGATACGAGCCGAATATTTACGGTTCGGTTTTGTCCATGTCATTTGCATAGTGCCTGCACTGCGTATATAACACCTGCTCCTGTGTAAGAATTACTTAACTGAACGGTTCGTCGACGCCAACGCCAATGTTCTGGAAAGAAAACTTGATAAGACTAACCTACACACAAAAATGAAGTTTTCAATGGCGCTGGAATTTAAGATACATGTACTTATACTCGATTTATTAGAGATTTGGCATAAATAAATTTGTCTAGCATACTTTTAAACACTTAGAAAAATTGGGTGTTCATGTACAAGTTAATTATTTGAAACGATGCGGAGAGCAGTTGGTTCGTAGGAACTTCCACAGGACGATATCTGCATATAGAACACACTCATCAAAACAGATACGAAATGCCTTTTCAGCACCAGTTTTAATGAAACCACTATACTACTTTTAAAATGATTAAAAACATTCGGCTGTGTTGGGAATATGGTGCGGGGAGATCAGAATGAGCTTAACGCAGATGATAGGAATGTTAGTGTGAAGAGGATGGAGAAACTGAAAGAAGAGTCGAAAATCTGACATAAAGTGGAGAAGCTTTCTGTCTACCACGGAATGGGATACTAGAATTAACCAACTTTGAGCCTCTGACTTTGGTCTATACATTTTAATGTATTACTACCTTTTGGTAAATAATTTTAGGAGGTCTTTAATTTGACTTTTGTTTTAATAAATTAAACTGAGATTTTGTCTGACTTTTACTTTTAATGAGGACTCAAATTTTTATAAAACACAGCGTTAATATTTCTCTCCCCTAGAATAACTCATTTAATATTTCTTCATCTATTTAAACTACAGTTTATCAAAAACAATGAACAGTTACAGAGCAAGCCAGCTTCATATTTTATATCCTAACTCATACGAAGAGTGCCATTTTAGTAATGTACTGTCTCAAATAGTCAAGGAAGCTATCGCCTATTACGAGATCCCATTTGTCATTGGTAGGCATAAAAATGTCTACTGGCCTCTTTCCAAAGACAAATGAATTAACATTATTTTGGAGACAAAGTTTCTAATGTAAGAAAGATTCATGTTCAAAATAAACAAATCTTTTTCAGAAATTTAAAACTGACAATTTCTAAACTCTCATGTCAGTATTAAGGTGTTGTACTTTAGTGTAATGAATAAGTTCGTCTCTCTAGTTTACGTACGACCAACTCTTTGGCAAAGGGTCACAACAATAATTGTGTCCTGCATGGCTGTCCACAGGTGTAAAATTCACAATCAGCGGTATACATAACAGCCTGAATTACTGTATAAATTGTATAGTATATAAAAATTTACCAATGTTGCCGCTTGTTGCAACTTGCTGACCCGAGGGTTGGAAACTTTCTGATACACAGGATTTGATTTTCTAATACTTTTTATTAAACTCATTTTATTTACATCGATTATTTAAAATTTAGGCCTATGTACAATTCAGTAATGCCGTCCGCGTGTTTAATCTTGCAGTCAGTGATTTGCTATAATGTCATAATATTCTGTGTGTGCCGACTGCATAATACATTGTCGAAAAAGTTACCGTCCTTTTTAATTTTCCGCTGTAACACTCATTTAAAATTAGAATTTAAAATCACCTAGTCGATTTCCTTAAGTAAACTTATATACAAAAATTTGCCTGGCATAAAACATAGAGCTCTTTAAGGAGTCAAAATTAGATTTATATATATATATATATATATGATATGTTATTAACAAATAGTAAGCTAAAAATTATAACTTTGTTTTATTTGAAAATAACTCCTTTGACTGCAATTTGTATTATCTTTCTCGTCTTTGTCAGTCATGAGAATTAAGCAGTAAACTGCTGTGTTCTTTCTCAACATATCTCATATATTTCTTGTATCTGAAATACATGAGTATTTCCCCAATTAGTAAAGTAAATTTCAAACATATATTTAAAAGGCGTGTTACTTGAAACCATATACACAAATGTAGTCCTCACACATTGCTGGACATATTTATACAAAGCAATAAGAACTGCTTTAGGCTTTCGGCCTTATATGTATCATATCAGGTAAGAAAACCTGTTCATACTACAGATATAAAGCCATGTCATGGCTCCGCCGGTTAGCAGCCTATCTCCCACCTACGAAACCTAGGATTGATCCTAGATCATTCCACGCATGATTTGTGGGGGACACATTGACGCTGGGGGCAATTTTTCCCCCAAAACTTCTGTTTTCTCGTTTTTTAATCATCTTACCAATGGTCCGTATTCATTCATTGGTCCCTGACGTTGTAAAGCTTAAAAATTGGCAGCATCTTCAAACAAAACATTTAAATAATCTCTTCTCTGGAATCTTATTACATCGAAACCCTCAGAAATTTATTCAATCTATTTTTTGGGGGGGTTGTAATTTAAAACGATTTTTTTACTGTAATCTAAGTAACACAAAACTAGTATTTTCCTGAAAGAATATGCTCATTTTTACGTAAGTGGCAGGTAATTAGCGAGAAATAACCAACCACCGAGTCAGAATATGGAAATTAATATACTTTATGTTACGTGTATAAAAACTTAGAGAATTTCACAGACCTCGGAAGGCATCTGAACGTACCGTGCACGTATTATATAAACATTATAAGTCATTTATATCTGCCACATTGGTATACTGCGTAAATTGGCTTGGAGTCAAACCATCAAAAACCTTTCTCGTCGACATGAAATCATACTAAGTTTTGTGACACATGAAATGTTGCAATCACTGAACTGTGTTTTGAAGTTCTTGTATCCATTCCAGTAGTACTAATCAATATCTGCTTTAATATTATTTTTGGTTGAAACAACATTTAAAATTGCCTGTCAGAGGTTCGCCTGGTGACATACTGTATAACTAATGACCCAGCCGCCCAAAAAAAAGGTCATTAATTTTCCTTTAAACTAATATTTATCTGCTTACAGAAGTGACGTCACTTTATCCAGAACGGGAACCCTCGGAACGGTAGCACATTATGGGTGGAAACAGGGATGTCTGCCTTTCGAAATAAACATGCAACTCAATACGTCTTGTTGCAGCTGTATGTACGTTACGACAATAAAATCTTCCGTAATATTATTACCACAATACCGCGTTCGATTCCCAGTAGCGTCAATGTTTATCCTGACAGGCGCTTTTCTTGGTAGCAATCACTCCCTCCACGCAAAAGAATAATGCTTCGAGTAAGCCAAGACCGCTCCCTTCAGACTACTTTTCATTTGTCAGTCATCCCACTACCCGACGCCGTTAGCCTGAGGTAACGTCTCAGATCAACACAGGAAACCATCATCCACTACCAGAGTTCACAAGGGCACAACTTGCATTGTGTTCTACCTGCACAAAAACCACGTCTTTAAGATACCAAACCAACACAAAGAGCTACGCAGCATTGCATGTTCCTGAAGAACTAAAGAGCTTAAACCTTAAACTGCACATCGTTATTTGTACCCCTGCGGCCTTCCTATGCTGGCCTTCTGGCAGGATGGAAGTCCCCATCAAACACTTGCCTTCCTATCCCTATCCTTCGGGCTATTTCTAACTTCATACACCACGAATCCCGTCGTAGAATGATGAGGGGGTTAACTGTCCGCTAAAGTTTTTTATTTTTGTTGTTTTTTGTTTTTGTGTTTACTCTCCTCACGAGGAAAATAACTGATTTGATGTTCCCATGTAGTCTTTATCTTTTGTTATGTGTTATGTCGCATTATTGAAATATCTAGGTTTAACCTTACAAAATAACCGGCCTGTATTGGTTCCTAAAGGACTTTGTTAAAATTATTATGCATTCTGAGAAGAGATCAAAATACCAGAAATAACTATTTTGAACTGATTCATCAGAAGGGACCCTATTATAGGCGCTTCTATTCTAAACAAAAATAACTTTCACAGTGTATTTGATTATTAGAAGTTCGAATTTTAAGAATGGTTGATACACAACCTTCAAACACTAAAAACCAAGAAATTTTGGAGAGCTAAGCGCGTATGAGAGGTTAAAAATAACAAGGAATTTTTAAATAAATGAAGTTTGAGTGTACGGACTTGCTTTGGTGTCCAATGACAAGTTCCAGTCGTGGAGTCTTTCGAAACAGAAAGAAATGTTTATAAGGATCAAATAAAAGACAATTTCTTGAACAACTGAACAAATGCCAGACTTAAAAAAAATCACTATAAAGAGTTAAAAAGAAAAATTTCTATTCAGAATCTTAAAACCCCAAGGACAAATTTATAAAACGTAAAGGTGGTTGTCTGCAAATCAAGCGAAGTGTACTGACGTTTACAAGACGAGTTTTTTTTTTTGTATTTGTTAATATGAGAGGGAATACTTCAGATATGTTTAACTTGTATGATATCCTGATTTAGTGATTGTTAGCTTGTCAAGAACGACTTTGATACGTGTGTTTAGTGCAGTGATTTCCTCCATTATAAATGTCCAAAATGCATTTTGGTTTTATTGTAAATATGAATCTAGAAAACCTTGGCACGTTAGTGAAACTTAGACAGTAATAATTACTGTCATTTGCGGCAGTACCATTTTCAATATACAGTGCATGCCCCAGTTAACAGCGTCTTTTATTTTCGAATATGTCGGAAATTATTGCATCTGCAGTTCATAATACTTTCATCTATTATTCCGACTCCACACGTCTCAAGTTCTCACGGTATTTAATCGTATACGTGAGTTCTTGCATATATATATATATATAGTCTAAATATTGTCGAATTATTGTGTTTCGCACTCCAGTGTAGTCCCTATTATTATAGAATCATGGACATCATATATAAAAAAAATTCAGCACAGTCAACTAAAGTAATCGGGAAATGGCATGCATTAAATCCAGATAAAACTGGGTTATAGTACAGATACAAAAGCTTTGTCACGGTAGTTGAATAAGCGAATTATCCATTGCGTGTACACTTAGTTCGCAAGAAGGAAAATATTGACTACTCAATTTTCATAAATAATTTCTTGTAACCCTGCACCCTTTTAGGTTAAGAGACGTAAAAACATAAAATTACAATTACGGATACTAGACTGTCCATGTGAATGGCACAGTTAAGCGTACAGAAGAAAACCACCTAGATGCTACCGAAATTGTGCGACTCAAGCCGCACAATTTCCTTCATCCCGGACGCCTAGCCTGCTGCTCTGCTCCTAACAGCCGACCACCAGCAACCAAGGCATTACACACCATATGTGGTAATAACACAAGTATAGTCTCGAGCTCATGATGATGGGCAT
>Ga0123353_10017839_pt1 | contig 10461 bp, 8 predicted proteins | sample TergutLab28metaG_3_FD_92763 | JGI IMG/M metagenome (GOLD analysis project Ga0123353, IMG submission 92763) | Labiotermes labralis P3 segment gut microbial communities from Petit-Saut dam, French Guiana - Lab288 P3 | ecosystem: Host-associated > Arthropoda: Insects > Digestive system > Gut ... | reverse complement strand
CTCCTGGAGATCCATCCTAATATTATCCACCCATCTACGACTAGGTCTCCCCAGTGGTCTCTTTCCCTCCGGTTTCCCCACCAAGACCCTATACACCCCCCTCTCCTCACCCATACGCGCCACATGCCTAATCCATCTCATTTTTCTAGATTTTATCACCCGCACAATATTGGGTGAGGAGTACAGACCTATAAACACTCTTACTGCATACAAATCTTTCGGTTGAAAAAACTGGTGATGGCCAATGTTGGCCGAAACATGTAGTTTTTATCATTTTCTAATAAACATCAATTAGTTATACATTGTTGTGTTATTGACTGCAATTACTCTACTTATTAATTAGAGAAACAAATTTATAATATCTGATAACAAGGTGTTTAGCAGGTGAAAGAGAAACGTGAGGTTTGAAGTAAAGCTGTGCGTAATCAGAGTCTCGAAATTAGTCGGTTGTAATAGGCCGCGGATAATTTTATCTTGTTATTTAGGCGCAATTCATGGGGAGTAACGGTGGGCAATAAAATCCGTCAGGCCAACCCATTCCCAGCCGATATTCAAATCCAGTACGTCACTCACAATATGTCTTGAGACATCCAGTTCCATCTGAGATACAAAATTAGAGGACAATTGTAAAACGTATTTCATACACAAAGGTTTGGCGAGTGATCGTACATGCTTTGGCTTCAGATCTTTTGCCGTAGTAGAAACACACTAATACCTTCCAAACAAGACAGGCAATGTATGTAGAACGTAACAATGAGGCGCGTCGCGTGACCACTGTTGTCAGGGGAAAACAATAAGTATCAAATAATATGACTGCATGCCTGCATTCTTGCCTTCGTTATCCAGTAAGCAAATCTCATTTTTCTGCATCGTATTAAGTTGTCATCTACGGCCTGTTTGGAAATACGATATTTTCCCACGTTATCTAATAAACAGCACGATTCTCGAAAAAAAATTGAACAAAGAATATGTGTTTTGAAATTCTCTACAAATTTTACCTGAAACATTTCTCATTATACGATTTCAGTGACATATTATCATAAAATTACACGGGTTTTAATATGAAGTACCCGTTATCATTGCCAGATTTCAATAAAATTGAATTTTCTCGACGGATTTTCGAAAACTCCTCAAATATAAAATTTCATTAAAATCCGTCCAGTGGGAGTGGGGTGGTTCCACGCGGACAGACTTGACGAAGCTAACAGTCGCTTTTCGAAATTTTGCGAACGCTCCGAAAAACTGGAAAACCCCAGAGGTACTGTTATCCTAGCAAATGTGATGCAGTGGTAAAAAAACTGCAATAAAAATTGTAATATGATTGCTAATATCAAGGCCATGGTTAAGCATACTGCTAGATACTTCTTTCTGTTGTATCTGGTAATGATTAGATTTATCTGGTAATGATTAAGATACCTAACATAACTAATCCTCATCGTCTCAGAACTATATCTGAGTAGGACTGTCTAATCCCAGTAGAAGTAAAAGTAGAAGAAGAAGAAGAAGAAGAAAAAGGTAAAAAAAGGTAAAGTGCACCCTTGTAGAGGCACTGAGGCTCTATACAGGCCGTACAGTCCATAGGGGGAGTAGAGGTATAGCTCTACTCTTTCTTGACCACGGCACCAGAAGGGGTGAGGCACCAGCTTCACGCCCCGGCCGCTCTTTACCCCCAGAAAAGACCCGGTACCTATTGTACAGGAGACTGGGTGGGACCCAGGGCCGGCCTGGACAGGTGCGGAAAATCTCGCCCCCACCGGGATTGGATCCCGGGACCGTCCAGCCCGTAGCCAGTCGCTATACCGACTACGCTACCCGGCCCACAGAAGAAGAAGACCAAGAATAAAAAAAGAGGAAGAAGAGGTAAATTTATGCAGTATCATAAGTTGCTACCAGCCTCGATTCCGACAATGTCGGGTACAGGCACCGGGTACTCAGAAGGAAAACTGGCGTCAAGTTGGGCAGTTGAGTCATGGATTCGAACAGCTTATGATGGAGAAGTAAATGAAACGTTAACAGGTTTCACGTATAAATCTTAATTTCATTACTGTTTTTTGGTAAAAAAATAAATGATTTTTCAACGCGTAGTCGCACACAACGGATCACATACGACGGCACATTTCGTGTGCGCTGTGTGTACAATGAACTGGTACAGATAGCCCTTTTGCCTTACCTCTCAGAAACATTTCCTACGATGAATAAATAAAACATAACTAAAGTCAACGTTTATTTACCTACTGTTACCAAGCCATTTGCAATTGTTTGTTCACGAAAACCTCGAAGGGTGCTTATCTGTGTAAGGGAAACAAACTATGGAAGAACAAGTCGATACAACTTCAATACATGCCCATATTTTCACAACACATACCTACACAGCTACAACACTTGATGATATATCTATAACACAAGCTGACAGAAACACAATACCTACCGATACAACTATCATACACGCCGATATAACTACGAATATAATGGATGTCCGAATTTTTGTCGAGCTCTCACCATCTCATCTAAGAGGATCCAATCCAATATATATTTTAAATATTTTGTTGTACACAATTTAAAAACACTGCTTTTAACCATCAACCATTATTTTATATATCATATTCGTCAAGGCTGGTAACATTCAATATGACCAAGCTAGAATTTTAAATTATATATTAGTATTAATTGCAGCGTATTTTACTCGTTGCAGTTAATCAATACCAGAAGCTGTAATTACAGCTGTACCAGCTCCTGATGATGGGTGTCAACACCTGAAACATGTAGAGCTGCATACAGACAAGTAATAAACTGAATACAGTCGCATCTTGTTGGAAAACAATTATTAAATTCGATTCACGATGCACAGTCCCATGTATATATATATATATTAAAAGAATTCATTCCATTTTCGAAGTACATTGCAAACGTACAATTATTAAGGTGACAGTTGCTTCAACTCACTGCTGCCAACATATAAACACACAAACCAAAAACCTAACCATGTTCTATACACATAAACGAAAACATAACCCTAGTTTACGCACAAAAAATACAGAAGCCTACCCTGGTTCTGTACACAAAGGAATAAAATTCTTAACTTCACTGATGTAGCTTACACAAACCGACAGCTTTACTCTGGTCTACAGCACGGTTTTATTTTTTATTTTTTGGTCTGTTTATCGACGTCAGCAACTCTGTCCTACGCTTCTCTGACTGTGATCGAAAGTGGTGCGTGTTGTGTACGAGGCAAAAACGAAATCATGTATCATGAGTACATTTTCACTTTCACTTATAAATATCTCGAAGGTTAGTGTGTGAAGAATTATTAAGAGTTTTGTATTATACCAGAAATGAACTGACACTATTAGACATAAGCAATAATAATAATAATAATAATACTTACTCCAAGGAGCTGAGTCCTTGACAAGCCAACCGGTTCTCAGCTAGTCAAGAAATTCCCCGCATTTTATGGAGCCCCAAGGCTCCTTACCGCATTCACAAGTGCCCGCCACATGTCCCTATCCCGAGCCAGATCAATACAGTCCATGCCCCCCATCCCACTTCCTGAAGATCCATATTAATATTATTCTCCCATCTACGCCTGGGTCTTCCAAGTGGTCTCTTTCCCTCAGGGTTCCCCACCAAAACCCTGTACACACCTATAATAATAATAATAATAATAATGTAAATAATAATTTCCACTTGGTTCAGTATTAAGCACTTCTCTAGTAACGCTACACGGAATAACGTAACTTTCGGACTATAAGTGCAGTTAAAATGATAGCTGGGAACTAAACTGTAACCAGACAGAAATTCTCGTTATGACCCTGGACGGTGGTCGAAAATTTGCGGTACGTAGAAACTAACTGAAGGAGTTCGGCGACCACAGATAACGGGTAGACAAGACTGCACGTTTTAACGCTCATTGAATTACAAACAGTCACATATTTCTAACATTCTAACTCTGGGAATTCGTTCGCTGAAGTCAGGATTAAACTAGGAAAATGTCCCTCAGCATGAAGAAGCTGCAGTATACGGTTAGCGGCGATTATGTGAGTGTAATATCGCTTAAACGTAGAGAGAGTGAGTGTCCGCATGCCCTTTCGTATTTCATAAAATCTGGAGACTTCCCAGGAGCAGCTAGTAAGACACCGTTTGTCGTCTTATCCGGGGTTCGAACTCCGGTGAGGCGAAATTTTCCGTACTCTCAAGACCCGTCTTGTGGATTACCCAGATTCCTGTATAATGTCTACAGGGTCTCCTTCCCAGGGATAAAGTAGACAGATTGTGGCCCCATATAGCACCGAAGTAAAAGAAAAGGTACAGGTGTACCTCTACTCCTCCTCTGGGGCTTTATGACAGGTTACAGGATGAGCTTTACTCTGACCTTTGTCGTCGTATAGTTACACCCGACACTCAAAGAGACTGTGCAAACTCTGATTCATATTTCGAAAACGCCAGCGCATAATATCAGGATTACGCTGGAATGTATTCGCAACTTTTTCAGCACCCCCCAAAAATTCCTGGATAGTTGATCTGGATAACCTAAACGCCTCAAATGTTTCCTCTTTTAATTAATATCCGTTCTGTTACTTTCCTCGCGAAACTTCACAACTTCTGTATATTTTACAGGTGTACCAAAGGAAAGGAGACACAATAAACAAAATGGCCATTAATTACTCTGTCTCTTTTGCTGCAGACCCGTGTGTTTGATCGACTTCCGAAATGTGTCATGATTACGTCGATGAAACTGGATCTGCTGCAGATTCTTAAAAACACTCTTGTCGACTCAGTCTGACAGACAGCAGCGAGGTGGACTGAGAGGTTGTATGCGGCTGCCATTCAAAACCGAGAAAAATGGTTCCGAGAGACTCGGCTGTTGAAGGAGAAATGTGTAAAATTACGTGCAGACTTCCGATAGGTAGGATCAAACTTGGAAAACTCTATGTATTCAAACACAACTGTGTCACATGAGGTGTATTTAATGACTATATAATGGAAACTACATGTTTCGGCCTGTATTGGCCATCTTCAGGTTGTCTTAGGGGAACTTAAGATCTTACTATAAGCATGCACGCGCATGTGGTGTAGAGATCTCTACATAGGGCCTTATTAGCAAAAACAAAAACAGGAATATAATAAAAACAACACAAAAAAACAGATACAGAAAAATAAAGCTATTGTGGGGGTGTGCTCGGCAGGTACAGGACGAAACATGTAGTTGTCCATTACATAGTCATTAACTACACCTCATGTGACACAGTTGTGTTTGACTACATACAGTTTTCCAAGTTACACACACACAACGGGGATGACACACTTCCTAGGTAGGTTTACAACCCAGCAAATTCATCAACAGTGTTCCAAGAGGAGTTGTGCAAATCATTGACGAATATGACAAAAACAACGTCCTTCATCTTACTATTGCCGACATAGAAATTCACAAGCACGTCTGTCGTTGTATGTTGGAAGCAGCATTGTTCCCTGGGATAACGGATTGGAATATTAAAACTGATACGTATGAATTCACGAAAGAATACATGGTACTGTTATTTCCATGTCTTCCGGTTATGAAATGCCTTAGGGTGGCGCAAAATATGGCCAGGAGATGCTCGTGGCTGCTTGCGAAAAACATCGGGATGTTGAAACACTTACTTTATTTTCCAATTACATGTTCCAGACAGGTGTAGGCAGAAGTGGGGAAACACTGCAACCAACTAAACAAACTTTCCGTAATGTGCTCTAAACATGTCGACGATAGCAGTGTAATCCACTTGCAGAAACTTAGAAACCTAGTATTTCTAAACTCTGATGACACTAACGTAACTCCCATGGACTACTGTAGGATTATACGTACCTTGCTAAAGCTTAGGGACATCACTTGGCCTAAAATAGTTGACGCTGTCCTGTTGACCGTCACCAAGGATGAAATTCAAACTGTGAAATCACTGACCGGAATTGTGCGTAACGCTCTCTCTGTAGTTACGTGCCCGTTCATCACTCACTTATCGTTGCTCGAGGCGAAAGACAACTTGTCGACGTTCGAAGCTGTGTCCGCATTTACCCTCTTAGACTGCGACTCTGACATCGTTAAGATGGCCAAAGTCTTGCACGGTATTGGCCCTACGCTCAAGCAGTTTGATTGAGGTAACGTCACTATTGTCAGCATTCGAGAAGTAACGAAGTGTTGCACCCACCTAGAAATACTCCCTCTGGACTCTTGTAAATTCATTCGGTAGGGAGACCAATCCTTCGATCCCCAGCTGCCACACTTCCAAAACCTCACTTCGCTAGAAATAAGAGCAAACCGATAGTATGGAGACTTCCACTCTTATTTGTTGTCATACGTTAATCTCAAAGTGTGAACTGCCAAATGCACCCCGGACTTAGACGACGCGGCTATGGTGTCGGTTCTGCAGTCCAATGGCTTCCAGGACCTCAAGGAGTTCTCAGCATATGACTGTGATTTCCTGAGTATGATATCAGTGTTTTGCCCATGGAAAATTGTGGCAATTTACACTGTCTCAAAGGCGTCGGAACATGGTCCGGCATACAGAAAGAGGATATGCCTGAACTGTACCGCAGATGTCATAGTTATTATCATTCCACAGGCTCCCTGACTGTCATGATTAAAGCACACCTCCAATATTCGCATCAAATAGATTCTGTGCCTTCAGAACACTGCTTCAAATATTGTAGTTATATAGACGCACTTCAATAAGTATAATCATTAACTACTACTTTTATAACAAATTCAAAAGAAAGCAGCTAATACACCTTTGTACTAAAGATGACAACCGTCAGTTTAAATTCACTGAAAGCTAACATATTTGAGTTGTATAAGTTTCTGTTTTAGGACTGAATGCTTGATATGAATGTGAAGCGACAAAAGTGGAATACTCGGACCATCTCATGAATCGGAACAGATTATACAATTCAGATACAGATACAGTAGTGAAAGTACTGAAAAATACATAACGAAAATTGGGAAGGGAGAGGAATTAAAATATTTTTGTGTCATGTGGCATTTTGTGATATTTGATGACTAATGTTTTCTTATTTTCGTAAGTCTAAGTGAACACAACAAAGAGTAAAGTTGTATTAAAATGGTAAAGAATAAAACACGAACACTGGAAGGTGGATATTAAATCAATTAAAATGAATAAGCTACATATATTACACAAGGTATGTGTAGATTATTCAGCTTAATTACTGCGTCAAATTTTGGATGCTTGACTATTAGTAAATATTTAAGGAAATTACGCATTTGGCTTATGGTGTACTCTCTTATTTAATCTCCACCTTCCGGCGTTCGTATTTTTTGCCAGTTACTACAACTCTGCTATTTGCATTCTCTTAGACCGATAAAAATAAAACAATATTATTTTTTTCGTAAAATTGTTGTATTGTACGAAAAACACAAGGAAAAGAACACGCATTTTCACAGAAGAATAAGAGACATATATTACATCAAATTTAATGAGTAAGTACTTTGGAAAGCATCAGTTTCGTCGATCATTTTCAGTTGTACCCACGCCGAAAATACCTGACTTGTAATTTCATCCTTAAGTTCAATAATTATCACCATTATCACAACAAACTGGCTATACCTTGGGATAGTTTAAGCAATTTTAATACTTTAGAAAATATTTCTAAGTGCTCAATTTTTATTTTCATATCCTTTATAAATACATGTGATTCAGATAAAAAGGGTTTTTCTTATTTTTAAAACTGTTTAATCCACACATGTAATCCTCTGATTGATTGATGAGTGTAACTGAGATAAACTCATTTCCATTACAAACCATAATCGTATGTTATAAAACCATGATCATAAAGTAACGATGAAGAAAGAACTCAGAAGGCACGTGACGTAGAGTAAGAAATATTTGAAGACAAGTTGGTCTCAGCGAAACGTTGGGGTTACTGGCGATCACATGGCGTTCAACGAGCCAGCCAGCATGACCAATTTTAATGAGAAAATCTTAACACAAAACCAATTGTAATTTGGTGATATGTGAGATAAATAATACATGTATTTATACTTATTTGCAGGTCCCAGTGGCCGCGCGGTCTAAGTCATAGGTCTATGTCCGCTCGCCTGCTGAGATTGTGGGTTCGAATCCCACCGGGGGCATGGATGTCTGTCTGTTGTGAGTGTTGAGTGTTGTCAGGTAGGGGTCTCTGCGACGCACTGATCACGCGTCCAGAGGAGTCCTACCGACTGTGCTGCGTCGTTGTGTGTGATGTAGAAACCTCAAGAATGAGGAGGCCATGGCCCGCGTTGGGCCGCAGCGCCACGGAAGGGGGGGGGGCGATCATACTTATTTAACGACAGTATCAGAAGTTGAAGGTATAAAATGGGACGGTAGGATAATTAGAGATTTAATAAATTCGGAAGGACCCGTGTCTAGAGTGAAGTGGTCTTATCGCAATTTCACGAACTGATACGTTATTTGCCTGGATGGGCTGAGAAGGTCCGATGTCAGGGCCGGGATATGAAACCAGGACCTCCCGACTAGATGTAGGATAGAGCTAATTATTCGAATGCGATGTTGTTAAAAACGTAATGGCTACAAGTAAATTAAACAGCTGAACTGCTAGTATAGAGAAGGTACGTAGTATTTAAGCCTTATGAAAAATTCTGCGGTTCACTGCAGTTGACCCTGTCTCTGAAATGAGCTGCAAGAAACCGTATAAGACGCACTCGTGGGGCAGAACTTCGTCGTCTCTCTCCAAATGCAAGCAGCGGAGATCTCTTTCTTCACAAATATTGACCACAGTTACGAGTGCAATTAACGTTAAATCAAGGGTGTAAGACTTGTCCAGAAATCTAGAATCCAGCTCAAAATTCTAGGCGCCAGAACGGTGGCACGAAGTAAGTCCCATACTAAGGATTCACAGACATTAGGCGCCATCTTATAAAATTCAGTCGGACGGGCGACTTGGCGACTGGGATTTGCGCACCCGAACATAAAAACTAAGCTTTAGGTTTCTGTGACCGTGCATCGCGAGCAAATTGTGAAGTGAGAGAGAAAACCAACAAGATGCAACAGTTAGATGTTTATTTTTAACAATTTCTCAACATGTTTCGGGCATCATTATGCCCATCTTTAGGAGAACAAGACGTATGTTACTGCATGTGGTGTGCTGCGCTGTAACAAGTGGGGAAAGTTAGATATTAGCTTTAATGTCTTCTTTGTGTGGTATTGCGTAGTAAACCTAGATGGTATCTCGTGTGTATATGAGAATGTGGTGTGCAAATTGGTGTGTCGTGGTGCTGGACTGGTATATGTATCGTGTGCTTTCCAGGTCTGGTGTATCGGAGCGGGTGCACTGATGCATGAGTTGTGCCTGTACTAAAAACCTTGTACCCATTTATCACAGATATAACACAGATACTGTATGTTTTGCAGCAAGGATTGTGTGCTATTTTGAAAGCTGGGCAACATACCGTACCGGAAATGGCAAGTTTGATGTTGAGATGATTGATCCCAACTTGTGCACACATTTAATTTATGCCTTCATGGGTATAAATTCAAATGCTGAAGTCACAATTCTTGATCCTTGGAATGATATTGACTTGGGTGAGTATCTCCTCATCACATCTCTTAACTTTAATGCAGTGTCAATGTTCCAAACACATTAAACTGTAAAGATTTAGGAGACTGTAAATTAACCAATCCATTACATCACATCCTTCAGGAATAGTACTGGAAATAGTTAACAGATTAAGCACATAAGAACACAAATAAAACATTTTACATTTAATTTGTAATTTTAACAGCTTGCTTATATAAAAAAATAATATGAACTCTCAGTACACATTCTTCAACTGAGATATGGATAACTTTATTGTTTTATTGAAGTACATACAGTAAATAAAATTTCAAAATACTAAAAACAAGAAATTCAAATTTATTAATAGGAATTTTTTTATAAGTAATGGGAATGAGGATTCAAACTGTATAAAAACTGTACCAGAATATTTGAAAATTGCTGCAGTAGCTTTGGTTGCAACATATGTTGGTAAAAATATTGACAGTTTATTCAATTTTACATTCATTTTGGGGGTTCCGTGTGTAGTTTGGGGAGTAATCGAGAAACTGATGAAGGGGTATCTACATGGATAGGGACTAAATTATACAGGTAAACAGATGGCAGTGTTGCAACATGACTTCAGAATCACATTTTTTTAAATTTGATTTGCAGAAATACTTGGTTTTAATTAAGAAAGTATCTTCCATTAGTCTGTAGGATAACAAACTAATGCCAAAACACATTTTCCCCAAATATTTTAGTTTGAAGCAAAGAACTTATGACATGCAAATATCACGTGAAATAATAAAGCCTGACTGGTAGGTTTATAGCACTTCTTTTTTCACAATTTTCATTTAGTAAGGCATCCAAACAAACTGCCTCCTATGCTGATACTCAGTAACACTAACTGATATCAAGACAGAACAGTACTACACACTG
>Ga0123353_10017838_pt1 | contig 10461 bp, 9 predicted proteins | sample TergutLab28metaG_3_FD_92763 | JGI IMG/M metagenome (GOLD analysis project Ga0123353, IMG submission 92763) | Labiotermes labralis P3 segment gut microbial communities from Petit-Saut dam, French Guiana - Lab288 P3 | ecosystem: Host-associated > Arthropoda: Insects > Digestive system > Gut ... | reverse complement strand
GCCGCCGCCGGATTTGGCGATGAGGTTTTTTATGATCACGTCCGCGTCGGCGCAGCCGTTCCCGTCGGTATCCACCGCCCATCCGTCCGGCAGCGGTTTTTTATTTTTATTATAGACTTCAATTTTACCGCGCGGCACGACCGAAGTTGCCGCGTCGTATAAAAAATCAACGGGCCGGGCGGGAAACGCGAGCGCTATAGGGTTGGTGCCGAGCATCGCGTTTTTTCCGTATACGGGGACGGCGATGGCTTCGCTGTTGGTCATGCATATACCGAGTAAATCCTGCGTGGACGCCATCTGCGCGTAGTATCCCGCTATGCCGAAGTGGTTGGAATTCCGGACCGCGACCATCCCGATCCCCGCGTTTTTTGCCTTGCCAATCGCCGTTTCCATCGCCCTGGCCGAGATGAGCTGGCCCATCGACCTGTCAGCGTCGACCACCGCCGACAGCGCCGTTTCGCTGACGGTCCGGGGTTCCGCCGCAACATTGACGACGCCGCCCGTTATTTCTTTGTGATAACGTATTAACCTTTGTATGCCGTGGGATTCGATTCCGAACAGATCGGCGCACAGGAGTATGTCGGTAATTATCGCGCTGTCCGCGTCGGAAAATCCGTAACCCGCGAATACGTCGATGCAGAATTTTTTGAGGTGGGAATAGGGGAGCGTTTCGTACGTTAACATAAGCGCCTCCATGATATACGCCGGTATATGCGCCGGCGCCGTCGTCTAATTATATAAACCGGCGGCGCAACCGTCAAGAAAAAATAACCGGAGAGCTGACCCCGATTATCAGAGGATATGAGACGTTGAAGTAATGGAGGCTTAACTTCAACACTATGAGGATGCTTATTAGCCAGATATAACGGTCCGACTGCCGGAGCCATATTATTTGGAGGAGTGGTTCGGGGCCCTGACATGGGTATTTTCGTGGGGGTAATGTGTGGTTTAGGGGATTTATCAGGGCCCTCGTCGCCATTCGCGTCAAATTAACCATTGATTTATCTGACAATATAATTATAACAAGTCGATCTTGCACCCAAATAAATTAACCTTAAATAGCATTAATATTTAAGTTTAATTCTTTTAAGAATTAACGTTTATTCATATATTCATTTTTTCACAAAACAATAGGGGCGCGTACATACGCCCCTGATTAAATAATATATAAATTGGGGTTTTATGCCCAGAACACCGTGATGGGCTGCTCGCGGATGATGAGCGGCTGCAGGAACGAAATCGCTTTTTCCAAACCTTCCTCCACCGACATAAACGCGTCTTCGTGCTCGATGCTAATCGCGCCGTCGTAGCCGACCAGCCGCAACGTGGAGATGATCCCTTTCCAATCCAGCGCGTCGTGTCCGTATCCGACGGTGCGGAACAGCCAGGAGCGATCCTTGAGCGACGCCAGGCTCTTTGTGTCCAGCACCCCGTTTACGGCGGTCAGCGCGTCGTCGATTTTTGTGTCTTTGGCGTGGAAATGGTGGATCGCGTCACCAAGCGCCCTGATGACTTCGGTCGGGCGCATACCCTGCCAGAACAGGTGGCTCGGGTCGAGGTTCGCCCCGATTGCCGGGCCGACCGCCGCCCTCAGGCGCAACAGGGTCTCCGTGTTATACACGCAAAAGCCCGGATGCGGCTCCAGCGCGATCTTCGTGACTCCGTAATCTTCGGCCTCTTTCGCCGCTTTTTTCCAGAATGGGATCAGCACCTCGTCCCACTGGTATTCCAGGATTTTCGGATAATCGGTCGGCCACGCGCACGTCACCCAGTTCGGATATTTCGCACTGGGCTGGTCGCCGGGGCAGCCGGAGAATGTTATTACGGTATCCACGCCGAGTTTTTCGGCCAGGCGGCATGACGACGAAAAGTCATGGGCCGCCGCCGCGCTGATTTCCGGATCGGGGTGCACATGGTTTGAATGGAAACTGAGTGCGCTGACCGTCAGGTTGTTTTTCTTTAACGCCTCCGTCAGGGCGTTAAACTTTCCGCTGTCCGCGAGCAGTTCGTCCGGGTTGCAGTGCCCGGAACCGGGCGCGCCGCCGCTGCCGAGCTCCACTGTCTCCACGCCGCGCTTCGCGAGCCATTCCAACGCTTCGTCCACATTGCGGTCATAAAGCGGTACTGTGAGTACGCCAAGTTTCATATCGGGACCTCCATCTAATAATTATGGGCCGGGCGCCGTCCCGGCCGTTCAAAGTAGTAAACAAGCTGTTACAGGCTGTAAATATAGTCGCAGCCCTTCTTAATGCTGACAAACGGCGATACCTCAAACTCCTCCTGCTCGAGGATGAAGTGTTTGACGCCCAAGCCGAGCCCTTCCGTAATGATCTCCTTAAAGTCTATGACGCCTTCGTCGAGATCGACGCATTTCCTGGATTCGTAATCCTTAATTTGTTTGATATGGAGCAGTTTGACGCGCCCGCCCAGGCCTTTCATCCAGGTCAGGTAGTCCGCGCCGGCATAGGCGGCCCAATAGATATCCAGCTCGATATCCATCAGATCGGCCGGGACCATCGCACAGAGCGCGTCCATGAGGTAACGGCCTTCCGGTTTTGTGAACTCGTGCGCATGGTTGTGGTATGCGAAGCCGAAACCCGCCTCGCGGATTTTTGGCGCAAGCGCGATAAAATTGTCAGCGGCTTGTTTGACGGCGGCCTCTGAATCCATCTTATAGTACGGCACGACTATATACTCGGTGCCAATCGCCTTGTTGAACGCCAACTCCTCGTCCAGCGCGGCGTTCAGCCGTTCAATGCCCACGTGCGTTCCGACAGGCTTGAGGTTGTTGGCGTCCAGTAGCTTCTTCATCGCGGCGGCGTCAAGCCCGCCGTAACCGGCGAATTCCACGCCCGTATAGCCGACTTTACCGACTTCGCCCAGCAGGAATTCCATCCCTTTTTCCGCCTCGTGGCGGAGCGAATATAACTGCAACGAAAATTCATTGATCAGAGACATGGTCTTCTCCTTTTAAAATACGATTTGCTTGCCGGCCTTGGCGGAATCATATATGGCTTCCAGTATTTGCGTGACAACAAAGGCCTGTTCGGGCAGTACTATCAACTGGTTCTTTCCGGCTACGGCGCCCAGGAACAGTTTTTGTTCGACAACTTGCGGCGCGTCCTCCGCGCCCTCGTAGAACGCGACGCCGCCTATGCCGAGATCCGGGCGCGTCACATATTGCTTATTGTGCTTAACACCGTTGATTACGAGCCCGTCGTTCATGTCGGCCCCGGCCTTGGTCCCGCACAGTACGGTCTTTGCCTCGTTGACGTCGAGTGTGTTCAGCGCCCAGCTCGCCTCGAGGTTTATCGTAGCGCCGTTCTCCATTACGATGAACCCGAACGCGCTGTCCTCAACCGTGAATTCCTTCGGATCCCACGGGCCGAACGCGTTGCCCGGTTCCGTTTCGTTGTTCAGCTTATGGTAAACCGTGCCGGTGACCGATTTCGGTTTGTAATTATCCATCATCCAAAGGGTGAGGTCGAGTGCGTGCGTCCCGATGTCGATAAGCGGCCCGCCGCCCTGCTCGTATTCGTTCAGGAACACGCCCCATGTGGGGACCGCCCTGCGCCGGATGGCCTTCGCCCTGGCGTAATAAATTTCGCCCAAAACGCCTGCTTCGCATTCTTTTTTAAGATATACGCTGTCCTGGCGGTAGCGGCTCTGGTATCCGATGGTCAATAATTTTTTTGTCGCCTTTGCCGCGTCGCACATTTTTCTTGCCTCGGCTGAGTTGATCGCCATCGGCTTCTCGCACAACACGTTTTTATCCGCGTTGAGCGCCGCGACCGTTATCTCGCTGTGTGAGCGGTTTGGCGTGCAGACGTACACCGCGTCGAGTTTTTCTTCCAATAGATCCTGGTAACGTTCATAGACTGTGGCCGACGCCGTCCCGTACTTTTTCGCGGCTTCTTCCGCGCGCTCCTTCTTGATGTCGCAGAAGGCGACGATATCGGCAAGCCCTGTTTCCATAATAGACGGCATATGCTTTTGGTTTGCGATGCCGCCGCATCCGACGATACCGACTTTCAATTTTGCCATTGCTCATTCTCCCTTCGATATGTGCATTTATTCTTTTGAAAACTTATGAAAAAGTATATCACATCAACATAAAAAATGTTAAGATAGAAACAAAATATCATTACTAAATATATATTTTATTTGGGAGGCGGCATCGATGACAGATAACAACTGGAAATTTCCGCGTACAACGGTCGGAGGGATATCCCTGCCGAGGATGCTTATAGGCACGAACTGGATATTGGGCTACAGCCACACGGGCCACGCCGCAGATCAGATGATACACGCGCGCAACCGCAATACGGATGCAATCGTAGCGATTCTCGACGCTTACCTGGATTACGGAGTCAACGCGATCATGGGACCCATCAGCACGGCTGAAGACTATTTTGTCGACGCCATAAAAAGGACGGAAGAGAAGCGCGGGGAAGAGATAATCATGATCGACACCCCGACGATCAACGTAGACGACAACGACGCGGCCCGTAAGGAAGCACGCGATCTCATAGTAAGGGGCGCGAAGCTCGGTTGCAAGTTCTGCCTCCCGCACCACACGCGCGTGGAACAGCTTGTCGACAAGAATAAAGAGCAGATAAGGCGCGTTTCCGACTACCTCACGATGATCCGCGAAGCCGGCATGGTACCGGGTTTTTCCGCGCACATGCCGGAGATAATCATATACAGCGATCAAAACGGCTACGACGTCGAGACGTATATCCAACTGTTCAACTGTTTGGGGTTTTTGATGCAGATAGAGGTCGAGACGGTGGCGCGCATCATCCACGACGCCAAAAAGCCCGTCATGACGATCAAACCCATGGCCGCCGGGCGCGTTACGCCATATGTCGGCCTGACTTTTGCGTTCAACGCCATCCGCCCGATAGACATGGTGACGGTTGGCGCGTTCACCCCGGCTGAAGCCGTGGAGGATATAGAGATAGCGCGCGCCGCGCTGGAACACAGGTTCCCGAACATCGAAAAGAGGAGCAGCCCCGCGGCCGCTCAGTCGTTGTTGAAATAAAACATTACTATTCAGGCGTAGAAAATATACACCCGCAGTATTTTTGCCGGTAGAGGTCCAATTCGCGCGCTATTTTCTGGCCTTCCCTGAAATAGGGCCTGAAATCGTAATAATAAAAGGCGACGCCGTTTTGGCGCGCCTGTTCTTCGCATATCGCCGCGATGAGTTTATGGTTTTGGTATGGGCTGATGAGCAGTGTGGTGGAAAACGCGTCAAAACCCCTCTCCCGGGCGGCCTGAGCGGTAAACGACACCCTTTTGTGGTAACACATTTCACACCGCAGGCGCTTTTTTACGTCGTGGCTGAAATAACCGTTTGTTTGTTCAAACGCCTCCCAATCGCGCCGCATATAGTCTTCCCGCACCAGTATCGGCATGCCCGAACCGGCGAACAATTTCCTGGCGCCGTCCAGGCGTTTGGAAAACTCTGTTTCCGGATGTATGTTCGGATTATAAAAAAGGCCGGTCACGGACATGTCGGCCATGCCGGCCAGCTCACGTACCGGCCACGCGGCGCACGGTCCGCAGCATACGTGCAGCAGCAGCCTCATATTACCCGTATGCCTCGCCGAAGTGCTCATACGCGAGTTTTGTCGCCACGCGGCCCCTGGGCGTTTTATTGATATAGCCCAACTGCAGCAGATACGGTTCGTATACGTCTTCTATCGTACCTGGGTCCTCGTTGATACTCGCGGCCAGCGTCTCAAGGCCGACGGGCCCGCCGCCGAATTTGCGGATTATGCCGAGCAGCATCTCGCGGTCGACGTTGTCGAGGCCGATGACATCCACCTCTAAAGCCGAAAGGCCGGTTTCCGCTATTTGCTCGGTGATCCTTCCCTCATCCGAGACCTGGGCAAAATCCCTGACGCGCCTCAACAGGCGGTTGGCAATCCTCGGCGTGCCGCGCGAACGCCTTGCGATCTCGTGGGCGGCGCCGCCTTCAATTCTTATGTTTAAAATGGACGCGGAACGCTTAATCACCTGTTCAAGCTCCCCGACGGTATAGACCTCCAGCTTGCTGATTACGCCAAACCTGTCGCGGAGCGGCGCCGTGAGCAGGCCGGCGCGCGTGGTTGCGCCGATCAGCGTGAACTTGGGTATGTCGATCCTGACGGATCGCGCGGACGGGCCCTTGCCGAGCATGATGTCGACCGCGTAATCCTCCATCGCCGGATAAAGGTATTCTTCTACGCTCCTGTTTATCCTGTGTATCTCGTCGATGAACAATACGTCATAGTCGGAGAGCCCGGTAAGTATTGCGGCGAGATCGCCGGCCCTTTCGAGCGCGGGCCCGGACGTTATGCGGAAGTTTACGCCAAGTTCCGTCGCGATGATGGCGGACAGCGTCGTCTTGCCGAGTCCGGGCGGCCCGTACAGCAGCACGTGGTCAAGCGCTTCGCCCCGTTGTTTTGCGGCCTCTATATATACTGTCAGGTTGTCCTTGGCTTTGCGCTGCCCGATAAAATCCCCGAAGCGCCTGGGGCGGAGGCTCATTTCCTCCGATCCGGCTTCGGACTCGGCGCGCTCCATATCCATCAATCGTTCGACCGCCAAATAAGTGACCGATCCTTTCCCTGAATGGTAAAACATCCAAAGATAATTATAGTATCAATTATGCGCCTTGGCAATGCGCGTCCGCTTCTGTATAATTGTTGTATCGCAAAGGCGGGGGACCGGCTATAATGAAATACGCAAAAACAGCGGTTTTTATCCTATTATACACATTTATATATGTTTTTTTTATGTTGTTTTGCCAATTGGTCATCAGCCTGACCATCGGGGGCGCAGGAAGGGAACTGGTCGGTATTATACAAGAGGCGCCGGCCGATCAGGGTAGGGTGATCGAAGCCGCGGAGTCCATTGGCATACGCATCAACGATTATTTTCAACGGAATACCGGCATTATACTGTCCATATCGGCGCTCATTTCACTATTGATATTCATCAAAATTTTTTCGGCCAGGAAGCTGGATCTGTTTTCCGCAATCCATCTAAACCGCAAACCGTCCGGAACCGATATCCGGTACGGGGTGTTCGCGGGCGCATCGGCCCATTTTATCATTTTTTTGATCGCACTGGCGTTTCAAGGCTTCGGATTGTTCACCGAAGCGTTTTCACAGCATGACGCGCATATAGAATCGACGTTCGGGTCGGGCGGCATTATAGCGACAATACTCGGGATCGGCATTGTCGTGCCTCTGGTGGAGGAAATAATGTTTCGCGGCATGATTACATATGAACTCGGGCGTGTCGCTTCATGGAAGGCCGCGATGATAATCCAGGGCATTGTGTTCGGGTTGTACCACTTTGTACCCGTCCAAATAGCGTACACAATTCCCATGGGCGTCTACTTCGGTTTTATCGTATATAAAACGGGGACCATCTGGCCCGCGGCGGCGGGGCACATCGCAATGAACACGGTCAGCATATTGCTTTCGACGCAGACGGCCATGGATTTTATCCAGATTCCGCAAATCACATTGTTTTATATGGTGTTTTTTATATACATGTTCGTCAGCGCCCTGATGTATTTTATAAAGAAAAAGCCGGTATTGCACATACCGGACAAAGTAGTTTAATATAATTTTTATTTGCTGGAAGCTGACGCCCTGTTACGCCTGGTCCCCGTCCGGACCTTGTTCCGGCTGTGCCTCGGCCTGCTCCGGCTCAGTCGCTGCGGACTGTTCCGCTTCCGGCTGCGCCTCTTCTTCTGCCGGCGGCTCCGGCTGCGGCAACTGCGCCCCGCACGAAGAACAGAACAATACGTTGGACGCGCAGACGGCGCCGCACTTCGGGCACAATTTTGTATTTTTTAGTCGCTGGACGTCCGTTTGCAATTCCGCAATCCGTATCTGGCTAGCCGTGATGCGATCGCACAACTGTATAAACTCGCCGGAGGGGGCGTCTTTATACAATTTATAGTACTTTTCCCCGATTTGCGCGAAAAACGCCGACAGGGCGCGTTGTTCCTCCGCGATTTGACCGTTAATTTTTGCGATCTCCGCAAAGGACTTCGCCTTGTTTACGGTGTCCTGACCGGTTTGCGCTATTTTTTTCCCGATTCCGTCAAATAATCCCATGTCCGGGCCATCCTTTCGAAATATTTTGGCCTAACTTACATTAATTTTATCAAATAGAGAATACAAATGCAATGAACCTGTTGCCAGCAAACTCAATGGGCTTATTGTTTGGCCATTACCCCGCCGTGGCCGTGATCGTCTTCCCACTCGTGCGGGATATGCAGGATTTTTCCGTCGATCTCACCTTCATAGGTGACACCGCCGCTCGTAAAAGCCACTGTTGTGACGCCGTCCCGGCTGGACTTTGCATAAGTCCCGCTATAGTATGAACCGTGGTAGAGCGACGCGGTAAACGTACCGTCCGATGACAGTTTTACTATCTGGGTGCCGTCGCTGTATGTTTCCGTACCCACCCTTTGAATCACATACAGCGTGACTAATACCGCCAGTGCAAGCGCTACTAATCCGACCGCGGACCTGATGATGATCCTCTTCCGCCTCGCCCGCGCCAACGCCTGTTTTCGCCTGGCTTTACTGTTGGCCATCCGGTCCCCCTTTATACACGATATTGTTGTGCAACCATTACCAAACGTTTGTTATTTATTATAAGCCACACTTCGGACAGTTTCAAGGCGCGCGTGTTGCATTGTCAATGCCACGTGCGATGTATTATTGTATACCGGCGTGTGTTGCATTGTCATTTGCCCCATTGTATAATTAAATGGATTTACACCCACAATCCGTTGCCGGCGGGAATCCGCACGGCAGTATACCAATGATAAAACTCGCAGGCGGGGTAATGTAATGCGTTATAAAAAGCTACGCGTATTGTTTGTTTTTCTCATATCGTTTTCTGTTTTTGTTTCCGCTTCCATATTATCCTTCGGCGCGACAACCGGAGGGGAGGCTGAGCTCAAAACCGTAAAGAGTATCCGCTACGCCTCGTCCGGCGGGGTTGAGACCGTCACAATCAACGTCGAACGCTTCGAAGGCGTCCATTCTTTTTACCTCGTCGAACCCGGCAGGTTCGTAATTGATATCACGGGCGCGGTGTTGCCGTCCGGGCTCAGGGCGATGGACGTCGGGACGGGCAGCGTTTATCGCATCAGGTACAGTATGTTTGACGCGCGGACGGCGCGCATTGTCATTGATCTGTCCAAAGCCGCAAATTTTACGGTTAATACGGGTAAGGGATTCATAAAAGCCGAGGCCGTCACGGGCGCGGGCGACGCTCCGCCTGTTGTAAGCATACCCTCGGAGGCCGCGCTGCCGGCCGGCGGGCTGCCCAATATCCCTGTAGACGCGTCCCGACAACAGCCCGGGGATGCGGGCATAACGTCGCAACCCGGCGGAGGCGCCGGCGCCGGCGATACGGCGTCCGAGCGGACGCCGAGGCCCGCAAGCGCACCGGGGCCCGCGGCGACCCCAAAGGCGCAGACTACGCCAAGGCCCACGCGTACGCCAAGATTGGCGCGGCAGACGCAGACCCCCGCCCCGGCGAGGAACGCCACCCCGCGGATACCGCGGACGGCTGCGCCGGATACGCCGGGCTCCGTCGCCATTCCGCCGCCGGTCATCACAAAAGACGAATTTCGCATCGACGTTGCACCCGGTTTGAAGGTAGCGTTTTCCACAAAAGGCGGCGTAAACGCGTGTACTGTTGAGGCGCCGGTAGAAATAGCCGGTAAAGCCGCGGTTTCGCAGGGTAAGGATCCCCCTTGCATAACGGTTGATATACCGTACGCGACGCGCGGAGCGGTTCTGGCCGCCAAAACAATGCCGGTTAACGCCGACGTCCTGAAACGCGTCTCGGTGTCGCAGCCCGGCCCGGACATCATTCGCGTCGTGTTTGAGATTCGCGACCGCGTCGGGGTCGAGACGGTCAGGAGCGCGGATAAACTAAGTTTTTTCCTGACAAATACGTTTATCGCCAACGCGGGCTATTATAAGAATGGCGAACGTGCGTTCGTCACGCTGTACCGGACTGCCCTGACGTCGGGCGGAGAGACGCTGAGCGAGTTTTTCGTCATGGATTCGAAGGACGGCGGTACGGCGTGGAACGTGACGTTCGACAGCGAACGCGGCCAGGTCGGTACGGGTGCCGTCAACATAAACGACGATTTGTTAAAGTCGGTTGAGATCGGAAAAAAAGGGCAGAAAACGACGCTGACCATAACGGCAAAAACCAAAGTACGGCTGGTCATATGTACCAAACAGGCGGACGATCATAATTATTTGGAGACGACCGTGTCCATTGTGAGGCCTGCTGCGGGGAACGAGCGGGTCGTGGTTATCGACGCGGGGCACGGCGGATACGATCCCGGCGCCGTGGGGCTCTCGGGCCGCTTGGAAAAGGATTTTAACCTGGACATCGCGGTTAAAATAAAGGAGAGACTGT
>Ga0123353_10017837_pt1 | contig 10462 bp, 9 predicted proteins | sample TergutLab28metaG_3_FD_92763 | JGI IMG/M metagenome (GOLD analysis project Ga0123353, IMG submission 92763) | Labiotermes labralis P3 segment gut microbial communities from Petit-Saut dam, French Guiana - Lab288 P3 | ecosystem: Host-associated > Arthropoda: Insects > Digestive system > Gut ... | reverse complement strand
TGACAAATTATTCCAGCCGGGCGGAAATCATGTCAAGTTTTTCTATCCGCTGTCACACAAAATTTACTAAAGGTAACCCATAGAGAGAGAACGCCCCGCCTCACTTTGAGGCGGGGCGTTTTTTTAATATATGTCCGATGAATTATCTATGTATCCTTTTATCAACCTCTATCATCTTTACATCCTTGCATTTTTCACAGCGGAATTGCGGATTTTTATCATCTTTCCGATTGTACCCCAACCATTCGGCAATGCGATAGCCTCTGCCGGTTTGTCCACAATCGAAACAGGTCATATCATCTCTGATTTCCCAGAGGGGGTTGGACGATATTGACCTGAAAATAAACCGGTCTACCCAGAAGAAAATCAAGCCGCCAATCAGGTTGGCAATGACGGTAATTAAAAGGGCGCTAAGGTGATCTGTTAGTAAAAATATGACGCCCGCCAAAATGGGCGTACTCAATTGCCAGCGGACGAGATATAATAGATATTTTCTTATCATTGTTCCCTCTCCCTATTTTCTTTTTTCTCAAACCCTTCGCATGGAATACCGGTAGATTTATATACAACGACTGACGGAAGAGATGCCGACTTAAAGCCGAAAAGATTACAAGCCCTTGGCGACTTAGGTTCCCAAGAGGTAGTAAAATGTTTGCACTTGAAGCAATTTACTTTTTCTGTTTTTTCATCAGTATTCATCGGCTAATCCTCTACTATATCATGTACTAAGTTTTATTTATTAGCCAAAGCTATCTGTTTCTTTCTGATTACCTTTAAAATAAGCATCATAACGATTCCAGCGGCCGCACAGCACGACGCGATAATAAACGCCGGCAGCATGAGGCTAATATCGTTTCCGGCGGCTTCGGCGACATTCTTATAATAGCCCGCGATTTGCGATGAGAGGATCGCTCCGGCGCCAAAGCCCAAAAGCACGAAACCATAGTTCGTCGCCATGTGTTTCGCCCCAAAGAGGTCTGCGGTCAGCGCGGGGAAAGTGCTTAACAGCCCGCCGTAGAAGAATCCGATCAACGCAACCAGAGCAAAAACCCAGTAGCCATTTGCGGCGGTGACCAACAGTGAGAGTGCCGCGTTGGCGGAGAGTAATATTATTATTGTGTTTTTTCGTCCTATTCTATCCGAAACCACACCCCAAAACAGGCGACCAAACGAATTGAGCATAGAAAGCGCCAAAACGCCGATATAGGCCGTCGCTCCAAGCCCTTTCGCTTCCGCGATTGGCTTTGCAAAGGCGATCATCATCAGCCCGCCCATGCAAGCCAGCAAGAAAATGGCGGTCACCATATAAAACCGAAGGGTTTTAAGCATTTCCGAGGGGGTATAATCCCTTATCGATTTTACTTTCGCGCCCTTTAACACAACATTTGACATGTGCCCCTCAGGCGGGTTCTTCAAAAAAAGACTTCCAACGGTGCAGACGATTAAGAAAACCGCGCTTAAAACCATGAATGTTTTTGCCTCTCCAACGCTTTCACCGCCAAAGAGTATGATTAAGCCCTCAATAATCGGCGTAAAGACAACGCCGCCAAAGCCGAGTGAGGCTACGATAATCCCGGTAACAAGACCTTTTTTATGCGGATACCATTTTTGCGCACAGGCAATCGTCGTAGAATATGTAAGCCCCATGCCAACGCCGCCCATTACACCGTAAGTGACCCACATCATCCATGAATGATCCGAGGTTACAAACGATGCGAGTAAAAATCCCGCGCTTAATACGATCCCGCCAACGAAAACGACAATGCGGGTCGAGTATTTGACAGCCAGCCTGCCGCCTATTACGCTTCCAATCGTTAGCGTGGCGAGTAAAAGTGAGAATGTAAGGGCCGCCGCCGCGTTGTCGCCGTCAAAAATGCTGGTTGCAATACCTTTTTGGAATAGGCTCCAGAGATACGCTATACCGAGCGTAAGTTGGATTGCGATTGCTGAGAATACGGTAAGTAAACCCTGCTTTTTCAAATTTTTCCCCTCCATTTTTTTAAGCAAAAGAAAACGCGTCCGCCGCAATCGTTTTACCGGTTGCTACGGACGCGCGCTTTTGCTGTTTTTTACACTCTTAGCGCTTCGCACCGAACAACCGAACGAATAATAAGCAGACCAAACAACGAAGCAATAATGGCTTCGCTGTTAATAATGATGCCTATTATACGGTTGCGGACGCTCATTATGAAACCTCCAAGACTGTGTCTGATAAATATCGACTTTTACATTATACGCGATAGGCGCGGTTGTTGTCAAGAAAAATTTTTATTCACACAGTTTCACTGCACAATTCAACTTCAAATTTTGTCAGATCGTCTTCGGTTTGGCAAATTAGGATGGAGTTGGGTTGTGAGTTGGTCATTGTATGCACTGCCTGTAAGATGATTGCTCAATGGTGGCTTTCTTGCATCAACATCTCGTATAATTTATCTCTATCCCAAGAGGATTATACCAACTAACAAGATATGACAAGTGCAAATAATGAAGAGCGGCTAAAAAAGTGAGAGCAATGAATCACAATGGATTCCCCGCCTTCTGTGTCTTATTCATAAATTACTTTATTTATCAAAACTCGGATTAAATGCATAGTAATTCTTTGGATCCAGCTTTTCAAGCGCGAGTTCTAACCCCTCACCGAAACGCTGATAGTGTATGACCTCCCTTTGGCGCAGGAATCTTATCGGATCGATAACATCGGGGTCGTCGCAGAGACGAAGTATGTTGTCGTAAGTAGTTCGAGCTTTTTGTTCAGCAGCGAGATCTTCATGCAGATCCGTAATAACGTCGCCTTTAGATGCGAAAGAGAAAGCATCATAGGGGGTGCCGGATGCCGCAATGGTGTAAATACCTGTCGTATGGTCAACGAAGTAATCGTCAAAACCGTTCGCCTTAATCTCCTCAATGGTTAGATTACGCGTCAACTGATACACTATAGCGCCGATCATCTCAAAGTGCCCGAGTTCTTCTGTACCTATGTCGTGTACTAAAATGTCGCACTTCATCTGTAAGAATATCACAGGATACAACAGCCTGTATCACTTTAATCATATTTGACACGATAGCTTTCTTTTTCATTTCAAGACTGTTTGCGACAAGGTGCATAATGTGCAAAGCGTCTTCATTTCGTATGCCTGCAGAAGAACAACCCACATGATTGCCTGCTATGTCAATGTGCGGCTTTCCATATCGCGTTCCCTCTAAACAACGCCACGATTTGTATACGCTGCCGTCCTTACACTCATAGCCTCAACATATGTAACGGCTATTCGCCATCGTCATTTAGTTGATTCCGTCAAGGGTATTTTAAATTTATTTTTTACACAACAAAAAACCGCTAATCAGGACTGTATCAAATCCTGACTGACGGTCTCATCTAGCGACCAGCTGTATTATACAAGGAGCTGTTGCAAAACAATTGCAACAGCCCCTCGTATATGGTCATTCCATGTTTATGTAGCCGGCGTCGGGTCCGCCGGAGGCGGTGCGTCCGACGTCAGCTTCTGCGGCAGGGAAGGCGGACGCTTGCCCGTGGCTGCGCGCCTTATGTAGATATCGACCGCGTCGGTATTCGCTGCTTGCGATTCCTCACGCAAAACCGCGACGGTCAGCGTAGCCTTGTCTGCCAGCGGCGCGTTGAATGTGAGTACGGGGTCTTCCCCCATGCCGAAGGCGTACTGGTCGCCCCTGCGGAAGGCAATACCCTTGACCTTCGCGTTGCCGTCTTTGATATCGCGTATCTTATAGCTAGGAGCTTTGCTGAAGTTAGCGGGGCGCACCCGCCATACCGGGCTTGCCGGTGTGGTGGCGGTCGGGGCTATACGAAAGATGAATGTGTTCCTCCCGCTTGAGGCAATGGCTATACCGCCCTGCGCCTGCGTTTCGGCTAAGGATATCCAGCCGTCGCTGTTGGGCGTCTTTCCGTCTGTCGAAGCCGCGTATTCAAGGTTCGCGAAGACCATTGCCGAGGCTTCGGTAGAGCCGCGCGGGGCAAGCCCCCAGTGGCTGCTTCCGTAGAACGGCGCTAATCTATCGGGGTTGCGCTTGGGCCTTTCTCCAATCTCGGGGAAGGTGATGGTGGCGGCGTCTGCCGCAGGCTTCTTCTCCTTAGCATCGAACTGATTAGTCACGTGGAGGGTCATGCCCTTGTTGAGCATACGCGGGAACTTCGCCGCCACGGGCAGGGCACCCCTGCGCCACTTCGTCCCGCCGTCGGTACTGAACGCCGCGACGGTGAACCCTTCGGGAAGAGTGATAGTTTCTTCGGTTAGGTTAATAAACGCCGTGTCGCCGTGGTTAGTGGATGGGATAATCACGATGCCGGATGGCCCTGTCGCGGGGAACGCAAACGTCAGCGTGACCGTGCCGTCCTGGTTGGCCGTAACCGACGTCGCTTCCTGCCCGTTTACGGTAAACGGAACTACTAACGTATACTTTTCTTTCGCCGTCAGCGTGACCGTAGCGGTATAGACCGTATTGCCCTTAAAGGGGTCGTCACTCGGGGACCATGTAACCGCCCCGGCAGTGTATCCCTCGCCAACGGGCGTAGCTGTTTCGTCTGGTATTCTGTCCGCCGCCGGGGCTGTGATTGTGACGTCGGGACTAACCGGCGTATCCCCCGTGTTGAACGTAGCCGACACTTTCACAGAAGCTCCGTCAGTGCCTATGGGTTCAACCGTCGCGGGATGTCCGTTTATCGACGCTTGATCCTCAAATTTATATTTGGCGTCGGTTCTGGTCAGCGTGACCTCGGCTATATACTCCGAGTCGCCTCTTACCGTTTCGTTGGGCGTCCATGTAACCACATCACTGATGGTATACCCTTTTTCATCGCCGTCATGGCTCACGATATCCGTTTCCAATTCTTCGCCGATTTCCGGCTCGTTGACTTCGATAGTCATTTCATCGATGGGCTTGTATTCGGTGATGAAGTCGTGACTGAAAGGAACCATCTCATTGCCGTATGTATCCTTATAGCCGTCTATACTGACGGTATATGCCGTATTGTAAGCAAGGCTTTCACCAAAGTTAAGCTGGATTTGAGGAAAAGCATCACTGCCCAAATTGGTATGGATTATAGACAACAAATCTACAGCGGCGCCGCCCGCTTTTGGCGTCACCGTCACCGTTCCGGGTGCGGTATTCATGGGCTTATTAAAATCAATTTGCATTGAGGGGTAGTAAATTTTCACACGCCCTGCCTGCTCATGGTGGGCATACAAGGCAGTGCCGTATGAAGTGGCGGATAAACTGGCTTCCGGCGGGGTGGTGTCTATCACCGGGGGTCTGATTTGCACATAGGCACTGCCGTTGTTGGTAAAAACGCTGTTCTTTGTCTCCGCCGTGCCGCGTGTGTAGTCATAAAGCCCGGCGGCGGTAACCGTGCCGGCCAGCGCGGAGGACCTAGCAGCGCCGCTGCCTGTCGCGGTGACGGTGACCGTGCCGTTTTCTCCCGCGGATTTATCAGTACCTATATAAATGTTCTTTGCGCCGATTCCAGGCATATCCATCGCGGTTCCCCCCGCCATCGCCGTGACCATCGCGCTGCCGTTTATAGTGACCGTTCCGACATTGTATGAGGTGCCGATGCCCGCAGAGCCCGCGGAATCGCCGCCTATAGCGGTGACTGTCACACCGCCGGTTATGATGATTGTGCCGCACTCATTACCGTCGCCGTAGCTGCCGATACCGGCGGATTCGTATGTTTTACCCGTCGCCGTCAGACTGCCGGTTCCGGTAATGGTAAGCGTTGCGCTTCTGTGGACTCCAATGCCCGCAAAACCAAAATCGCCGGTTGCCGCAAGGGTACTGTCGCCTGCGAGGGTAAGCGTCACATTCGCGCCGCTGTTTAATTTCATCGCGGATTGAAAATTGTCGGAACAGTTGAGATTTACACCGTTGAGCGTTATGTTCGCTGTTCCGCCGACCTCTATGCGCTTATCCGTTGATGTTCCCTCAATGATGACGTTCGCGCCGTTTTCGATGACGAGAACTCCTCCGGTGTAGCTGTAGCCATCGCCGCTTGCGTCGTCTGTTAGTGTACCGAGGTCGATGGTTTCCTGCGCCGCCGCGAATGCCGTCAGTCCGCCGGACGCAGGGAATACGCCCAGCAGCAGGGCGAGGGTGAGCGCCCAGGACAGTGTACGTTTGCCGGTTTGGATAAAATGTTTCATGGTGATTCCTCCTTGAATTTGCCGCTCATAACAGAACGGCTCCTTATTGATTGGGTTCGCATATCTACATTATTACGAACATAAGGAGCCGAAGTCAAGGGCATATGTAATCTTGGTAAGAAAAACTGCGTTTTTGGTAACGTAAACTGCTATACCACCGGCAGGGCGACCTCCGCGCTGAAAGTATCATGCGTATGCTCAAACAACGCAAGCCCGTCGTGTTTTTCCACTATTTTACGGACAACCTCGATGCCATGTCCGTGCTGTATAGAATCGTCCTTTGAACTTACATAGCCGTTCCCTGATTTTTTGAGTTTTCCCTGCCACGCGTTTGTTATAGAAAGACACATATAAGACGGGCGCGCCTTTAGCCGGACTTTAATCCAGCGTTTTTGGGGGTCTTCTACGCGCGAGCAGCTTTCCAAAGCGTTATCCAACAGATTCATAAACAAGCTCACAAGGTCGGTGTCGGGAACAGCCAGTGGCGGCAGAAACAGAATTTCAAAGTCGATAGCAAACCCCAGTTCCTTCGCGCGCCGGGCGGCGTGGCCGAGAACGGCTTGTATAACGTGGTTGCCGCAGGCCACAGGTTCCTCGATCTCCGCAAAATCATTCTGTACGTCGGACAGATAGGTCAAAAGCCCCTCATATTCGCCTCTCGCGCATAGTTCACGGACGATGAACAGGTGATGGCGTATCTCATGTTTCATATGCGCAATCTGCGTCATGTGTTTTTCGAGTGTTTGATAGTTTTCCAGTATATATCTGTTTTTAACGGATAAAAGTTCATACTCCCGCTGACTGCGGTAATATCGGCTGAAAAGATGTCCAATTCCATAAATAAGCACAGCTAAAATCAATACGAAATAGGCGTCTCTGGTATGCACATACGGAACCACGTCAAGCCTGTTATAAAATATATTCATATTGTATATGTTGGAAATGAAAGGTATAACTATCAGCGGCGCCGCTACCATCATCATCCGGTTCTTTTTAAGGGCTTCTAAAACAGCCAATAGCGCGGAGCAGCCGATGCCCGCAAGGAGTAAAGCATTGTGTATATCAACAAGCCAAGGGAAATCTACAACCCCTAATAATTGAAGCAGTATTGCGGCAACAGTAAATGCGATGCGTGGGATAAGGATGGGCAGCATCCATTTCCTGTAATGCTTGAAGGAAAAATAATAAAACAACATCAGCGGGACAGGATATGCGAAATAAAGTCCCAAGCTCAAAGCGGACACCATAACCGGCGTGAAAAATTGAAACGCTATGTAGTCGGTACAGATATAATACAGCGCCCATATGACGGCAAATATACCGAGCGCTAAGTTTTGCGGACACACAGAACCCTCAAGGGTTTGCAGGAACGTGAGCGCTATCACACACAATCCAAGCAGCAGACACATGGACATCAGAATAACCGAACGTATAGAACGCGAAATGGTAAACGCTTCCAACGACGGGATGGTTCCCATAAGAATCGGGCTTGTGCGTCCGGCATAATTCGTATATGGCGATGTAAGCTCAATTTTCAATGTTTGATTCAAATAATCATCAGGCAGTAATATAAAATGCAGAGCCATGCCGGGATTTTCCTTAGGAGCCAATTCTCTGTTGACATACAGCGGGACGCCATCCAAATACACATTTACCGCTTGATGGTTTGTGCGGATTAAAATAGCGGCTTCCCGCAGATTTTCATTGAGTGTTCGGTACATTGTCAGCGTTTCACCGGGTTCGATTACCGGCCCGGCGCGGAGATGCTTAAGAACGGAGTCACCTGTTTCGGCTGTACTGTAATGCCAGCCCTCGGACAAATTTATGATTTCATTTTGCATATACGGCTCTCCGTAATGACCGAAATACCAAACCAAGAATACAACAACACACGCGGCACAAACAGATAATGCCGCCAAAAAAGCGAAGGTTTTTCGTTCCATATTTTTAAGCAAGTTTTTCAACCGATTCATGCTACACCTCCCACATCTGTTTCATAAAAGTCGTTTGCGCCGCTTGGGAATAGACGCGGCTTACGGGTATTGTTTTTCCGCTCACGGAAACGGCTTCCGTCCGGGTGAGCTTCTTTATGTTTTTCAAATTGACGATATACCCGACATGACAGCGGATAAAGGTTTCCTTTGGCAAGCCTTCCCATATCTCGGTCAGCTTGCCGGAACAATCGACCGTACCGCCGTCCGTCAGAGTGAGCATAACTCTCCTGCCCACGTTTTCAAAGCAGACAATATCACTTGCCGATATCCGCAGATTTTGCGTTCCTGATTTGATAATGATAAATTGGCGCCGGAACCGGCGCTCGTAATCCGATTTAACGATTTCCTCTAATTTATCACCGTTCAACGGCTTCATCAGGTAGTGGAGAGCGCTTACATCATAGCTCTGCATGGCAAACTCAGGGCTGGATGTGATAAAAACGATGGCGGCGTCACTGTCATACCCTCGTATTTTTTGCGCAAGCTCCATTCCGTTGATTTTATCCATTATAATATCAAGCAATATGAGATCATACCGCGCCCCTTTTGAGAAGGCAGTCCAAAACGCCGCGCTTGATTCAAACACGGATATGCTGTATCCGATATTCAGCTTTTCCAAGATATCGCGGCAGATTTTCTCCTGCGCCTCGAAAAAGGCTTGTTCATCTTCGCAAAGGGCGACTTTATACATACTGCTTACCCACCTCGGTAACTATTTTATCATAAAAGTGTCTTGCGTCCAATAGTAGCTGAAAATTTATTCTTGTAAAGTCCATTAGGACAGCGTAATGTTACTGGGAGGTGTTGCCCATGATCAATGCAATCAATCTTCGGGAAGGGTTCAAGACGATTGAGATATATTCGCCGAAGGAGATAATCGACTTGCTTCATCAGGAAATGTATAGACGTTGCAGCAAAACTTTAGGCGGAACAATCCCTTCGGATATTGCAAACGGAATAAATTCTTACCTTAGAGCTACCACAACCCGCAGGGCGCTGATGTCGTCTGCGTCATGGTCGGTCGTGCTTACTAATAGAATGATTTTTAATGATTCATTGGATAAAGATAGACCGTGTATAGTTTTTACAATGATCTACCCGGGTACTTACTCCAAACATATAACTCTTTTTTATTGCATGCAATGACACCGCTCGACGTTCGCACCGCAAAACTGACCGCTCGTTCCATAGTGCTGTACAACAAATCAAAAAGCCTATATTCTATAACTAGCGCAAAGAAGCATCAGAAATATTTAAAAAACTTAGGAGGAAATGAAATGTTTAGAAAAAGGTTGTTATCATTAGCATTGGTTCTTATAATGTGCATCAGCGTTCTCCCTCTGCAATCAATCGCGTCAGTAGACAGCTATGCTGAATTTGATGGTAATGGTTTTAATGTTCAATATGAAAAGGTTGCCGGATGGGGCAACAATCATGAAATGCGGTGCGTTATAACAAACACAAGCGATTCTATTATTGTAAATTGGGCTATTGGTTTTGATTTTATTGACGACAATGTAATCACAAGTATATGGGATGGCAAGGTTCTTGCGCGTGAAGATGGATACATAAACATAAAATCCGCTGGATGGAACGCGAATATAGCGCCGGGTGCAAGTGTTGAATTTGGGTTTATCTACATCGGCTCGGACTTTACCTTACCGGAATATTTTGATTTGCGTAAACCTCAAGTAATTGAAGCCGCTGACGCTACAGCGGAATTCCAAATTACAGCAAACTGGGGTACAGGATTTAACGGACTACTTACCATCAGAAACAACGGCAGCACACAGATGGATAGCTGGCATATTTTCTTCGGATATGACACTGTTATTGATGATGCCAGCCAAGGCACTTTTAGCGTTATCAGTGAAAACCGATATAGTATCAAAAATTATGATTGGAACGCCATAATTCCCGCCGGTGGCAGTGTTGCCGTTCAAGTGCATGGCACTGGCGTTGCTCTCGACGATATTTATGATTATGTGATTTATACATTCGATCATTACCTTGGACGACCATCTACTAATATAGACTATGAACTTGATTCCGACGGCGACGGTATTCCTGATTGGCTTGAGTTGATTCTTGGTACAGACCCATTTAATCCCGACACGGATGGCGACGGATTACCGGATGGTTATGAGTATTACGTATTGGGAACAGACCCGTTACTTTGGGATTCGTATGGTGATGGCATCTGCGACGCAGACAGGGATTTTGACGGTGATGGTCTAACAAATCTTCAAGAGTATCTATACGGTACTGACCCGTTTAATCCTGACACAGACGGCG
>Ga0123353_10017834_pt1 | contig 10462 bp, 7 predicted proteins | sample TergutLab28metaG_3_FD_92763 | JGI IMG/M metagenome (GOLD analysis project Ga0123353, IMG submission 92763) | Labiotermes labralis P3 segment gut microbial communities from Petit-Saut dam, French Guiana - Lab288 P3 | ecosystem: Host-associated > Arthropoda: Insects > Digestive system > Gut ... | reverse complement strand
TTAGAGAGTGTCCCAATTATATCGTCCGCTTCAAATCCGGCAACTTCAATCAAAGGAATTTTCATTGCTTCAAGGATTTGGCGGATATATGGAACGGCATTTTTTATATCTTCAGGAGATGCATCGCGATTGGCTTTGTATTCAGAATAAAGTTCGTCTCTGAAATTCGGTCCGGGATAATCAATTACAACGCCAAGATAATCAGGTTTTTCGCGCTCAATAATATCACGAAGCGTATTTGTAAAACCAAAAATGGCTGAAGTATTCAATCCTTTTGAATTAATTCGTGGAGCCCTGATAAAAGCATAGTAAGCCCTGTAAATCAGAGCGTAAGCGTCAAGGAGAAATAGGGTTTTCATATAATGGTAAAAGTTTAAAAGTTAAAAGTTTATAAAGTTTATAAAGTTCAAAGTCAAAGTTCAAAGTTCAAAGTTTAATGTTCAAAAATCAGTTATTCAGTTATTTATTTTCTCATTTACTAATTTACTTATTTTCTCATTTACTCATTTGCTCAACCATTGTCCCCTTTGTGCCATTCCGCATACGAACCTGCTGTTTCATTAAGTTTTAATGAATGAAGTTCAATATTTTCCGGAAACATATTTTTAATTCTTTCAGCAAAATCTATCAGTAAATTTTCGCAAGTAGGCTGATAATCAACAATAACACATCTTGAAGAAATTTTCTGAAGTTCAGTAATTTGAGAATCGGGCATTTTTGAATTAATAACCAATGAATGATCTAATTTATTTATAATATTCTCATTTACAATTCTTTTTAATTCAGAGAAATCCATTACCATACCGGAATTTGAATCATTATCATTATTGTTAGCGGGTTCGCCTATAATCGTAACACACAGGATATAAGAATGACCGTGAATGTTTTTGCACAATCCGTCATAATTCCACAATACATGCGCCATTTCAAAACGAAACTCCTTAGTAATTCTAATTTTAGCCATAGAATAAATTTATTTAGTGATAATTTATCGGAGTGCAAAGATAATAAAGAAATTCATATTATTATTTTTATACGTTGCAATTGATTTTGGACTAAAAAAAAATCTAAAATAAATGTTCATTTATCTAATATTAGTATCTTTGTGCCCCAAATAATTATGACAAATTCAAAATAATAAATAAACTAAAATGAAAACAAGTCTTTTATTATCTATCATTGGTATTTTAACAGGGTTAGTAATTTTTACAGTGAAACGTGTTGTTGTCCATTTCATTGAAATAAGCGATTTTATGAGCGGTTTTTTTGATGGATTTTCAGTAACTTTATTACTTATTTCGTTACCTGTATTAATAATTACATATAGAAATCGAAAAAAATAAACCTGAATGGGAATCCCAAATAAAATCAAAGCCCCGATTGAAAAAGAGATGAGATCTTTTGAAAGTTTTTTTTCAACGCAGATTGATTCAAAAGTTCCACTTTTAAAAATTATTACAAATTACGTTATTAGAAGTAAGGGAAAGCAGTTGCGCCCGATGCTTGTTTTTCTATCGGCAAAGTTGAACGGAGAAATTAATGAAAACACTTATGTTGCAGCAAGTTTAATTGAACTTTTACACACTGCAACATTGATACATGATGACGTTGTTGATGAAACTTACCGCCGAAGAGGTTTTTTTTCAATCAATACCTTATGGCGATCTAAAATGGCAGTTTTAACAGGCGATTATTTTCTTTCGTCAGGTCTTATGGTTGCTCTAAAATATAAACAGATTGGTATTCTTGAGGTTATTTCTTCGGCTGTAAGGGAGATGAGCGAAGGCGAGTTAATTCAAATTGAAAAATCAAGACGTTTAGATATTACCGAAGATGTTTATTATGAAATAATCAGGAAGAAAACCGCTACTTTGATAGCCGCGTGCACCAAATCAGGCGCCTATTCGGTTGAAGCGACTGATGAACAACTTGAAAAAATGCACAAGTTTGGTGAAAATTTAGGTATGGCTTTTCAAATAAGAGATGATTTGTTGGATTATGAGGAAGTTAATTTTGCCGGAAAACCCACAGGCAATGATCTTAAAGAGAAAAAAATAACTCTTCCTCTGATTTATTTGTTGAATAATTCTACAAAAAACGAAAAGAATAGTATTTTAAGAACTATTAATCGTTATCATAACGATGAACGAAAAATCATTCCGTTAATAAAAAAAGTTAAAGAAAGCGGTGGAATCGAATATGCCTGTAAAGAGATGAAACGTTTTCAAAAACAGGCGCTTGAAATATTGAATGAATATCAAGAATCGGACACTCTTGAATCTTTTCGGGAATTAGTATTTTATATAACAGAACGAAATAATTAACAGGTTATCATTTACTTCCATTTTTGTAAAATCTCCTCTAAATCATCAATTTTTACAGGTTTTCCAAGATAGTCATTCATACCTGCGTCGAGGCATATTTCTCTGTCTCCTTTTAAAGCATTGGCTGTCATTGCAATAATAGGAATTGTAATACCAATTTCTCTTATGGCTTTCGTTGCTTCTAAGCCGCTCATTATAGGCATCTGAATGTCCATTATGATAGCATTAAAATCCTCTTTTTGAACTATATCGACAGCTTCCTGACCGTTATTAACAATGGTAGTATCATATCCCAATCGTTTGAGCATTTTATCTGCAATTTTTTGATTTATCAGATTATCCTCTGCTAATAAAATGCGTATCATTTGATTTCCTTTTTCATTTGTGCTCTTATCATGGTTTTCATTTGATTTCTGTTTGATAAACAAATCATTAATATTATTAAACAAAACAGTATATTGAATAGGTTTGGTAATAATCTTGTCAAAAGCGCTGAACTCGTTTTTGTTTGATAGTCTGTTTTTTGCTACCATCACGATAGTTTTTAAATCAGGATTAATTTTTTTAATTTCCGACATAAATCCTTCAACATTATTGCGTATTGATTGGTAATCAATAAGAACAAAGTTTAAATCAGGTATGGTTTGGATAAGTTCTAACGCTTCTTTTTCATCATGAGTTTCTTTAATTCTAACCCCCCAGTTATGAAGAGTTTTTTTCAACAACAAAGCGCCTGTTTTGTTGCTATCAATTAACAGAGCAAATAAATTATGAAATTTATTGCTGATTTGCAAGTTATTAGACTGTAATTTATCAATTTGGAAAGGTAAAGTAAAATGAAAAACTGCGCCGGGATTTTCTGCAGACCATGCAAAGTTTGGGTTCGGACTTTCTGCCCAAATTTTGCCTCCCATTAGTTCAACTAACATTTTAGAAATGCTTGTTCCTAATCCTGTTCCTCCGTATTTTCTTGTGGTTGAGCCATCTGCCTGGGTAAAAGAGTCGAATATTTTATCCATTTTCGAGGCAGGAATACCTATTCCGGAATCTTCAACAATAAAATGGAGTGTAATTTCACTTCCAAGTTGTTGTTCAACTTCTATTTTAAATACAATTTCTCCTTCATTTGTAAATTTGATGGAATTTCCGATAAGATTGATAATGATCTGGATAAGACGACCTTCATCACCTATTAAAATATTTGGAATTGTCTTTTCAATATTTGTTAACAATTCAATATGTTTTTCGTTTGCTTTGAAAGAAAATTGTTCAATAATATAGTCAACGGTCGAAAGAATATTGAAAGAATAGGAATCAATAGTCATTTTTCCTGCTTCAATTTTGGAGAAGTCAAGGATATCGTTGATGAGTGTCAGCAGATTTTCACAAGATCTGAGAATTAAAGAAAGTGTATTATGTTGTTCCTTGTTCAGCTTTGTTTTAGTTAACAGTTCGGTAGCGCCAACAATTCCGTTCATTGGGGTTCTTATTTCATGGCTCATGTTAGCCAAAAATTCTGATTTTGCTTTATTTGCTTCAGCCTCACGTTTCAATATCTCCTTTTGAGAGGTTATATCCATAAAGGTTTGAAGATCTACATGCCTGTTACTCAGTTTTATAGGAATAACATTTTTTAAAATTATTTTTGAAACATTGTTTACTGACACAGTCATAAGTTCTTCGGAAGTAAAGATTTTAATGCCGGTTTCTAAATCCTGATATTGTTCTTGTTTAATAGGTTGAAAAAACATATCACATTGTTTATCAATAATATAATCTATCGCATCTTGCAATGTAGCAAATCCCATTAAAATTGCGGCAGTTTGATTTATTTCAATAATTTTTTGACTTTGGTCAACCATAACAATAGAAACCGGCAGGTTTTCTGTAATGACTTTTAATGAATTAAGCGAATCATTTAAAGATTGAGTGAGTAATTTTCTTTCTGTAATATCTTCCCTTACAATTATAAAGTTGGAAATAGAATTATACTCGTTGAAAACAGGAGAAATATGCACTTTTTCCCAATAAATAAAACCTTCTTTGTTTTGTGTTTCAATTTCGCCGACCCATACATTACCCAATTTAACTGTATCTTGAAGTATTTCATTAAATTTATTATTAGGATCCTGATTAAAACTTTTTGGACTATAACCAATTACTTCTTTTTTACTGAATCCGGTTTTTACTTCAAAATTTTTATTAACATATTCCACAATACCTCGGGTATTGGCTATCATAATTCCTAAAGGACTTTGTTCTACTGCTGTAAGTAATTTCCTGTTTTCTTCTTCTGCTTTTCTTCTGAAAATGATAACTCTACTTATTTGAATAACAACAATATATGCCAATATTCCTACAAAAAGTGTGAATATTGCTATACTAGAATATTTTAATTTATTATATTGTGATAATACATTGATACTGTCGTGATTAATATTAATAACCATATTTTGAATCTTATTGGAAATTATCTGTTCAATTTCAAATAATTCCTCAAAAATAGAGTCTGCCTGTGTTAGATATAAATCAAATCTAGATTTAACTTCTGCCGTAATTCCCTTTTTTTCAATCTTGTTTGCTCTAATTATGTTTACAATTTTGGGAGTAAGCGTTTCAATATCTTTAATAAAGGGTATCAAATCTTTAACTTCAGGAATGTTTCCAGTATATTTATCTTTTCGATACTCAATTCTTTCTTCAATTTCACTTTTTAATATCAGATTCGTATTGTTATTGTTGATAAACTCTCCTCCCAAATCTAATATTCGGATTAATTCAAGGCAATTATTAATACGTTTTTTAATGATTGTGTTTGAATTTGTTAACTCCTGAGAATTGTTGATTGTCGGAAATGTCTTAAATTCCATGTGAATCAGAAGTATGTTTTCTTTGAGAATAAACTCTAGTCTCTGTTTTTTTTCCTGATTTCTAATTAATTGGTGATAGCGTAAAGTATAATTTTTATCGAAATAATTTTCGATGAAAAGTATGGAAAATATTGTAATAAAAAAAATTGCAAGTAACAAAAAGAGTTTATTAATTATTGGCTCTCTTGATAAAAAATTCTTTTTAAACAATGATTCGTATTGATTATTATAGTGTATTTTTCTCATTTTTCTTAATTTGAAAGGCGCAAAAATACAATATTATTATGAAATTATTCATTTTAAATAAAATATTCTTAAAAAAATACTTTTAAGACATCCCCAGGTTGAATACCTGATTTATTTTTGAACAGTAAAGTTATTTTTTCGTAACTCTAATATCTACGCGCCGATTAGCTGCTTTTGCTTCATCGCTATCATTTGTTGAAACGGGATAAAATGAACTATAACCTTCATAAGTAATCCGGTCTTCTTCTACTCCTAAAGAAACTAATTTTTCAAAGGTTGTTTTTGCTCTATCTTTAGATAGTTTCAAGTTTATCTTGTCTGTACCTGTATCATCGGTGTAACCACCTATCCTGATATGTGCATCTGGAAAAAACCGCATAATCAATGCGATATTATTCAACTGATTATCAGACGTTGCCAAGAGTTCAGCGCTTCCTGTTTCAAATGTTAAATCATTCATTGGAATCCATCCTTTTGTTCTGTCCTCATCAACTTGAGTTTCCGGACAGTTTAAAAAGGAAAATAACAGATATTCCGAACTGTTTTTATCAATATTCATCACATTTCCATCAGGAAAAGTAACTGATATTGAATTTTCATAATCCTTTATTGGACTTTCCTGATCATCTATTGGATTTGTAGGTTGTTCAACAATTTCAGTAGTTGCAACTTCAGTTTGTGAACATTTGTTGCAACATTTTTTCCAACAGAAGAAAATAAGAAGCAATAAAAGCAAGATTAACAATAAGATCCACCACCATTTAAAACGGCGTTTGTCAAGATATTCCAATTCATAACTTCCTCTTTCAAAGGGTTTAGATCCTTCTTTGGCTGATTCAATTCCATATTGTTTTGCATGTTCACAAATGGAATTAAAATCTTCTTTGCTCCAGACTTCGACCAATGCATACCTTTCCCCGTTTTTAAAGACAACCTGTTCATCTTGTTGTTCAAAAAACATTTTCTCATGTCCCAATGTTTCTTTTTCAGGGATGATTAGGTTTTCCGAAGGGCATCTGCGATTAAGTGAAGCCGGAAAAGCCTGTTGCACGTCATACGGCGTAGCATCAGGGTTCAATTTTAAATAAGCATTGATAATTCCCAATGCTGTACGGCTTTGAGATTTGCCGTGTACACGAATTTTTGGTTTCATACCTTTTTAATTTATAATTGTTTGTTATTTGATATAGTTATTCTGACATGCAGAATTTTGTAAAAAAAAATTATACGAAGAATAAATAAGTAAGTTGTGTTTTTTTACTATTTTTGTTTTTCAAAAACATTAATTAAAATATATGTAATATTATGAAAACCAAACTATTCATTCTTGTTATCCTGTTTTTAGAAGTTTCAATACTTAGTGCACAGAAAAAACAAGTTGTTGTTGATATTCAAGGAACTAACCCTGTTAGTGTGATTCAACCTTTTATGATGGATTCTATTAATATTAAAGGTGAAAAATTTGATAAAAAAGAATTGTTAAAAACGCAATTAACAATTCCTCAACAATCTTCATTTACAAAGCAGTATGAAATTGATTTCACAAGTTTTTTGCATTTTGAAAAACCTACTGAAAACTCATCATTGCAACTTTTTTCATTTTATGTTAGTTCAGATAGATACGGTAAAGGAACTTTAAAAATTACCTCTCCAAACTTATTGGAACTCTATGTGGACGGGAAATTGGTAAAATCCAAAACCGAACAGGAAGATTCAATCAATACTGCTAAAAATATTAAAACTGAATTAGCGCCATATCCTGACGTAAACCACATAGTTATCAAACTTTTATCTTCTGCAGAAGACAAATTAAATCCGATGATGAAAATTGATTTGGAAAATGAAAAAAACGATTCCATAACCAATTTTTTTATCTCAAACAACAGCGCTCGCCGTATTAATTTTTCAGATATAATGCTTGGTAAGCGCGTATCTGATGTAAAAATCTCGCCGCAAGGAAAGTATGTGTTGATTTCATATCGTGAAGTTATTAATGAAAAAACCACTTTAACTTCTACCGAACTTTACAATATCAAAACGCAATCACGTATCATTATTGACGTAAACGGAAGTAAACGACTGTTAAACTGGATGCCTGTAAGTGAAAAACTTTACTATACCACTAAAACCGGCGATTACACAAACCTTATCACTATTGATCCCGTAACCTTTGAAGAACAAGTGATTGCAGAAAATATTCCAAATGAAAACATTATTTTTTCGCCTGATGAAAAAGCCTTATTTTACACAAAACAGGATAAGGGAGAGGAAGAAAAAGGCGATATGATACTGTTAAAATCTTTGTATGACAGGCAATCAGGATATTTAAACCGTTCTGCTGTTTACAGGTATGATTTACAAACCGGTTTGAGTCAGCAACTTACTTTTGGTAAAAAAATGTCATTTACATTGAACGATATTAGTTTTGACGCCAATCGGTTGCTTATTTCATTTCAGGATGAATCATTGACCGAGCGTCCATTTAGAAAAGGTACAATGTTACTGTTAGATTTAACTTCGATGAAGGTAGATACCCTTTGGCACAACGAAGGATTTGCTGATAGGGCGGTTTTCTCTCCCGATGGGAAAAAAATACTTATTATAGGTTCAGGCGAGGCATTTACAGGAATAGGGTCGAATCTCGATAATGATATGATTCCTAACAGTTACAACAAATTGGCTTTTATCATGAATTTGGAAACCAAAAAGATAGAACCAATAACTAAAACTTTCGATCCAAGTATTGAAAGTTATTTTTGGAATAAAAAAGATAATTTAATTTACTTTGTTACAACCGATAAGGATTATCAGACAGTTTACTCATATAATCCCGATAAAGGAAAATTTTCCAAGTTGCCTCTTCATGAAGATGTGATTAGAACATTCAATATTGCCAACAATAATTTATTAGGAGTTTATTCAGGAGTTGGAGTTTCAAATTCCACAAAATCATATCTTTACGATTTAAAATCTCAAAAATCAGCCCTGATTTCAGATCCGTATAATGAAAGATTATCACAATTAAATCTTGGAACTGTAAATAATTGGAATTTCGTTAATTCTGACGGAGTTGAAATTGATGGTCGTTACTATTTACCTCCAAATTTTGATCCCTCAAAAAAATATCCGCTAATTGTTTATTATTACGGAGGTACAAATCCGACATCGAGAACTTTTGAGAGTTCATACCCACCGCATGTCTTTGCTGCTCAGGATTATGTGGTTTATGTCATACAGCCGAGCGGCGCAACAGGTTATGGTCAAAAATTTGCCGCTATGCACGTAAACGCTTGGGGTAAACGAACATCTGAAGATATTATTGAAGGAACATCAAAATTTGTTGAAGAACATTCATTTATAGATGGTTCAAAAATAGGATGTATAGGCGCTTCTTACGGCGGATTTATGACGATGTACTTATTAACTGTAACAGATATGTTTACAGCGGCAGTTTCACATGCCGGAATCAGTTCTCTTTCAAGTTATTGGGGTGAAGGTACGTGGGGTTTTGCATACAGTTCGGCGGCAAGTGCAAACAGTTATCCCTGGAATAATCAGGATTTGTACATCAATCAAAGTCCATTATTCAGCGCCGATAAAATCAATACGCCTCTTTTGTTGACACATGGAATAATTGATAACAATGTCCCGATTGGCGAAAGTATTCAGATGTACACAGCCTTGAAAATCCTTGGAAAACCTGTTGAACTTATTCAAATAAAAGATGAAAATCATGGCGTTACAAATTTTAAAAGACGTATTGAATGGAATAACTCAATAATGGCTTGGTTTGCAAAGTGGCTGAAAGAGGATGAGGGGTGGTGGAAGGAGTTATATTAGTTTAAAGTTCAAGGTTCAAAGTTTCGGGTTTAAAGTTTAAAATTAATAATTATGGATTATTTATTGGTTGTATTTGGAGGGTTATTGGTGATTGTGGGAATTATCGGATGTATTGTTCCTGCTTTGCCGGGACCGCCGTTGAGTTATGTTGGTATTCTTTTATTTCACTTTACACGATGGGGTGATTTAAGTGGAAAACTTTTAATTTGGCTTGCTATTTTTACTGTAGCAGTTACGGTAATGGATTATATACTACCAATTTGGGCAACAAAAAAACTCGGAGGAACCAAACGCGGAGTTTGGGGGTCAACAATCGGACTTTTCTTAGGACTGTTTATTTTCCCTCCATGGGGAATTATTATAGGACCATTTCTTGGGGCTTTTATCGGAGAAATGACATTAAAAAACGATTCTGATAAGGCATTACGCTCTGCAATAGGCTCTTTTATTGGGTTTTTATTGGGAACAGGGGCAAAATTTGCGGTTTCAGGGGTTATTTTGTATTATTTTGTGAGTGGGTTGTTTTTTGTTTAATTTGTCAAGTAAAAATAAAAAAATATTAACTCTGCTATTCTATGTAAACAAAATTATTATCTTTGCGAATTATTATTCGAATTTAGATATAATAACAAAAGGTTGAATTAATTTAATAAAATACAGATAATTATTATGAAACGTATTTTTAGCACACTATTATTATTGATATTGTTTTTCTATTTCCATTCAAATATAATATCTCAAAGCGCAGGAAATCAGGTTAATGACAAAGGGCAGAAAACGGGTTACTGGGTTCACTATTCTACGGATGGAAAAACAAAATTGGAAGAGGGTAATTATATTGATGATAAAAAAGATGGAATTTGGAAAGCATATTTTCCTGATGGAGTTATGAAACATGAAATCACTTATGTAAAAGGCTCTGCAAGAGGTTATGCCAAAATGTATTACTCTGACGGGACTTTGAGAGAAGAAGGAACCTGGAATGAAGTATGCTGGACAGGAGATTATCGTTATTACCATCCAAACGGGCAAGCGGCATATATTTGGCATTACAACAAACAAGGGAAAAGAGAAGGTGAGCAAAAATATTTTTACGAAAATGGAAAAATTAAATATAAAGGCACTTGGGAAGACGGAAAAGTAAAAACAAACGTTGAAGTGTATGATTCAACCGGCACAATG
>Ga0123353_10017833_pt1 | contig 10463 bp, 9 predicted proteins | sample TergutLab28metaG_3_FD_92763 | JGI IMG/M metagenome (GOLD analysis project Ga0123353, IMG submission 92763) | Labiotermes labralis P3 segment gut microbial communities from Petit-Saut dam, French Guiana - Lab288 P3 | ecosystem: Host-associated > Arthropoda: Insects > Digestive system > Gut ... | reverse complement strand
ATGGGTGCAGAAAATCTCGCCTCCACCAGGTTTCGATCTCTGGACCATCCAGCTTTTACTGACCACGCTATCCCAGCCCACATTTATAAAGCAAATACTTTTAAATATTTAATATCTGACTAAATGTTTACTGAGCAGACTAAACAAATACAGGTGAATATATACACCAAAATAAAGGCACAAATGTAAGTACAGAAAGCAGCGTATGGCATTTCCTTCCTAGAAATGTAAATGTTTCCTTTCTCTCTCTCTCTGTCTCTGTCTTACAGCACTTTGGCCCCTGTTCAGGTCATGGCATCCCCAAATTTATGTACTTGTTTTACTTCATGCAATGTCCCCATTTTTATCAAGTATTCTGATAAATATTATAATCAGGATTCATAAACATCCAAATTTATCAGCTTCATAATTTGTATTTTTATGCACATTCTTTTCCTCTCACCATGTATTATATCGTACAGTGATACAGGTAGTTCCTACCATCTCAGATCAGATCAGTAGATTGAGAAAATAAACTTCCTGAACATTTGTGCTCAAAATGTGTTACCCAAAACAAGACTTAAAATAATAATACAAGTCATACAATGGCCATCAAGTGTACCTTTGTCATGTAAATATTTACTATTCAATCTTTGTGACACTTTAAGCAAAAAAGTGTCATTTTCTTGTGGGAAAAGATGCAGTATCCTTGGCACTACTGGAAGCCTGTGCACAGTTTTTTCTTTTTCTGAAGTTCTGTTGATGCTAGTCTTGTAATACACTACTGTCTCGGCTGTCACTAGAGGAGTGTAACCTCTCAATTGATACACTGAGCTGCTCTAGACTCTCCATAAGTCGATGCATGTTCTCCTGACCAGCACGCAAACCTTCATCACTGAGGGGAGCATACAGTTCCTGCTGAGCTCCTAGATCAAAATGTAGCCTTGCCAATCGCTCCTGTTGCTCGCGGATCCCTGTCATCTGTTCCATACTGCAGTCTTTACCTACAGAATGAATTGACTGTTAAAAATATGTAAATTCCCAGACAACTGCTGTACACATAACCTAAACGAGTAAGCAAAACATTTGCATTTGTAATGCATTAACTGTTAATTCAGCATGAAGTATAACTTAAATGCAGAAGTCACTCAGTGACTGAGATTTCAAGTGAAGATAGAACTGAATCTGTTTCCAAAATGTTTCATTCTCTTCAGAGTACTACACAGTGAACCAAGTCCAGATACAGTATTTTTGAGTGCAATGCACCAATGTCAAAACCCTTTATAATTTTATGTAATGGAGGAATCTGTAATTTGTTTTATTCAATACGAGAGGATAAAGCCTAGAACAGTTCATACTTTTACATACAATTGCCTTCACCATAACTCTGGAGTCCAGTACAGTGGATGCCTGCAGTCTTTTTCCCCAGTGAGTAAAGAATACACTGTAAATCTGACTGCCCAGGTCCATCTACTGCTGAAGCTGCAAATTCATAACATCTCCCTATGCACACTGATTTTTTTTCTTTAGTTGCAGTTTTTGCAGGTATAATGTCACCAATTTTTATACTAGAAGTTACTGGCCCTTTTTCTGCATATGCCAAAGGACTACCCCATATCAGCTGTGGCATCACTACTTGCAACATATTGGAAGCTACCTTACAGTTATCACCATCAGCATCCTGACACAAGGGCAAGGGTCCACCTTCCATGGCTGCAAGGTATGAACCACATGTCAAATTATTATGTAAGTTCAGTCTTAAGAAAACTTCCAATAAACATTTATTTTATCCATCACTTCTCGCACTGTACTACAACATATTTTCTTAATCTGGGAGAAATGCATTTTCAAGTGACTGAAAGAAATGCTAAAGACAACATTCAGAACCAAGAAATACAAATTTGAGGAAGTTATAATAGAAGGAACCTTATGCTTCATTAAATTAAGGATGCCATATTGGAAGGATATGATTTTATATGGAAGCAGAACATATTTAATTGAAAAAGATGTGAAAGATTTCAAATAAATATGTAGAATATGTATTTTTTTTAAATAAAATACTGTCAATGACTGCAGACTTGAAAGATGGACAAAAAGTGAGAAAGAGAAACAAGATTATGGCTCCACAAAAAGTCACCACATAATGCACTTATGAAGTATAAATGAGACTGCATAAACCCATCTTGATAATCTCTCTCAAATGCAGAGATGTAGAATATTTCATGGAACAGAAGAACTGTGGACTGCGTTTGTAAACATTGTGTTAAGGAAAAAAAGCTACGCCCTGAATGTCAGGAAAGAACATAATTCAAATACTCTTAACTGTACAAACTTAAGAAGAGGTAAGATGTATGACGATATATGACACTGAGGAACACATCTGCTGTCACAGTAGAATGGGTACAAATGCTGTAAACCTTGGAGGGGAGAAGAAGAATATGAAGTTTGGCTGTCAGTATACATGCATACAGAATAATAGGAAGAGTCTGGCTGTCAAACATACATACAAAAGAAGGGAGACAGAATGTAGATACAAGAACAAAATATTTTTGATACACAAAATCTCAGCTTGAAGTACCAGTATAATGAGAATTTAATGGGAAAAAAGCTTAGTAGATCTTCAGAGAATTTATATTAATTGGATATTTTGCTTTCAGCAGATATTACAGAAAAACGGCAGTTGATTGACACAGTATACCAGCTACTTATAAATACTGTGTTAAATACTGTGACACTTACTGCTTAATTTATATTGAGGGATACATATATCAGGTTGGTTTCAGTCAGAAGAAATATTCCTCAGTGAATGGGGACACATTTCCAGGTATATCTAGAATATACTCTGAAGGAAAATGTATGGTAACGACATAAGTCTCATCAGTTAGAATTCTATGGTGATTTATTAAGTAATAAATTACACACACAATAAATAAAGACAGCACATCTTAACACACAAAGAAACCATCCAGAATTGTACTCTAGCATGAGAGAAGGGTAACGTTTCATGCATATATAGACCTGGATGAAACTACAGCACCCAACGAACTTGGTAAACAGTTCAGACATGGAGTTAGACTAACTCACTTGGTGACTAAAATAATTAGAAGTATATCCAGTCATCAGCAATTAACTTTGTAGGTATATATATAGAATGACAAATATGAAAAAGAATATCTACGAGGTTTGCTCAGAAAGTAATGCCCCACATTTTTTTCTCGGAAACTATTTATTCAGAATGTATGAAATTCACGCACAGTATAACTGGATGTTTCCTTTACACATGTTCTTTTTCCACATAATCTCCATCTACGTCTACGGCCTTACACCAGTGCGAAACAAGGGCATGCATGCCTTCCCTGTACCAGCTCGTTTCCTGTTCATGCACCCATGTCCTCACTGCACGAATCACACTCTCATCATCTTCAAACCTTGTCCCACGCAGTGCATCCTTCAGTGGCCCAAAAAGATGAAAATCTGATGGTGCCGGATCAGGACTATTGGGGGGATGGGGGAGCACATTCCAACCAAATTTGGCAACTGCCTCCTGGGTTCGTACCCTTGTGTGAGGGCAGACATTATCATGCTGAGTCAACATGTCTCCTGGATTCCTGTTAGGCCACACTTGCCAGTAACGCGGTTTCAGTTTTTGGAGGGTTTTGATGTACACGTCCGAATTGATTGTCTCACCTCTGGCCATCACATCCACCAGAATCATCCCATCAACATCCCAAAAGACGGGTGATCATGACCTTTCCGGCAGAAAGAGTTGTCTTGACCTTTTTTCTTGGTGAATTGTGGATGATGCCACTCCATTGACTGCCTTTCCGTCTCCGGCTCATAATGGTGAGCCCAGGTTTCGTCACCTGTGACAATCTGGGACAAAAAGGCCTCCCCCTCAGCCTAAAAATGCTCCAACAATTCAGAGCAGATGGCTTTCCTTTAACATCTATGTTCGGTTGTGAGACTTCGAGGAACCCATCTTGCGCATACCTTCGAATATTCCAAAGCGTCAGCAATTGCTATTGCACTTCCATTGCTGACTGAAAGCTGTATGGCCAATTGCTGACTTGTGATGTGCCGATACTTATGAATAATGCCATCGGCGTGCTGCAACATGTCTGCACTGGTGGCTGTGGCAGGGTGTCCAGACCATGGTCGATCATGCAGCACCATTTCTCCACTTCCTGAAGCCTTAACTCTCTGAACCCAGCATCCAACAGTGCTCCTATCGATGGCACAACTTCCATACACAGCACACAACCGTTTGTGAATGTTCCCCACACTTTCTTTCTCCGCCACCAAGAATTCAATTACAGCTCGTTGTTTGGAACGTGTGTCAGGCATAAATGCCATTTTCACAGACTACTGCAGCAGCACTATCTTTCGGACGACCATGTACTTACATGCGCAATTAACATCAGTGTTGCTACATCTCAATTTTCACATTGCTATCTTTATTCTGGAATGAGAAAAAAAAATGTGGGGCATTACTTTCTGAGCAACCTTCGTATATTGGGAAGTGCATTTCACGTAAAAGGTGCAGAAACATTTATGAAGAAATGACGATGTATGCCTCTCATTCACAGAGGTCATGTATGTTCTTTTCCTCATTATCCTACCTGCTGCTTCCCACCTTCACAAGACAGTGGTCAGATGGACTCACCAAAAGCCCGCAGTTTGCCAGAGTGGAAGTCTTCAAGAAGGTGCAGTAGAGCCGCCTCCATACGCCGAACATCTGTTACATCTGAGAGAAAAGAGTGGTGTTGACACGAGCGCCGAGCTGCACCCATGTGCATGCCTACCTCATAGTGCAAACAAAACAAAGCACAAACTAAACTACACAAAAACAAAAGAAAACAAATCAGAAATGTGACAAACATAATATTCATTCTGCAATGAAGATATGCAAATGAAGAAATACAAATAAAATAATGTAATGAACACTGCTACTACTGCTGCTACTACTACTACTACTAGAGTAACCAGTAAACCAATAATGAGAATGGCAGCAACAAAAATAATAATAATAATGTGTTATACATGAATTTGGAAACAACTAGGCTGAGAGGTACACCAAGAAATAGATGTAAAGATAGACATACAGACAGGTAGGTAGGGAGACAGGCAGGCAGACAGCAACATTTTGAAGGAACCTGCTGCTTTCACCTTCATGGGCTTGGTCTACCAAGCTACATGGCGTCAGATCCCAGAAGACTGTAATTTTAAAATATAATATTTTAGCAGTTTAAGATTTCATTGATATTAACCTAAGTGTCATAGTTACAGTACACACTTCAGTCTTTTGTTTTGTGCAAAGATTTGAATAGGTGCACTCACAAAGCAAGTGGTTTGTGTTAGCCAACACTTTATTGCTATGATTGGCAGCAGACAACTGAAGGGATGTTAGTCACATTTACTTTAACCTTTCTGGGCTAAAAACGAGATTTATAACTCAGGGTCACCTTTGAATTTTTGTATTTTTAACATTGTACAGTGTCAATGAAAAAATTTTCCTCCTGCCCATTCTGTGTTACTTCATAGTATCTGAGATTTTCGTCTGTGCAAGTCTTGTCTACTGTACAAAAAGGAATGTATTTTGCTACATAGAATTTGATGTAGAGGTTACAGTCTTTTGGCATATGATTCATATAGTTCAGGGCGAACCTCCATCTTCAGAATAGAAGACACATGCTTGCTTTGCTGCCGTGAAGATGGAGGTAGCAGGCGTCTCTGAAGCACTGATATGTACACACCTAGCAGAAGAAGAAGAAATATAATAATAATAATAATGATAATAGTAATAATATTTCCTGTTACATGAAAAAAATTACATACATAATATGGAGTGCTTATAAGCATGGTGCATTGTTTCATAATGAATTTAAGTTGCAAGGCAAAGAGATTCTCCAAACAGTGTTTTGTGATACATGAATGTGGCATATCATTGTTATTACCATTTGTTTGCAACCCACACATGAAGGTGTGTTATGGAATTTCTTTTGAACACTTTTTAGCACATTTATGCTTTCATAATATTGGCATTTCCTTTTTATGCAATAATAATTCTGAATTACTCATTGTTCCACCTGTGAATGTGTGGTTTATTTATAAGCAACATCTGAGGACTGAGCTTTCATACTGAGATTACTTGAGAAGTTGATGTTTTTCACACTCATTACAAATGATACTGTATGTTACATATTTTTAAAATATTCTGAGAAAAATGCAATATAACAATGCAGAGAGAGCAGGAATGTTTCAGATACATAGATTCAAGGCTGGACAACCAAGCAATTGATCATCAATTCCTGGCAGGGCAAGAGGTCTTTTCTCCATAGTACACAGACTGCCTCCAAGTCCCACCCATCCTGGTGAAGCAAACAAGGTGGGAAGCTGACCACTCTCATCCATCTAGTACAGAGGTCATGAATGCATGGAGCTTTAACTCCAATCCACCATATACATTCATTTAACAGTGTCGATTAAGCACAGCAATGACTTCACCTTTTTGATTTACAAATTATGAATAAATGAAATAACCATAACAAAAGAATAAATTTTAATGCAGAACATTAAACAAGCCGATCCCAGTGTCCGCGCAGTCTAAGGCGTGGATCTGCGACCACTCGCTTGCTGGAATTGTGGGTTCAAATTCCACCGGGAGCAGGTATGTCTGTCCCTTGTGAGTGTTGTGTTGTCAGATAGAGGTCTCTTTGTCAGGCTGGTCAATCCTCTAGTGGAGTCCTACCGAGTGTGTTATGTCTGAGTGTGATCATGAATCCTCAACAATGAGGAGCCCTCGGCCCACTAGGGCTGTTGCGGCATGATAAAAAAAACAATAAAATTTACACAATAAAAAAGATCCAGGAAAGCATAATAAATTCTAGTTCTTCAGTATGTAATTTCTCAATTTTGTATGTGTGTGCATATAAGAGCTGTTTCTTTTTACTGTTGATATCAGACTGCTGTTACCGTATTGTTGCTGTGCAGACTAGTACCTTTCTTGGTGTTGTGTAGTCGCGCTGCCACTGGATTCAACCTTGGTTCACGTGAAGAGCGTGAGGAGCTATCTAGTGTGATGGAAGGCCCACGAGACAGTCTCTCGTTGACATAAAGGAACTTCGTGTGCTGATTTCCACTAACAGATCCTGAAACAAGAAACCATAAATGATATAAAGTCACTGAATAGCAGCCATTAACATACTCTGGCCAATAGTCAAATAATATGTGATCAAAATGTCATTTGGCTTAAAAATGATCAGCAACTGTTTGTCTATTAATGTGTAAATCATCCTGGAGACATGAGTGTATAAATATTGTTACTTGATAAAGCTAATATGTAAGTTTTCCCCTGTGCCATACCAACCCTATAAGGGTAAAGAAGGAAATAATGATATTTTAGACCTTGCCATTATATAGGAATAATAAAATATGGAAAACTTCTCTACAAAAATCTTACCACCTGATGGCGATGTAATTGCAGATGTTCCCAAAATGGGGGCTGCTGACATTCTATTCGGATTGCGTGAGCCCCCTGATCCTTGGCTCTGGGTTCCTCGTACACTTCCAGCACTTGATGATACCTGCAAAAATGTTATACGTTAAAAGACCATTATATATTGTTCTTTTACGTGACAGAATACGATGCTCACATGCAAGTGATTAGACTAATGTGAACATCGTTGTTATAATTATTATTATTACTGACCTTGTTACTGTCAGGGGAAGTGGGAGAGGTTTGAGTCACCTTGCTCACACCAGCAGTTACTGGTGGTGTCACTTCACCAGACTTGCTCGTTACGCGGGTGTCGTCATCTGGAGGCACCAGTTGTTGGAGTTCACATTCCTCACTTTCTGCCGCCATCATCCCACCATTAGACTGTGATCGCCCCTATTAAAATTACACACTATAATCAACTTGGTTCACTGTTAGATTAAAAATTTACGGGACGTTCTACTGAAATCGCAGATTTCGTATATGTTGTACATCTGAGATACACGTGCTTGTCAAAGAGGAGCCCTTATTCTTACCGTTAATGTGATACTGGGTTATCTCGTACTATAAATGTAAACGCTTCGGCACTTCACAAATATAGCGCACCATTAAACACTGAAATGTAAGCATATTCGATGACCACAGCTGATTCTCACAACATCGACAATAGAGCGCTCACTTGTTAAACTTGTGAACTATAATGAATCCTATTACCAACATACTTGTCGGGAATCCATAATGTAGTTATAGGGATTTTTAGAGAGGTCGTTCATGGGGAATGTAATTAATTGAACAGTGGTTAGTTCTTTATTTCTGTGTTAACGTTTACTTTCGGTAAGCACTTAAAATGTTCTTCGACATTTTTAATTGTGATATTGAAGTTTTATTCTTCCATGTGTTGGCTATACTAAAAACAATTACATCCCGCCAAGACAGTGGCGCCAAGCTAGTCGTGTAAGTAGTTCTGGCGCGTTTTAGAGTAAATGTGAAATTTTAGTCTGCGTTTTTACATAGGCTAATCGATGCTGTATGCGGTTGAGCGTTCAGCCTTCTCCCATCTTGTGCGATTGCATGAATACAACAAAATTATATTCTTCAACATACAGTTCTGAGCACGGAATTCTGATTAAATAATGGTGAAAGGTCGTAAGCCCGTAAGTATTGGTTTTAAGTTACGATTGTAATGTTTATGAATATGTGTAATAGTTTCTTAAGCTGGAGTATCATATATAAAAACATTTCATCCAATTATGTACAGTGAATTATTGGGTTCATTTAACATGTTACACACGGTGAATTTCCCCACGAGATTACAAAATAACCACAGCTCAGCCATTGATAATATATTTTGTAAATAATTCACGATTACATCTATGCAGTATTTTACCCCCATATATAATCGTTTATCAGGCCATGATGCCCAGTGTTTAATCTTAATGGAATTTTTTGTAAAAAGAAAAAAAAAATGTCAGGCAGATTCAAAACAAGACTCTTCACAGCAGATACAATTAGTTACTTTAAAGGGTTATTACTGAAGGAAACTTTGGAAGTGATTTATCAGGAGCATGATATTAATAAAATTTTCAATAATTTTTTTGAGAAAATATCTCAGTATTTTTTAATTTAGTTTCCCTGTTATTTATCATAATAAACATAAAGACATCGCTTGGTTTACAAGGGACATCAGAATATCATTTCAACGGAAAAGACGGTTGTATCTTCTCAGTAGAAAATGTAATGACTTGGAATTGACAACATATTACAAACATTATTGTACTATTTTGTGTAGAGTTATTAGAGGGGCAAAAAAATTGTATTACAATGAATTAAAAGCAAATTCGGAAAATAAGGTTAAGATGACTTCAAAAATTATAAAAAATTTAACAGGAAGATTCAGAATTCTCAACATATGTCTCCTACCTTCAAATTAGATGGCATAGAGCAGTCCCCTAAACAAGCAGCTGAAGCTTTTAATAATTACTGTTTGAATGTTACTGAAAATCTAAACATACTCATTGCTAAAGACAATAATATGATATCATTGGTAAAGAAATATTATCCATTTGAATTTCCACCCATGCATATAGTTCCTATTACAGAAGGGGAGATACGAAGTATAATCAGTTCTCTGTTTAGTATAAGGATTATGTAATAGATGAAGTAAAGAGTACTGAATTTTTAGGTATGCATATAGACAATCGTATGAATTGGAAAAACCATATAGAACAAATTCTTCCTAAATTGAGTGCTGCTTGTTTCTCGATAAGAAACTTAATTCCCATTTTAAATCTGGATATTTTGCATATGGTCTACTTTTCGTACTTTCATTTAGTACTTCAATATGGAATAATCTTCTGGGAAAATTCAACATGTGCACATCAAGTATTTAAACTACAAAAAAGTGTGGTGAGGGTAATGTCTGGTGTAGGACCGAGGTCCTTATGTAGAAGCTATTTAGACAGCTAATATTTCACCTATTGCATGCCAGTATATATTGTCTTTTATATTGTTCGTAGCAGATAATCAAAAAGAATTTCTCACTAATGCATATGTAAACGGTTTAGGCATCAGAAACAAAAATCATTTATATTTATCTGTTGTAAGTTTATCTTGTGTTCAAAAAGGAGTTTCTTACTCTGGGGTCAAAATCTTTAATAGCCTTCCAAGCAATATACAGAGTTATAGAAATGACAGGAAAAGATTCAAAAACAAGTTATATGGATACTTTATTATTCATTCATTCTATTAAATTACTGAATTTTTAGAATGCAAGATAGACAAAGATAATATATAAAGTACAAAACCACTTTTATGACTGACTACTTTAGTAGTAAATGCTTTTATATCAATTATATGTAAATTTTATAACTAGAGCTTTGAAATATTTCTAATGTCATTAGAATAAGCCTTGTACATGTAGTTGTTCCATTGTGAATGATGACCTGGAGTAATACTTTGGTTTACTCCTGTGAATGTGTTTGTTTTGTTT
>Ga0123353_10017832_pt1 | contig 10463 bp, 5 predicted proteins | sample TergutLab28metaG_3_FD_92763 | JGI IMG/M metagenome (GOLD analysis project Ga0123353, IMG submission 92763) | Labiotermes labralis P3 segment gut microbial communities from Petit-Saut dam, French Guiana - Lab288 P3 | ecosystem: Host-associated > Arthropoda: Insects > Digestive system > Gut ... | reverse complement strand
TATATAAGAAAACACCACCAGTTTGTAGATCTAAACTCAAATATCCATGCTCATAATACACGAAGAAAGATGGATATCCACATCCAATCACACAATAGTGATTTATATAAGAGAAGTATAATAAATTTGGGGACTAAATTATATAACAAACTTCCTGGGTACATAAAATAAATAGATAGTTACAAGACCTTTAAGAAGGAACTGAAATCACTTCTTCTTCTGCGTTCCTTTTACTCAGTGGAAGAATCTATAGCTTTGTAACTATGTAACTTCATTAGCTCTGTATCTAATTTAAGTTTTATTACACTATATATAAGCGGTTCTGAAATCATTTGTAGAATACTTTGTTCGTTGCTATTGGACTTATCTCACTTCTTGTATATTGCTAGAAATTGATGAGTCCACAATCATATGTATGATATTTTGGCCTAATAAACTAAGCTAAACTAAACTAAACTAAACCTCTGCTCCTCCTATACGCCTTCATGGCGTGAACAGGGAAAAGTTTACCTTTTTACCTTATTTGAAACAATTCAGAAAAGGATATCTATCAGACAAATTCTTATCTGTACAGACTTCATTGCCCGTTTTAAGCCTGAAGTTTGAGTTATATTTAAAAAACCACATTCAAATTCCAAGAGACCGCTGTGTCTGCAGTGTAGAGACCAAATGTTTGGTGCTGTTTAGTGAAATAATCGGTGGTTTTTGTGAGAATCTTCCGAAACCCATTAATGTCCCGGAGTGAACAAACTGCGTATTTCTCGTTATGTTACAACAGGCCTTTCGTACTTCCATCGCCGGCCTTCAGACGGTTTAAGACTTCATTTAATAATTTTGAACTACTTTAATCAGTGTTCCGTATTTACCAAATTCAGTGCAAATATTGCAGAACGGCACTCATCTCCTTCATAAACTGTCTTGAAATCCATAAGTAGCTGTAAAATATTATTCCACAACATTCACATTTGTCTCGCTGTGTCTGAAGATAGACGCATATGTGAGCGATAATTAATCCGTTATGTCGAAACACACATTGATGAAACCAGGCGACGCATTCAACTTATACAGTTAACTTTTCGTCAAGGCTTATGGCCTGAAATGTTGTGCGTATCTGATAAAATAATACGTATTGATAATTATGGTAATAATTCGTGTCGTCACTTCCCTATATCGACAAAACGCAGGCATTCTCCACCGCTAAACAATTCTTTCCTCTGTCATTATGAATTAATAAGTATGTGGATTTCAGAACGTAATATTATACTTCTTGTTGTCATCATGTTTGGCTGAATTTGATGAATATCTGGCGATTTGTATATCTTTGGCTGTTCAGTACGACCTTTCTTTCCTGGGGGTAAAATGGCCGTGGTGTGGTACCGACCACCCAACCACATCTAGCGTCGAGGTTGAAGAAAGGGTAGAGCTATACCTCTTCTCTCTCTCTCTCTCTCTGGGTCTGCATGGCATGTGATAGGGTGAAATTTACCTTGTTTAGTGGTTCCGTATTTCAGTCCACCTAACATCTGTTAGCCCTTGCCCATAACGTAACTGACCTAAGGACATGTAAAAACAGCAAGTGCAGCTAGGTTAGCATTCTTTTCTTGAGTTAATTCCAGGCAGGTGATTGTTTCTAGACTCGTCCGTCCTCCTATGAAGGTCTCAAATATCTCTCAGTTTTAGTGAACTTCCATCCTAATGCAACACTATTGGTATATGTTCATGTTAGAGTACAGACTTGACTGCACTATGCGTTTTGACAATTACTATTATCTTCAGACACAACATAACACTCAGCTTGATATGAAGCACCCATCTTCATAAAAGTGTCCCTAGGGACCCGGCCATGGTTGTATAATCACTAATGATACTCCTAAAGAAACACAGGCATCTGAGCCTGCAGTCACTGCAGTATAACCTTTACTATAGTGTGAAAGAAATTCTACATTTAGGTTACGTTATTTTAGGTTTTCCTTTCTAGACCCTGGTTTTCGTTTATCTCACCCCCCCCCCCTTCTCCCATCTTGTTGACTGTCGATAATAACCTGTGCAGTTGAGTCAACCAACCTGAATGAACTATTTTTTTAAAATTCATCGTTCATCTTATTTAAGTTATGATTGTAGAAATAGGGTCTTTATAAAACTGTGAAGCTTCAAGTCTAATACTAATATGTGAGGGTGTTTGAGAGCCCTTGACACCCCTGGTTTGCCAGTGCCGAAATAATAACGAGAAGGCCACAACTATTGGCATGTCATGCACATTCACTGAGATTTCATAACACTCTTTGTGACAAGGGTATAATTAATTATTTTTGGAACATGACTCACATTTAGCACATGACTATATAAACTGGAAGACATGATGTACGAGTCCTTTAACCAGAAGAATCGCAGTTTATCAGGCGTTTCCAGGAGCATGGTTACAAACACACAAGTGAGTTATGTTGCTAAGAGTTCTTATGGCACTTCTGTGCTTGCATATTCACTTCAGATTCATCCCTTTTGAACTGACTGCTACATACAGTTTGTTGTTTTTCAGTGTAGCAAATTGTGTCACTTTCTTAAGAGTGCTCTGTTTTACTAGGGCGGGCTGTTCGCAGCAATCATGGCTGCCTGCCTAGTAGCAATCGTAGCACAAATTATGGCTGAAAATTCCATGGCTGGGGATCATTCCGCCTCACACATAAAATGGACTAAAAGGCACAACACAAAAAATATGTAAGTTATGTGATAAAAGTTTTTACCACATTTATTAGTGTTGGCAGAAAGTGCCAAGTATTGTAATCCTTTGAAGTATTTCTGCAGGCACTAAAGAAAGCAGGATACAATAAATGTCCACATGCATCCAAAACTACTGGTCATATCTTGATTAAATATGGGACTGTAGGATAAAACTAAAAATTTGAAAGGAACATAATTTTGGTTTGTATCAGTCCGATATAAAATCTGCTGCACAGGAAGCTTAATTCAAACTTCATCAGTTTTTCCCCAGAGTACCTGTACAAATTTGTACATAACAGAATGTGGATCTGAAGAAGATTTAGATATAAAATTTTCATGAGCATTTAATACACATTTCAACACTGTGTTTACTTAACATAAAAGTAAAGGTAAAGGTAAATCAGTCCCGTTACAGTCCTGGAGTGTTCCAGAGGGTTCCAGGAAGTTAAGGTTCCCAGATTTCATGACAACGGCACAGGATGGTGGTAAGGTTGTCAGCCTTACGCACCGGCTGCCTTTACCCCCAGGAATTGCTCCTGGTACTCATTTCTGTTAGAGGCTGAGTCGATCCCAGGGCCATATTGTGATCGGAAAGTTTTTATGTCAATGAAAAGTCCCAATTAATATAATAGTAGTGGGAACAGTTTCTGACTCTGGGTGGTTCGAATTGATTTGCAACAGTAGATGCCTATGTGCAACATCAGGGCTAGCCTTAAGAAAAAGGATGCTCTGATTCAATGATATCTGTGGTAATCTGCACCCCCACACCCTCAGCTAAACCAATTTTATAACATAAACAATCTGTATGTTATGTAATCATTAATTGGGAAAATGGTGTAATGACATTAAGGTGCCCAAGCCCTAGTTAGCCCTGTGCACGCATAAGCAAACTTACTGTTGGCATCAGTGGTGTTACTCATCAGTACTGAAAAAAATTATTGTTGTGTAATGTACTGCTTTTGATGAGTTAATACTTCTTACTGAAGATATAATGACAATGTGCGCAATATTTATTCAGAGGTGTTAAGGGATAACAACAAAATAAATTAATATAAAAAACTCCAAGAAAAATATATCCAGCTGCTCCAATCAGTGCAGAGAAATGGCAAATTTTCCTAGCATATTTGGTGCTTTTTGCTACTGGAAATGTTGATCTGTTCTACAGCTGGACTAAATATTGTACACGCCTGATATTATTATTATTATTATCACCACCATCATCATCATCATTATCAGAATGCTGTGCTATTGTAATATATGTAAGATGTCAGTGTCTCAGATTATTCTATTCAAAGGTAGGATGATCAGTGAACAACAAATGGAAATATACATGGAAGGGAGCAGTTGTGGCCTATTTGAGGTACTTTTATGGAACTTCCCTGGAGATAATGAAGGAAGGCACAAATCCGCAGAATTGCTCATGTCCCCTCTTAGATTCGAATTACACAACTTCTAACGCTATTTGGGTCACAACACCTGTTAGGCCATCATATTATGCATGCTGAAAAGCAGTAGAAGCCTGTAGTGTGATTACACACCATGTCATATTTTACACTTGTATTCCATTTTCAGGTACGCTATATCGAGTGTGGAGTTTGATATTGGTATTATGGTAAATGAAACTGACGGGAGCAGTGAAAGTGGCGCAATGCCTGCACCTGTTGAGACAGATGAGTAAGTCGATACCATGTTGATTCTTTTTAAATTATCTCTTTCCATCTACTTCTGAGACACCAACGAATTTACCATTTTCATTGAGTTAATCCAGTTAATAATATTACAATACAGTCGCTTAATGTTAAACTTCATATGTTCCCATTTATATACAGCCAAAAGTATCTTTTCTTCCTACCCACATTTTCTATATCATGCATTACCCAAGGGATGCATAATTGCTTTGAGTTTATGCTTTAGACTCTTTTTTTCCCCTTAGGCAAAACGCATATACTGTACTAAAAATTTCTGTGTGCTTACCATAACCTCTAAACACCTCACTTCACTCATGTAGAATATGAACCTCACTAATTTCTATAATGTTTTTCTTACATGGTGTGTGTAGGTGCATATTTATTAATTTATTTATAACTATGCCTACATGGAGTCACAATGCTAAATGCCTCACCAATGCGTAATAGTTGGACTCTATTACAGGCTTACAGATACCGAAGTCGAATTTCTACTGCACCCAGCTTTCCTCTTCAACATAACGAACAATAATGCAGCTCCATGATTCAGTCAACATCTTTTTATCGACCATCGTTGCACACCATAACAAAATGCTGTGTTATATTCACAGGCAAACCTGACACAAAAGTAGCTTTTTCATAAAGTATGTATAAACTCTTACCCATTACTGTAATACAGATTGTCTGGATATAATAAATGATGCAAGATATGTCACACAAAATTTTTTGTCAGCTGCACATACAGACAAGAGAAGGTACTGGACCCTACAATATGATGTCAGTATTATTATTATTATTATAGTTTGTAGATCTAAATGCAAATGGGAATAATTTCACCTGCTGCTGAGTGTGTGCTATCAGTTACTGCTGAGTGTGTGATCCTTTATTACGGAGTATGTTATTGTGTTTCATTTCATTTATTAATAAATTTAATTTTTGTGAAATGCTGCAATATGGATTCCACCTTGAAGTGGAACCTCAGGGAATCACTGAGGCTAGAACAAGAATGTAATTCTTGCCAATCTTGTGCAGAGTGTCCTAAAATATTGGTTGCAATAAATACTGAAATGGAAGTATGTCACGATCTGGATTTGGCATGCGGACACACACACACACACACACACACAACAGAATTACAGAGAACTTTGAATTTTTTTTGCTCAAATCTGTCAATCGAATTAAATTTTTGTTTAAATTACTAAAAAAAAAAAAAGAAAGAAAGAGAACTTACGTGAAGATCAATGTAAATATTAACACTTCAATAAATTCTTGGGTTAAAAAGAGCTTCAGGAAAATGTGTAGAGGAAAACAAAACGCACCTCATAACTCGTGTTTTTCCGAAATCGTACCTTGTATGCGATAATTACATTTATGTGACTTGCATGCTGGATGAGAGCATTAATATAAAGTGATATGCGGTCCTGTGCTACAAATCAGAAGGTTGATGATTCAATCCCAGCTGGTGTCATTGGAATTATTCATTCACATAAAATCCTTCCAATTGCACTATGGCCCTGGGGTCGACTCAGCCTCTAACAGAAATGAGTACTAGGAGCATTTCCTGGTGGTAAAGGCAGCCGTTGCGTAAGGCTGAAACCTTACCACCATCCTGTGCTATTGTCATGAAATCTGGGAACCTTAACTTCCTGGAACCCTCTGGGCCACTAAAGGCCTGTAATGTGACTGCTTTACCTTTACCTTTAAAGTGATATGCAATCATATATACAAGTTAAACTTCATTATGAAATGTTCAACCACAGATTTTGTATATCATACAGTCTCTTGTTTGAATGCAGTGTTTTATTCTGTGAAAGTTGATACAATATATTACTATGTAAGTAAATGTATGAAGAGAATGCAAATTTGTTGGAATGCTCCTTCTTTTAAAAACAGGTACATAGAATTATAGAACAGTACAAACTACGTGGACAAATCACAAGACGGCAGTTCATAAGTGCCACCATGTTACGTGATACATACAGTTATCTTGTAGTATGAAGAAAATTATGAAGGTGGTATAAAAGGATCATGGGGCCCCAGAAAGGTTCGTATTTCATTTTCACAATCCTGATTTGCATCTTGTTCTCTATTTGTATTGTCAGTTCACAACTACACATAGGTAGAACTCTTAAATTTATTTTTGCTTTGGGCCCAGAAATGTCTTACACCAGCCCTGGTCTTATGTACAGTTTCCTGTATTTAATCAGAGTTGTTAAATATTGTTGTACCTTCCTGTTCCATTCTATTATGGGTCTGAAAAGGGCATTATTTTTGGTTTTAAACTCATGTTTATTCTAGGGCGTTGATCTCTCTGGGATGTTATACAGAGAAGGCCTCAAATACAGTGCACTGGAAGACTGAAATCTCATTATGTTTGTTACTTGGCATGAAAACATTTTGGAATGGTTTTATCTGGGGTAGAAATATTATACTGTAATGCTCAAGAAAGATTTGAGTACAAACCTACAATTTTGCACTGAACCTCCCATTGTGTGCACATGCACATGTATGCATGAGAGAGAAACTTGGTCTCACATACACACGCAGGGAAGAACATAGCAGTGTATGAGCATATGGTGCCGATGAAGATTTTTGCAGCTAAGAGGGCAGAAGTAACTGGAATGTGAATAAAAGTGGGTAATGAGGAGCTTGACAATTTGTACTCCTTGTCAAGCATTAAGCACTCAAGTTAAGGACGATTTGATAGGCAAGGTATGTGACATGAATGGGAGACAAAAGAAAATACATACATGATTTTGGTGGGGAAACATAATGTAAAATTTATGCTTGGAGAATATATTGAAAGGGGCTTTAGCAAGAACAGGACAAGCACGGACTGGATTTATCTGGCTCATGATAGTGACTAGTGGTGTGCTCAAGTGAACATGGCAATGGACCTTTGGGTTACATAGAACACAAGGGATTTTCGACTAGCTGATATTAGTATGCGTAGGATTACATGCATTTTGCATATTGCATATGTAAAATATGAGTACATTTAAAAAATTTCTTCGGGTCAATCCTACAAATTAGGGCTGGCCAACTTCAACCCACGGGAGGGCCGCTTAAGTCGTTCAGGACTCACTTGAGTGTCACACTTGAATATACATATGTCGAAAATGGGGGTTGAATACACTAGAATGCCATTATTTACAAACAATTGTTAAACTACAAGTTCCTACAAGTATGGCTGAATAACAAGGCAGTAGGACTTGGTAAACCTGACAAAACACCAAAAAAGATTGGTTTACTCTGTGCTGTCTTAAAAGCAATGAGGTATAGTTCCTAAACATCATTCCTGCTAATAAAGTTGCATATTATGTTCTGTAGACCTTATTCTTGATTTCAAACTTTCGCCAGGTTCTGAATGTTGTATGTTTTCTTCTGGGTAATTCCCCGGCGTCTGAATTTTATATGCCAACATTTTGGAACAGTCTGTCTGATCCATCTTCATAGGCAGGTAGGTATGAAGTGTGAAGACACACTTCTTACCTACATGCCTACGAAGATGGGACGAGTGTTCCAAAACATCAGCATATAAAATTCAGACGCAGGGGATTTACTCAGAAGAAAGCACACAATATTCTGTAGACCTATTACAGTATGTTTGCTAAACTGTATTACCGAAACTCTTCAGGCAACCGAGGGCTGCATGTTGGCCAGCCCTGCTATAAATATTGAAATATGCAATTCATTATTTATAGGATTGGTCCTAAGTGAAAGTTTAAATACAGTTTTATTTTACAAATAGAATATGGAAAATGCATATAACCCTCAACATAGTCATTAGGTTCTAATGAACAACTCTGCAGGATGCAGTTTGCCTGCTCTTAAGGTGGAGTAAATGAAACAGTATTTCTGTAGCCAGGAAATAGAAATAACTCATTTTTGCAAAATGAATGTATATACTTTATCACCACAACCATGACAAGCTATGCGATGCGGATTTGTGCGGCTAGTTATAGGGTTAACTGAACTGCAAAGAATGTGATGCCAAGCTCTGCTTCCGAAGTATCTGTAGCCATTGTCACCACTAAGCATCATTCAGAACTGCGCTCTTCTGGGTTAGTTGCACTATTTAGTTATGATTACTACCTTCTTCTTGGATGTAATGCTGTATACAACGACTGATGGTTTCCTCCAAAACATTGCCACATCTACCAAACTGCATGTCATTGTATCACATACCCCCTGCTGCCATGTAAACCTCTACTCAACTCTCACATATGTTAAATTCATTATTTCAGTAACTGAACTTGGCACCAGTTGGCTTAATGACCTGTAAAAAGCCAGCAAATGAAAAGCTAAATCATACCCTTACTGGACACCACCTCTAGTATACATTTACTGAACTACTACTGAATTTCTTCACTCCATGAACCCATTACAACATAAATAGCCAAATTACTATGTAAAATTATACTGTTTTTAGTTTATGGCTTGTCACTTTCTCCCCCTTGCAGATACCCATTTTAAATGGCCCATACCTGTGCATTTAAAATTTTTGCAGTGTTTCACAGATTTAAATCCTATGACCAGTTACCAAAGACAGCTTCTTTTTCTGTGGCTTACCTCAATCCTTCCAAACATGCACTGGAATAGTTCCTCAATTTACGCCATCACCACTTCCACAACCTTCCAATTCATTACTCATCATCACCTTACCATTCAACACTATACAGTCTGATAAATTGGTGACACCATTAAACAAATTACAACCCAAAATCTTCAATGGAAATTATGATGTATTTTCTCTGTACTCTGTAACTATAATACAGATGAAATGTCACATATTTTACGAGCACCAAAAGAACTGTCAAAATGAATAATCCACTCGGTTATATTAATCCTGCAGAAATATTCTAGTATTCTCTTTTCCACAGGTTTTGGGACCCTTTTTATTCACTCTTTGCAAGAAGTGCATGAAGGACATGTGTTATCATCAAAGCCACTCAATGAATTTCAATTACATTTTGTCCTGGGATGTCTACACTAAAAGCTGCTGTGAAAATTTTATTTTTTTTACACATCAGTCCACTACAATCACCACCTTACAGAAGCTCAATACACAAATTCTCAAAAACAGCTCATAATATAAAAAGAATGGTACATGATATAAAATACAGAACTCATTACGATCAATAGCTTTATTTGAGACATCTGAAATATAGCTTAGACTTAATAAAATATGGGGGGGGGGGGGATATTTGGCCTCATCCAGTGCGACATCCTTAGTAATGACTAGTTTTGTTAAGAACAGAATGTATGCTCTGCAACAGATGAACTTCAGGACCAATGAGGAATGTAAAAACATAAAGAATCTATTATTTTAAGCTGACACATCCCAGTTGCGTTATTCAATACAAATGAATGTTCCAGTCAACACAGTATTATATTCAGGAATAATAAGCCAAAACATGTAGCCTTATTCTTTCTAAATATAATAATGACTATCTGCAAATTTATTTGTATAAAGAATTAATGTGGAAAATAACTGTTTCAAACAGACCTACACATTTTGAAAAATACCCACATTCCAAACAGGCCTGTATCTTTTCCTCCTCCTATTTTTTTTTTTTTTTTCACGTGGTGAAACATCTTGATCATGACTCTCTGAAATATCTTGATCATGACTCTATGAAATATCTTGATCATGACTCTCAACTGTGATCACCAGTAATTTCTCTCATGGCCACCAACAATTTCCATTAATAAGTTTTTATTTTTTGTTTTGTTGAAAATCCTCTTCCAGCTTGCAGATTTTATTTTCAGTAAATTCATTCACTATTTCTATGCAAGATTTTGTTACTTTGTCTGTTTTATGTTCAGTTCTTGCATACCTCCAACTTTCAATGGGCATTTGCATGTTGGCTCCAACATTAGTAATAATTTTTTGCATTTTCTTTACACAATGCATTGAATTGTGTATGAATATCAATCTCGTTTACAGGATTTCTTTTGCAAGTATAAAGTTCCTTTCAAGCTATGTGCAGTCATCAGAAATTTTTCTAGAGAAGTACTGCACTCTAGACTAATGTTTTGCCATCATCCTCTTTACAT
>Ga0123353_10017829_pt1 | contig 10463 bp, 18 predicted proteins | sample TergutLab28metaG_3_FD_92763 | JGI IMG/M metagenome (GOLD analysis project Ga0123353, IMG submission 92763) | Labiotermes labralis P3 segment gut microbial communities from Petit-Saut dam, French Guiana - Lab288 P3 | ecosystem: Host-associated > Arthropoda: Insects > Digestive system > Gut ... | reverse complement strand
TTCTTTACTTGCTCTTTGCTTAAGCCTAACTCGTCTGCGATTTCCTGTCGTGTCCTACCGGCTTCTCTTAATTCTTGTATTCGTGTTTCGTGAACTCTGATATGAGTATAAGTCCGTTTCATATAATAGCTCCTGTTGTTCTAACGTAACTAGTCCTGCTGCCTCTAGACCGGTTAAATATGTAGTCTTAAAACCATTATCGTTATACCAAGTCAGCGGGTAATCTATCCTTATATAAATATTTTCACGTGTAAGAGAACCTGTTTGCGCAGGAAAAAAAGTTCCATATTGCCTTATAATATCGCGTACACACATACCTTGTATTGTCGATACTGATATATCGCCTACATGAGTTACCAAAGTTGGCGGATACAACTCTTTATGCTTCCCCTGCACCCGTGCTATCAAATCACTGCCGAACTGTACTATTGCCTGTGCACCCGAAGCCCATGCCCCCGGCAACTTCTTCGCCTGCTCCCATATTTCACTCTGCGCCACATAGTCTAACGAGTTGTAGATTGCCGCTGTCGTTTCCATCATGTGTCTAGCTACGGGTTCGGTTAGTTTCTCATTAGGCATATACACACCTGTTGTCGGGCTTGTTTCTACATACTGGATTCCAGCGGAGCGTAATGCCGCCATCATTGTTTCATTCAGTGCTATGTATCTTCCAAATGAACACCTTATAGTATTTGGAATGTCTTGTCCGGCAAACATTACATGATATTCAGGGTTACAAGTGTCAACAGTACAAGGCGGGAACTGTTGCATAAATACATCACTGCCCATTGCATCAACACCGGGGAAAAACGGCATTACATTGGGGGCGGGTATAGGCAATACACCAACACCGCCCGGGGCGGCTTGTGCTTTGGGTGTGACGTCGGGTATGTATACCACTGCGGCCGCCAGCATGAGTAGCAGGCAGAAGAATCGTTTGTAGAATTGTTTGTGGTGGTTTGTCATTGTCATTGTTTCACCTCTTTATAGCTTGAGGGCGGCTGTTATACCACCCTCACCGGGTCTTAGAACTTTTTAATAAACTGCAAGCCCTTTTTGATACCGAGCGACAGCGCGAGCAGACCGCCTGCCAAGGGTATAATACCCATAACGATAGTAATCGTTGCGCTTATAGAACTGCTAAAGGCTTCGGCTATTCCCGCTGTGTCAATCGGGTTACTTGACGCAAACGCCGTAACCGACATTGCTCCGATTACTACCATGAGCGTTAACAGTGATATGATACGTACAGTCCTTTTCAAAGGTTCTCCTCCTCTCTTTGTTGATGATATAACAGATTCCGCGCGGACTATTATCACTTAGAAAAATGGTCTAACAAGCGACTAACCTTTGATAAGATATAGGGTACTGTCCAAAATGCCAAACCTAGCAGTATACCCCATCTCATACCCTCAAAAAAACCTTCAATAAGTACACTCATAACTTGAATGTCACCGCCCATATACAGACGCATATCACGCCGACCAGCACACCAAAGAGTACGCCAAAGTCATACTGTTGTGTTTCTGCCAGTTCCACGAACTGTACGGTCATTTCCCCAATCGGGTCGATTACTGTCTCTATCGTTTCAGTAACAGGGGTATATATTTGCTCACCTATCGAATCAACGACCGTTTCAGGAACTAAAGGTTCACCTGACCACATTCCATCAGGGTTTGACATATCAGGGTCATAAGGTCTACCGGGGAATATTGCATCGTGTGGCATTACTTACTCCTTCCGCTTTGCGGCTTTTCGCGCTTTCGCTTCGCGCCCCTTTTCAATTACCGTCATTATTAGAAACAATGCGGCTCCGGCAGCGAAAAAATACCAAGCCCAAGTTAACATATTACTATCTCCTTACTTTGCAAGTGCAAGATGCTCTATCTGCTTCTTGTCATTGAAGTAGATATCCAGCGCCTTACCGATTTCCAACCCTGCGGGGAGTTCCGTTTTGATGCTTACGAAAAACTTCTTGCAGACCACACCTTCTACGCCATCGGCTGGGTGTGCTACAAATAGATTAGTACCCCTTATCGGCTTACCGTCGCCGCTGGTGAAGTCTAACAGTTGCTTTCCCATTAAATTTACTCTCATGGTGGTTTCTCCTTTCGTTTTAGTTTTTCTATATAAAGCGGTCACGTTCACCGCAGAATATACGGGCTACACCTTGTTTCGAAGGGGGTTAGTGTTCGATTGGTCTATGGCGGGTTGCACGTTACGTGAAGGGCGCGCGTGATTTCAGACCGCACGGGGTTGCTATACGAGGGGTGCGAAGGTTATGTTATGGCCTTCCAATTGCACCGTACAGAGCGTCTAACATCTCCTGCTTGGGGATATGTAAAAACTTCATCAGTGAATCGAGTTCGCCGATTGTCCAGCGTTCGGGATTCTTGCGCTTACTGTGATAGCCGGAGCGTGACAGTCCGAGCATGTCACCTACTTTGCCGTGGGTATCGTAGCCGTATATCATGCCGTATTTATGGATTACAGCAGAGATTGACGCTATACGGTGCTGGCGGTTCTTTAGATATGTAAATGCCATGGTGTTACCTCCTACTCGCTATCTGCTATGTATGCCATCATTTCAAACAATTCCGCTTGAACAATATTCCTTGCTAATGATTCACAGAATAAAGCAGTTCTTTCCTGTTTTGTCAATTCGGGATACTGCTCTTTCATTTCGTTTATCATATAATCCAACAACTGAATCATACTTTTTTTCGTACCATCCCACACATCGCTATATCTCGTCATGCTAACACATCCCCTTTTCGGTTCGTTTTTTCATGTCCCGCTGTTGACTTATGGTGCAAATTGGGATAAAATTAGGTGTATGCGTCTGTGAATAATACAACACCCATCTATTTAGTATGGTATTTCCATACTCTATATTCATTATAGTATGAATTTTCCATACTGTCAAGAGGTTTTATGAAAAATATTAATTTTTTCTCTGAAAACTTAAAAAGCCTACGAGCAAAGCATAAATTAAGCCAAAAACAGGTTGGAGAAGCTATTGGCGTAACGAAGCAAACCATTAACGATATGGAGCAAGGGCGGTCAAAAACCACGCTAGACAGAGCAATCGCTCTAGCGGACTACTTCAACGTGTCACTAGATTATCTTACAGGCAGGAGCGGCAACGCTGAAATTAATGTTAAACTACGAGACATACAACTCTATACGCTCAAAGCATCGGCAGGATCAGGACAGTTTCTCGACAGTGACAACTTTGAGACGATTCAAGTTGATAGTAAAGTCCCTACAACCGCGAGTTTTGGCGTTCTCATATCGGGGGAAAGCATGGAACCTAAGTACCCGAATGGCTCATCTGTATGGGTGCAACGAAAAAAAACCATCGAAAATGGTCAAGCAGGAATATTTTATCTTAATGGCGATGTCTATTGCAAAATACTCAGTATTTCCAATGGAAGAACACAGCTTGTATCACTTAACAAAAAGTATGAACCCATCACATTGCGTGTAGATGATACACTGCGTTGCTATGGGCTTATAGTTGGAGTGACAATACTGAACTAAAAGGAGTGACATACCATAAAAAGCAAAAGACTACTTGTAATACTACTAGCTATATTAGTGCTATTTATCCTTTACCAAGCGGATATTATTGTCATGCCGTGGGAAGTTGATAGAGAGGACTTATTACCGCAAGGCTTTCAGGCACCTCATATGACAATACCGCAGATAATGCCAACTATAGCACCTGATTTATCCAACTTGCCCGACCCGATAGAGTTTCCGGAACACGGAACAATGAAAGTGTTTTCAGAACTCGAACGAGTAGCAAAATTTGAAATCATCACATCAGATGAAGGCGCTTACTACTACATAAAATTAAAACCAACAGGAGACGCAGGTGGCGACATTGTATTTTACCTTGATAAAAACACTACATTCGAAACTATGGTACCACTCGGTATATATGAATTATTATTTGCAGTTGGCAACACATGGTACGGAGATAAAGAACTTTTCGGACCATACGCAACATATCTTAAGACAAATACTCTATATGAGTTTTACATAGATGATAACGATGTCGTTTGGGGGTTATCCCAAGACCTAAAAAGGCATGTTCTAGGATCTCTTCACTCTCAGCCAGTAGATCCCTCTGAATTTCAATAAGGAGACACCCTCATGAAAGCGCAAAAATTAAAAAGCGGCAGTTACCGCTTTCAGGTGTACGCCGGAAAGGACGCGAACGGGAAACCGCGCTATGAATCGTTCACGCACCCTGACAGGAAAGAAGCCGAGAGGCAAGCATTACAGTTTAAGCTTCACCATAAAGCCGTCAGCAGGGATTCTGCTAGAATGAAGCTCGGTGAAGCTATGGACAAGTATATACAGATGAAAGATGGGGTATTATCACCTACAACGGTATTAGGGTACAAGAGACAACGCAGAAATTACTTGCAGGGGATTATCGATGTACCTTTGCGAAATCTCACACAGGAGAGAATACAGCGCGAAATAAACGCAATGGCTAAAACTCATTCACCAAAGACCGTACGTAACGCACACGGCTTCTTATCCGCAGTATTAACGGCATATTACCCTACCGCAGGAACGATTCGATAGGTTGTCCGCTACTTATGAGGATGAACAGAAAACACTAAAATCAAAAATAGCCGACCTACAGGAAAAAGTGTCCGATCGTGGCAGCGATGTGCAGAATATCATGCGATTCTTCGACCTTGTAAGCAAGCATGATGACGTGACGGAATTGAATGCCGAGATTCTACATAAATTGATTGACAGCGTTGTGGTTTATCAAGCTGAGGGCAAGCGGAAAGACCGGACTCAGAAAGTTGTCATCAATTTCAGGTTCATAAAAGACAACTGGTTTATTTTTTAACAAAGTTGGTATCGCTTAGAATATGATAAATCCTTGACGATGATGCAGTTGACTTTTCCTTGCCGCACAAGCTCTATAAGCTCCTGTACAGCCGGGCGGTCAAAGTTCGTCCCGGAGTGGCCGTTGTCCACAAACTCCAAAATCTCGGCGTTAGGGATGCACATTTCCGCGATATGCGCGTTAAGCAAAAGACGCGGCTCTCAACGCTCAAACTCTCGTTTCTCGCGTCCTCCATAGACAGCCGGATATACTTGGCGATCACATATCTACCCAACGCGGCGCACCTCCTTAAACTCGTCCCTAAACTTGAAAACAACCTTGAAACTCTTATCCGGGAACACTTTGATTTCCTGAACAAGCCGTTCAATGATCTCGGCGGTCAGCGTATCGTCGCTGACGGCGGCTGATACGGCATCGGCAATGTTGCCGTACTCCGTGGCTTGGGACTTCGCTTCATACTTGCGGTTACGGATGGCATCGGCCTGTTTTGGCAGGGCTTCGATTTTGGTCTCGTACCCTGCCTTCATTTGAATAAACTCGTCTTTGGTAATCAAACCGCTAACCATGCTTTCATACAGGCTTTTCAACAAACGTCCGTCTTTATCCATGCGCTGATTGATTTCGCGCAGTTCGGCGGCGCTGGTATCGGGAGCGGTCGCCGCTTTTTCTATTGAAATCCAAAGCACCGGTTGGTTCGTCGCATAAGAGTACCTTTGGATTCTTTGCAAGGACTCTGGCAATGGATACCCTTTGTTGTTCGCCACCCGAAAGCTCTGCCGGATAATGATTCATACGATCGGACAGCCCGACCAGCCGGAGCGTGTTTTCTGCTTCCGCGCGAGACAGTCCCGCAAGCTCTGTGGAGAACTCCACATTTTCAAGCGCGGTCAAATCAGGCAAGAGGTTGTAGCTTTGGAATACAAAGCCGATATTATCACCGCGAAAGACTGTCATCTGCCTCTTTTTGAAGGCCGTAATATCAGTTTCATGAAACAGGATTTTACCAGCCGTCGGCCTATCCATGCAACCAATCATATTTAACAGCGTGGACTTACCAGAACCGCTTGCGCCTATAATAACGATGAATTTACTTTGGGGTATAGATAGGTTGATATTATTAAGGGCGATGATCTTAGCGCCGCCCTCGCCGTATTCTTTCGTCAAGTTGTATGTTGTAAAAAGATTCATGGTTATACTCCCCCCATATTACCTACAAGTTATCAACTCTGCTTATTTGCACATTATACCCTTACACTCGTTTCGATTTTTGGACAGATACCCAAAGAAGTTAAGTCCTCCAATGAGAACAATGCTTCAAAATAGAACACGCCGGGGGCTAGATTCCCGCTCATCAGTCTTCTTGCGACAAAAGCGGCGATATTCCCCGTAATCAAGTAGCTGTTATATCCTATTGTACCGATATCGTGTGAGTATTCGTTACCATCCTTAACGCCAAAAGCCTCAGCTTGTATGCTGTAAATATCCTTACCCGCCTTTGATCCCCGACCGGTACCCGAAAATGTGATCATAAGAACCTTTACTTTTTCTTCGGTTTTATCTGCGACAGCAGAATCCCAATAAAGATGATCGCACCGCCTAAATATTTACGCGCAGTCATCAACTCTCCCAGCCATACCGCTTCACTGACGGCGGCAAAGAGGGCTTCGAGGGAGAAAATGATGGCGGCTTTCGCCGGTTCGACACCGCGCTGACCTAATATCTGAAAGGTATACGCCGTGCCGCAGGCGAAGATGCCTCCGAACAGGATAGGAAAGATACCGGCAATTATTCCATCGAAGCTGACCGTCTCGAACGCAAATGCGCTAATCATGCTTAGGATAGAGCTGACTGTGAATTGTACGGCAGTGAAGCGGAGAGGGCTGACGCTGTGCGCGAAGCGGTCTATAAACAATATATGTGCCGCCCAAAACACTGCGCTCAGCAGGAGCAAACCGTCGCTGATTTTAATCGACGATAGACCCTCCGGTCCGACACTTATCAAAGCCAACCCTCCGAATGCGATCACACAGGCAGCCCATGTCAACGGACGCACCTTGCGCCCAAGGGTCAAGCCGAGGATGGGCGTGAAGACGAGATATAGTCCGGTGATGAATCCGGCTTCGCTCGCCGAGCCCGGCTCTTTGTTGAGGATGATGCCAAACTGCTGAAGGTTGGATGCGATAAACAGAATAACGCCCCCGGCCAAACCGGCCTTTAAAGTATGCCGTCTTTTCTCCGGGGTGGATTTCTCGAAGATCAGTATGACCGGAATTAACGAGAGGACGCCTAATGCAAACCGGACACCGTTATATGTAAATGAGCCCATGTGGTAGCCTGCCAGTTTTTGCGTTACAAAAGTTGTGCCCCATATGATCGAGGCTAAAAAAATAAATATGGTAGGCCACATGCGGCTTCTTTGTAAATCCCCCGCTTTCGGCGGGGGATTGATGTGACTTTTCATAAAATACTACTCAAAAATTGCTTGGCGCGTGGGTTTTGCGGATTTATAAAAATCTCTTCGGGCTTTCCTTCTTCGCCCACTACCCCATCGACCATGAACACCACACGGTTGGCAGCCTCACGCGCAAAGCCCATCTCATGCGTCACAACAATCATTGTCATGCCGCTCCCTGCCAAGTTTTTCATAACGCCCAAAACCTCTCCCACCAATTCCGGATCGAGTGAGCTTGTGGGTTCGTCGAAAAGCATTATCTCGGGGTTCATTGCCAGTGCCCTCGCGATAGCCACACGCTGCTGCTGACCGCCCGACAGCTTGGCGGGATATTCGTTCACTTTGTCACTCAGACCAACCTTTTCGAGCTGAGCTTCAGCCAATACGCGGGCCTCGTCCTTGTTCATCCCTTTGACTTGCACAGGGGCGAGCATTACATTCTCCGCCGCCGTCATGTGCGGAAAGAGATTAAAACGCTGGAAGACCATTCCCATCTTGAGCAGCATCTCTACATGTTGCTTATGAGGAATTTTGTGGACGATGTGCCCGTTGCGCCGCTCTTCCATTAGAATATCTTCGATGAAGATCTTGCCGCTGGTGATCGTTTCCAGGTTATTTAGGGAGCGCAGATAGGTTGATTTACCGGCTCCGCTTGGCCCGATGATGGCCACCACCTCACCTTGCTCCACTGTTAAGGACACATTCCTCAGCACTTCTAGCGTACCAAATGTTTTACATAAATTTTCCGTTCTGACAACTGACATAATACGCCTCCGGTATATGTATAGTAACTATCGCTTATGCCTTGGTACAGCTTTCATTTGCAGTTTGTGCTGGTTGCTGTCCGAGTCATTTTCGTAAACGGACAGCTTTTTCTCCAGCCGATTGAATACCGTTGTGAGTATGCCGGTCATAAGCAAATAGATGATCATTGCCGGGATAAAAACTAAAGCGGTGGCGTTACTGGATTGTATCTTTCGTGCTTGGCTTGTCAGGTCCATAAGACCGATTACAAAGACAATCGATGTATCTTTCAGCACCATGACGAACTCATTGCAAATCGGGGGAACCATGCGCCGATACGCCTGCGGTATAATGACAAGCCGCATAGCCTGTGTATAACTTAAACCCAGCGCTTTAGACGCCTCCATCTGCCCCTTGTCGATCGACTGGATGGCGGCGCGGATAATTTCAGCTATGTAGGCCGCTATATTTAATGTGAACGCTATCACGGCCGCTGTAAACCGATCCGGGATGGTAAGGATTGGGTGCATTAACGGTAATGCGAAATATATGAAAAACAACTGCATCATCAGCGGCGTACCGCGGAAGAAGAATATATAAGCCCTGCAAATACTGCTGATGACGGAGTTTTTAGATATTTTGCCCAGTGCCAAGAAGACAGCCAAAACAATGCCCAGACTTACCGAGATCACGGTGATGCGCAAGGTCATCCAACTGGCTTCAAGCAAAGCCGGCATCCAGCCCATTATTTGTTCAAAAGCTTCGTTCATTAGTTTTTAACTACGATGCACATGGCATTGGCTATATAAGGTTCAGTGAATAAAAATCGTTCTTGTCTGGGAGCTGTGATGCTGACGGAGGAGATAATGCAGTCGTAATCGCCTCTGTCCAAGCTGTCAAAAATGCCGTCCCAACCAGTGTTGACGAGTCTCCATTCCAAGCCCAGCAATTCTGCGATAGCTTTACCCACGTCGATGTCGAAGCCAATCGGGGTTGTTCCGTCGGTATCAAAGTATTCCATAGGCGGATAACCCACTTCGCAGCCAATCATCAGTACTCCGGGGGTGATAAGGTCTGCATCGCTGACTAACGGTATGACAGGCTCGACCGTTACATCGCGGGCACCGTCAAAATCGCCTCCAAAGTGCTTGCGGCCGATTTCAGCCATTTTACCGTTGTAATATAGCATATCTATGGCGGCACAAACAGCGTCACGCAGATTCACAGAATCTTTGGCTAAGGTGATGCCTAGCGGTTCGGCTTCATCGCTGAGCCACACGCGTTTAAGCTCATCACTGCCTGTGGTGTAGAAAGCGGCGACCACGCTGTCTACGTACACGGCGTTGACACGACCGGCTTTTAAGTCGTTAAAGCAGTCAATGACTTGGGGGAAACGGATGATTTCGATGTTCATGCCCTCGTCGGCCATTTTAGAAATGCTTATGTCGGCTGTGGTTTCGTTTTGCACAGCAATCTTCGCGCCCTCGAAGTCAGCGGGGCTTCCGATGGTTTTGCCACCGCCGTCGGAACAGGCCGCAAACAAAGAGATAAGTAAGACCATTGCAAGAACTATACATAAACGCTTCATAAATAATCCTCCTATACTAATTAAATAATACTGAAGCATGTATATTATACTGTATAAATATACATTTCGTCAAGAAAATTTTTTCACCCAATTAACGTTTACCTTCACATCATATAAATCAAAGCTTTACCATTGCAAACCCACACGGCTGAGGAAAATAAATCAAATATCTTGTAACTTAACTATAATATTTAAGTGGCATTGACAAGCGGCGCATATTCTAACTCACTACGAAAATATTATATTTTCAAAAATGGGCGTGAGTTCCCTCGGATGTTAGAATTTGAAAAACGTCATGGGCTGTAACTTAGCTCAACATAAATTGGAAATTTACCAACATGGTCAAGAGGTTCATAGGGACACGGGGACACGGTATGCCAACCCTCCTTGTGAAAACAGGCCAGCTTCCTCGCGCCCCGTTTTCCTGCCGCTCAAAACTACGCCGCCCATAAGGCGGCGTCGCGTTTTTTCCCGTCAGTCGGAGGGCAGGCATAACATACTATACTTTGCCGTTGGCAAAGTGGGTGCCAAGGGGTCTGCGAACCCCTTTGGAAACCCCGGAGAAGCGGCTGCACCTCACAGAAAAGGCCGCTGCCCGCGCCCCTTTTCCGATTCGGCTTGCCGCCTGCCCTGCCGCCGTGCGCGGCGTTAGGGCAGAAGGGACGGCGGGAGTAGGACGGGTAAGACGACAAACGGCGCAAAGCTTGCGGGGTTGATGAAGAAACAGGGCAAGCGTCCGTTGCTGGTTGCATGTGACGTATACCGCCCGGCCGCCATTAAACAGCTTGAGGTCGTGGGCG
>Ga0123353_10017827_pt1 | contig 10464 bp, 9 predicted proteins | sample TergutLab28metaG_3_FD_92763 | JGI IMG/M metagenome (GOLD analysis project Ga0123353, IMG submission 92763) | Labiotermes labralis P3 segment gut microbial communities from Petit-Saut dam, French Guiana - Lab288 P3 | ecosystem: Host-associated > Arthropoda: Insects > Digestive system > Gut ... | reverse complement strand
GGCGAGGACGCCGCTTCGATCGTATCAAGGGAAGTGGAGAAGATGGTCGCCAAGATGGAGCTTGAATATATCTCCGCGCCTTTAATAAGAGAACTTACAAATGCAAAACTGTTCGAATACGGATTAGAGGCCATACGCAAACAGCACACAAGGCTCGGAGTTCCGATATATGACGCACGCGAGATAATAATGTCTCCGAACAAGGAGAATGCGAACGTACCTCACGGACCTGAGGCCACGAACCTCACGCTTGCGGAGAATATCAAAAAAGAGTTTGCGCTGCTCGAAGTTTTCACTCCGGACATTGCGGATGCGCACATGAGCGGTTTGGTACATTTACACGATCTCGGTATGATCGACAGACCGTACTGCAGCGGCCAATCCATCGAATACGTTAAGAAATTCGGATTGAACCTTCCCAATGCTTTATCGATCGCAAAACCGGCGAAGCATCCGGAAGTGCTCATAGAACAGATAATAAAGTTCTCGGCTGCGCTGCAGGGTCACTTTGCAGGTGCGATAGGATGGGACGCGTTCAACGTGTTCCTCGCTCCGTATTTAGTGGACGTGGACGACGTGAGGATGAAACAGCTTGCGCAGATATTGATATACGAATTCGCACAGCAAGCTGTCGCAAGAGGCGGACAGTCCATATTCAGTGATATCAACCTGTACTGGGAGACCCCCGATCACTTCGTAGGAGTTCCTGCCATAGGTCCCGGAGGAACGTTCACCGGAAAGAACTATGAGGATTATCAATTGGAAGCACAACGCTTCGTTAACGCGTTAGCGGATGTGTACATGGAGGGGGATGCAATGGGCAGACCGTTCTTCTTCCCGAAACCGCAGGTGCACATAACAGACAAATTCTTCAAGACCCCGGGTCACAAAGAATTCTTGCTTAAAGTGGCGAAACTCTCTTCGGAGAAAGGTAACACTTATTACGTCTTTGACAGAGGCAACACCGCGAAGATCTCGGAATGCTGCAGACTCGCGATCAAACTGGACAGTGCTGACCTTGCCGAGGCCAAAGAACCTTGGAAGATGAGGTTCTCGGCTATGCAGAATGCTACGCTGAACCTTCCGAGGATGGCGTACAAGGCGAACAGGAATGATGACCTCCTTTACAAGGAGATAAGCGCGTCCATGGAGCTTGCGGTGAAGGCACATATGCAGAAGAAGGAATTCCTTAAACACCTGCTTGATCTGAAGAACCACGGCCCGCTGGCGCTGTTAGCTATGAATTTGGACGGCGAACCTTACTACAAGATAGAGAGGTCCTCGTACCTCATAGGTATGGTCGGGTTGAATGAACTTGTTCAGTACCACTTCGGACAGGAGATCCATGAATCCAAGGAAGCTTTGATGTTCGGTCTGAAGGTGATCGCATTCATGAAAAAGGAAGCGGACAGACTGTCAAAGGAATACAACATCAAACTGCCGTTAGAGCAGACACCTGCTGAGAGCACCGCATATCGTTTCGCGAAACTCGATATGAAGGAATTCCCGTTACAGGCAAGTTCCGTTGTGAAAGGGAACAAAGGTACCGGTGAGTTGTATTATACGAACTCCACGTACATCAACGTGAGCGCAGATGTCAGTCCCATCGAAAGGACGAAGATGGAAGGTCTCTTCCACCCGCTGATCGAAGCGGGAGCGTTAACGCATGTATGGTTAGGTGAGACGAAACCGTCGCCCGAGAGCATAGCCGCATTCGTTGAGAAGACGTTCAGGAACACGCAGAACGCCCAGATCGCGTTCAGCCCTGAGTTCACGTCGTGTCTCGATTGCGGGAAGACCGACAGAGGGTTAAGCTGCACATGCAGGACATGCGGTTCCGAACGTGTTGAGGGGATCACAAGAGTAACGGGATTCTTCTCCAAGATCTCCAGCTGGAACAAGGGCAAGACCGGCGAACTTCAGGACAGGACAAAGGGTCAGGGCCTCTGACCTTCCTGTTAAACCTTTTTTTATCGTTTTTCATCTTTTTCATTAAATTCAATGATTTCTGTTAAAAATCGGCGATGAGAGAAGCAGATATTAAAAAAATATTACCCCATAAGGGCAATGAAGTAATAATTATCCTTAAAGTATAATGTGTATCAACGAAGGATAAAATCCTAACCTTTATATCAGATGAAAAAAGTCAAACGGACGATAACATGGCGATAAACACAACAGCCGTCATAGCGGTAAGTTTTATCCTCTTCTTCTCTGCCGGCGCGGCATTCATACTGACGTCGGAATCCAAAGAGGTAGGAGATCCCGTGGTCAGCGTCCTGGCCGCGGCGAACTTCAACGGGTCGGGGATATATTGCAACGAGGACCTTGACATAAACGATCCGGAAGGATGGGGCGGAAAGGTATTCATGACCCCTGGTCCCGGTTCGATACAACATGAGATGCTCAAAACGCTTGCATTCAATTTAGGATTCTATTTCGCGTTGGACGGACCGGCCAAGAACAGAAGTACAATTTATTGGACCATCGTCACGCCGGGACAGCAGAGCGATCAGTATGCCAAAGGATATGTTGACGGCGGCATAGCATGGGAGCCCGCGTTCTCGACCATCTTGGGAACGTATGCGCCCGGTAACCCGAGCGGCATCGTTGCGTATAACGTTGCAATATCAAAGGATATTGAAGACGGTCATCCCTGCTGTATGATCGTTGCCAAGAACACATTCATAGACGCCCATCCGGAACTTATAGTAAAATTCCTCCTGGCGTACATGGAATCGGTGGAATGGGTGAATGAGGCCAAGGACGTAAGCTCGCCGAATCATGAGACACTGATACAACAGTCATGGGAGATCGCCTTCGGCGGAAGCGGTGCGGTACCGGATGACAAGAGACCGATGATAGAGAATGCGCTCAGAGACATAAATTTCGATTATGAGATAGACGGACTGAGAGACTATGTTGCGTCATTGATAACAAGGTTCGAGAACAGCGGATCGATAATCTATCATATATCGGACACCGGAGCGTATGCCGAAAAGCTGGTCAATTACGATATCTTGGGAGACATCGTACTGAACCGCACAGAACTGACGGATCAGTACAAAGGCAGTACCATGTCCTCCACTCCGATCAGGTTAGGTGTACTGGCGAATGATCTGCACCAAATAGCTGTAAGACTTGCGATGGTGCCCGGCATAGCAGATACGGGCAGCGACAGCTTCTTCGAGATGTACGGTGTATCCATTGCGATGGAAACTCCCGTGGCCGCCGGCGGCGCTGTGATGGGGCTCTTCGCCTCGAATGCTATAGACATAGGAGTTCTCGGATTACCGCCGACAGTGATACGATCTGTGAACGGATTGTGATATTATGCAGTTGAAATATGATAATGAAAATAAAATGCACAGGTTCCTGAGGATGCTGCTGATATCTGCAGTGTCCTTATCGGCCCTGCTCATGGTATGGTGGATATTGTCGATAGTGATAACGACAGCTGCCGTTCCCGGGCCTCCGGCCGTTTGGAATGCCTTTGTGAATCTGATAACCAACGGTGACACCGTTTCCGGTTACACCATGGGACAGCATGTGATCGCGAGTCTGGAAAGATTCGCACTCGGCTTTGCAATAGCTTTTGCTGTTGCGGTGCCGTTGGGATTACTGATAGGGTATTCCAAGATACTGGATGAGTTCTCCAGACCGATAATAGAAGTTCTCAGACCGATCGCGCCTATAGCGTGGGCCCCTATACTCGTGTTTGCGATAGACCGCACATGGGGTCCGATATTGGTGGTGTTCGTGGGTATCGTCTTCCCATTATTGACGAATACCGTATTCGGTGTGAAGAAGATAGATCCGACGTTAATAGATGCGGGACGGACGCTCGGCGCAAGTAAGCTTCAAACATTCTACAAGGTGATGTTACCGTGTACCGTTCCGTACATAATGAGCGGTATAAAGATCGGATTGGGAATAGGATGGATGTGCATAATAGCCGCAGAAATGGTCGCGCCGTACGGCGGAGGACTGGGGTATTTCATAAGCGTGCACGCATTCAACGGAAGCTGGCCGTTCGTGTTCGTCGGAATAATACTGATATCCATACTGGGATTGCTGACGATAGGGCTCGCGGAACGGGCACATAAGATAATAGCAAAAAGGATGGGGATGGAATGAGTTACATCGAACTTAACAACATAAGGAAAGTGTTCAAAAAGGACAATAAGGAAACGGTTGCCATAGATGACCTTACCTTGACCATAAACAAGAACGAACTTGTTTCCATCCTCGGACCGTCCGGATGCGGTAAGACGACCGTACTCAGAATGATCGCGGGACTTATCGAACCGACCGCGGGCGAAGTGCTCGTGGACGGTTCCAAAGTTGTCGACCCGGGGTCGGACAGAGGGATGGTGTTCCAGGATTTTGCACTGTTTCCGTGGCGCTCGGTCAGGAAGAACGTTGAATTCGGTCTGGAAGTAAGCAAGGTTCCTTCGAATGAAAGACGTGAGCGCGTTGACAGATATCTGGAGATAGTCGGTCTTACCGCCTTCGCCGATGCGCGCGTTCATGAACTCTCGGGAGGTATGAAACAGCGTGTCGGCATCGCGAGAGCGATGGTCAATAATCCGAAGGTCGTGTTAATGGACGAACCGTTCGGCGCGCTGGATGCCCAGACGAGGAATATCATGCAAGCGGGTCTCATCAAAATACTTGACAAGACCGATCAGACGATAGTCTTCGTGACGCACTCTGTCGATGAGGCTGTGTTCTTATCCGACAGGATAGTCATACTGACAAAACGCCCCGGCAAGATAAAGGAGATCATAGACATCCCGTGGCCGAGGCCGAGGGACCGCGCTTCACCGGAGTTCACCGCTCTCAGAAAGCGCATCCTTGAGGAGTTGGAAAAAGAGAACGTAATGAATTAAACACGAAACGGAGTGATGCAGAGGCATCACTCCTTTTTTTATTCATCCTATTATCTTCTTTACGAAATCGGACATCTTTTCCTGATAAAGAGGACGCGTTATCTGTTCCTTATTGCAGAAGGGCACCGCGAAAGCACCGACATATTCCATTTTGAAATAACCGCAGAACATAAGCAAAGAATTTACCGCATCCGCGGCAACATATTCGTCGTCGCCCATTGTCATTGCGACGGCGATTCTCTTTCCTTCCATTTTATTGATGACGTCGCCTTCATATCTGCAAAGTGAATGCAAACGTTCAATGAACGCATTCAGCGAAGCGGTCAGATGCCACATATAGATCGGCGATGCGAGAATGACAAGATCGCTTTCCTCGAACTCCTTCAGCATTGCGATCGCGTCGTCCTTTATCGCACATTCGTTTAACTCCTGACCTTTATGACATACGCCGCAGTTCATGCATCCTTTGATGCTCATGGGATACAGAAAATGTTCTTTCACATTATTACCGCTGGCTATTATCTTTTCTTTCAGTGACGATGTCATTGCCGCTGTATTACCGTCCATTCTCGGAGTTCCGTTGAAGATCGTTATTTTCATTTTTTCATCACCTCGTCCGTGAATTGTTCTATCTCTGTCTGACATTCCTTTCCGTTTATCTTTTCCATGTCCGCGAACGGTATCACAAGTTCTCCGATAAACTCAGCGTGAACATGATCGCAAAGCATCCTTGCCGCTCTTATCGCGTCTGTTGCTACGTTCTCGTCAACATCCGTTGTGAATATCGCCGCAACTTTCTTTCCTTTTACTTTTTCCGCAACATCGTCATCATCTTTGCAGACCGCACATAATATTTCCATGAATGCTTTCAGTGAATCTGTGATATGGAACATGTATATCGGCGATGCGAGTACAGCAAGATCGCATTCAGAGAACTCTTTTGCCATAGCTCTTGCGCTTTCTATTCCTGTTTTTGTGCCGCATGTGAGACATCCCTTTATGTCCATGAAATAAAGGAAATGTTCTTCCGTTACTGCGTTCCGCGTTTCCGTAAATTTCTTAAATGATGCGGTCACAGAAGCAGTCCGGCCGTTCTTTCTCGGCCCTCCGTTGAATATCGCGATCTTCATGAGGACCGTATAATTGTTATAGCGGATAAGGCTGCCGTCATCATCAATTTACCGGCGTCGGTAAATTGATATTAAACGAACCGTGTCAAGCAGATCTGTTATTTCTTTATGGGCTTTGCCAACGCCGGCAAAACCCATGTCTTCTGTCTTATTCTTGTGTTGTGCTTACCATTTTACCGGTGCCGGTAAAATGGTATCCGGGCTCCTTTTGTTGATGCGTTATACTTTCAGAACAATATCGCTATCATGACCATCATCAGTATGAACAGCATTATGTACGACACCACACGAGTAATAGAATTCACTATCTGCTCACGTTTCTCTTCGGTCGCTTGCCTGTGTGTTCTGTCAATGATCGAACCGACACCGTCCCTGAGTAAATATCCGCCGTCGAACGGAACGGCAGGTAATGCATTCGTTACTGCGAGAACTAAATTAAGCCAGAATATCCAGAACACCGTCTGCAGAACTATCCAGAATGTCTGATCGTTCATTATGCTCGATTCATACCACCATTGGATCTCCTGCGGTATCGGTGAATATCCTCGAAGCGGCATCCCTATGTATGATAACGCCGCCATAGCTCCGTCCGTTATCGATTCGGCATCCTTCAACGGATTTTTAACAGCTGCGAGTACCGTGTTCGGAGTGGTGAAACTGAATCCCGATAAACTGTAATTCACGCCGAGGAATGCCCTGTCGCCTCTTGCTCCCAATTCGACGTCCACAAATATGGTGTTCGTTGGGTCGCTATAGGTCGCATATCCTATCGAGACCGGCTCTCCCGGCGAATATAAGGTCATCGCTTCGCTGAATTCTTGTATATTTCCTATAGGATGGCCGTTGATGGAAACGAGAAATGATTTTGCGGGTATCCCTGCCAAAGCGGCAGGCGATCCGGGGACCACGGCATCTATGAAAATGCCCATGTACATTTTCACCAGAGACGCCGGACCGTCCTTGGTTGCATAGAATATATAATATTCAACTCCGGGTGTGTATGAGTATCCCATCACATCATCGTATGTCATCATCACCGGACCCATCACGATCTCGCCGCTCGGAACTTCTCCCACTTCCAGGATGACCGACGAATAGCCGATACCGGAGTAATATGCCGGCGAATCCGCTGTAACGTTGATCACGGCCGCGTTATCACCTACTTTTGATGACATCGTCCCCATCAGGCCCATTGACATCACTAAGAACAACACAAGCGCCAACGTCAGATTGACGGCGATGCCTGCAGCATACATTGAACTTCTCGCTTTACGGCTGCAGTTGTTTATCTCTTCGTTATTGGGTTCGCAGAATGCGCCTATCGGAACGACCGCGTGCAATAACCCCATTGAGTCAACTTTCATATCGTTCGCTCTTGTCTGTATACCGTGCGCCATCTCGTGAACGACCAATGCAACGATCAATCCTATTATTCCGTAAACAAGAGGAAGCATCGGATTAAGACCGGGTATCGCCAAAGCGTACTGAACGCCGAGACCTTCGCTCTCTATCATTAACGGCAATAACAAAATATCCACGATCAGTATGAAAACGATCATGGCTATCAGGAAGAACGCCATTACTTTGGATATCGTTCCGAATACTCTCCAGAACCTTTTGTATTTGGCGAATTTGTCTAAAAGCGGGATGCCGCGTTTTGTTTTGATCATTATGCACGGGCCGTATGTGATGATACCGCGTTCCTTCATCTTCGGACTTGACCTGACGTAAAGATAGGTCGGAATGTAGATTATGAGCAGTATCAGAAGAACAAGATACGTAAGATTCCCGGTAAGTGTGTCGATAACGCCCATTTGAACTGAACGTACATATGTCTGCTTGTATAAATCAGAATATCATAGCTCAGCTATGATAACGTCTGAAGGGTTCATATCGAAGATTATCTTCTTCGCCCAGTGAAGTTTTCTTTTCTTCATTTCCATGTTGATATTGGGTTTATACGCAGGTTCATCGAAATTGAAACCGATCAAAAATATCTTTTTCGCGCCGAAATGTCTTGCCGTGCATACTGCTCTGTCCCCGTCGGTGAACCCGCCGAAATTGTGTAATATCATATCAGGTGTTGATTGCGTCGTTATCATCATGCGGCCTTTGATATCTTTCACGTGTTCCGCAATTAATTCCGTGTTGTCGCCGTGTGCGTGAACGAGTAATAAAGAACCCAATGCGGAAGCTTTCTTCTGAAGTTCCGTGTTACCGTCCAGATCGGTTACGACCATTGACGGTATGACATCATTTGCAATGAGGACGTCCGTTGCCGAACCTGCGGATATTATCGTTCTTTTCTCATTTACCAGCTTTGTAACATCTTCCTTCGTGACATTACCGCCGACGACGATCACTTCATTTCCTATCAGAGGAGAAAGTTCATCTTCAGATATGAGACAAGAATTCAACGTCAGCATCTTCAAAAGCCTGGCAGATGCTTCATCGGATGATCTGATGATCTTCAGATCGTTCAATATTTCTTCGTAGACAGGTTCCCATTCATTCGAATACATCAGATTGCTCCGTTGTATTCTTTCTGTTCAGGAAGCGTTTGTAAGATATCTGCGTCATTCCGGCGGCGGCAGCGAACATGAAACCGATGATGAATTCAACGATTATCATCTCTGTACCGATGATATCGTACGCGAATACGACCGATAATGCATCCAATGACGCCTGTAAAATGAATGCCGCTGCGAATATCATCAATGTTCCTACCAGGAAACCCAGAACGATCTTCTGCTGTCCTACATATTTTTCAATGAATTTACCGAGATCGTTGCAGATATATGCGAATGCAAGGACCCATAACGAATTCGATAGGAATATTATCACGCGCTGTCCCAGGTCTATCGCCGGCTCCATCGCCGCTGTGATCCCTAATATTATACCGACGACAAAGAGCGCTAAGGCAACGACTGTGAATATGACCGTCGGATCGCCTGATTTCAAATTCTTCAGCAGGTGTTTCAGGAAATTTATAAGCCATTCGCCCGCTTTGTATGCGTACGCGAATATTATCACGCCTATCGCAAATAATGCGAAGAGAGATGTTGCGTTGTATATTATCGAAAGGTCCGCAGTGTCATTGTAGTTCATGAGCACGGGGATAAGCATTACCGCCCCGATGACCATCAGGAATATTCCGATCGGTGCAAGTAATCTCTTTCTTTTGTCGTTATCTCGTAATATTTTAGTGAGAACGTAGAACGCGCCCTCCAGACCGGGTGCCTGTTTAACGTACACCTTTTTTACGGAATCCACTTTCACGCGAGAGGATATCATCGGATACACGTACTCATCCTCCGCACCGTCCCCTACGAGGACAGCACGGTCAGGTGACACGATATCGAGAACTATCTCCAGTTCATCTGCGATCTTGATATCTGAACGGTGGCCTACTTTCGTATCGCCGCATATGAGCGCCAGTTCGGCATCTCCGCCTTCCTCTCTTATCTCGTTATAAATTTTTACGGCTGCATACACTGTGTTTATATCAGAATCCTCAGGGTCCGCCATACCCAGCATACCGGCCGCGTTCATGACGCCCTCGAGGCCGACGACCGGTGTCTGAACTTTCCCTTTTACACCGAAATCGTCGTCCCTGTCCACTACGAGCACGAGCGTCTTTTTCATCGGCATACGTAAATCCTGTGCTTATAAAAGATTTTCCTGCTTATCTTCACTATTTTAAGGCAATGAATACCATATCTGGTAACAAACCTGATAACAATCTAGTGAAAAATTTAATATCCTTCAGGCGTTGCCGTCATTATGAAGATCAGGTGGCACGGGCACTCGTGCTTCGAAATTACAGACAGAGTTACAATAGTCACCGACCCCCATGACGGCCGGTCATTGGGAATAAAGCCGCCCTCCGTATCTGCTGACGTTGTTCTGATAAGTCATGACCATTCCGATCACAATTCTTTCAAAACGATAAAGGGGACGCATAAAGATGTTTTTGCATTTTCGGGCGATTTCGAATTCAAAGGTTTGAAATTCACGGGAATTCAGACGGATCACGATGAACGCGGAGGTGCGAAACGCGGGAAAAATGTGATGTACCTGATGAACATCGACGGAATATCGATATGTCATTGCGGCGACCTCGGAAAGATACCCGAAGATGACGTCCTTGAAAAGATAAAAGGCGTGGACATACTTATGGTACCGGTCGGCGAAGTGTACACGATGGACATGGACAGTGTTCTGAAATTCATCGGCATCATCGGACCGAAGGTCGTCGTTCCCATGCATTACAGGGTCGGCGGATTATCCATGCCTGTTAACCCGGTGGAGAATTTCCTTGATTCCGTCGATCTTGATATTGAGAACGTAGGAAATGAGATAGACGTCTCTTCTGATGAACTGCCTGCGGAAACTGCCGTTTGGGTGTTCAGCCGTTAGAAAAGGTTCAATCCGTCTTCCAG
>Ga0123353_10017825_pt1 | contig 10464 bp, 4 predicted proteins | sample TergutLab28metaG_3_FD_92763 | JGI IMG/M metagenome (GOLD analysis project Ga0123353, IMG submission 92763) | Labiotermes labralis P3 segment gut microbial communities from Petit-Saut dam, French Guiana - Lab288 P3 | ecosystem: Host-associated > Arthropoda: Insects > Digestive system > Gut ... | reverse complement strand
TACTTCCAGGCAATGCAAGTAGACCGGGATGTCGAGAAGGCGTTCAATTTCCTTTATCTCGAAACATCTGAGTTCGTCAACAAGAAAACGCTGGCGACCTACCTGGAGGATGATCTCAAGGGCAATCCGCAGATCGTCAAGTTTGTTGCCGAGGCCCCGCAGAAGCCTCGCAAGCCCAGCTTGATTGCCAGGATTCAAAGCAGATTGAGCGGTTATGGCTCCTACAGCAGCTATAGCAGCAACGACGACTTGACACAGAGCATTACCGTGAAATACGTTACGAGCAATGGCGAGCAAAAAAGCGAGTACATCCAGTTATTCGATACGGGCCAGCGTTCGCTCTTGCTCTGGAAGAAATACGCCGTTTCCATGAACCTGGATAGGATCATCGTGAGCAACGTACAGCTTGTGGTGCCGAAGGGCTCCACTGTGACTGTGGACGGTATCGCGCTGAAGAACCCCGAAGCCGCCGATGATAAAAGATATGAAGCTGTCGCCAGCAGCCTGGAAGTATACACGATTGGCAGTATTTTCAGGGGAGATCACGCGGTCGTTATTAAGAACGCAATGTTCGACGATTACGAAACGGACGCGGATTTTTACTCTGATAGGGCCGTGGAATTTTTCTCGCTTGAGCTAAACCAGGCAACGCGCAGCGAACTGTATAACGAAACAGTAGCTATCATACAAAAAGCTGTCGCCAGCCGTATGGCAGATGCGGCGTTTAGTTCGCTCGGACTGACGTTGACGGCAAATACAAACGACGCGGAGCGTGTGCAGTATAATTATGAGAATTACTTCAAAAACAAATTATCAAGCTACACATCCATCAAACCAAAGACCTTTGAGGACAACACCTCGAATGCAAGGCTGAACAACGGTATGCGCTATTCGTGCAGGGTTGATTACGTCGCTGATTGCGTGTATTCGTCTTGGGGCGGCGAACAGCAGGGAGATCGAAACTTCAATACAACCATTACCTGGGCATATGAAAAGGGCGCTTGGGTGGTTGCGACGGCTGATTTTTAGGCTAAACAATTATAGATAGGAGAAGTGTTACCTATGGCTTTTTGCAAATACTGCGGCACACAATACCCCGCCGAGGGGAATTGCCCCCAATGCAACCCCCAGGCCGAAGCGGTAGGAGCTCCTGCCGAGGCGGTTGTGGCACAGGCCGATGTGCCGAGCGGCGCAGGCAATGCCTTTTGCCGATTCTGCGGTACGTCGTACCCGGCTGGCGGCGCTTGCCCGAACGGGTGCCAGTCGCCCCAAGCCGCGCCAACGGTAGAGGCGACTTTCCCGCCGTTGAAAAGGCGAAGCGTCCTGTTGTTCATCTTGCTTTCGGGCATTACACTTGGCATTTATCCGCTTATCGTGATGTACGGTATTTCCAAAGACATCAACACGATTGCGTCGCCCTACGATGACGATAATACGCCGAGTTTTATTGTGGCGCTCCTGTTGTCCCTTGTGACGTTTGGTATTTATGCCTTGGTTTGGTCGCACAAACTTGCGAATCGTATCGGCGGCGAGTTGCAACGGCGCAACTTGACCTATACGTTCGGCGCGAAGGACTTCTGGATTTGGAACACGATCGGATGCTTGCTATTCGGCCTTGGCCCGCTCATCTATCTCGATAAATTATTCAAGGCGATGAATAATCTTTCCGAAAACTTTAACATGGTCGAACTCGGAATTGTGCCAGTACGCCCTGCTGCCCCTGTGCACCAGAGAGTTCCCGCGACGGTTGGAGCACCAGCCGCGCCTGGCGTTGCGCAGGCACAGCCCGCCTACGCAGCGCAGCCGGGAGCGCAGGTTCCTGTTGCGGCGCAGCCCGCCGTCCCGAAAACGGACGCGCAGGAAAACCTGGTTATGGGCATCCTCGCGTATCTTGGGCTATTGTTCCTTGTGCCGCTGTTCGGCGCGAAAAAATCGAAATTTGCTCGCTACCACACATCGCAGGGCTTTAATCTGTTCCTCGGCGAAGTGGGGATTGTGGTCGTTTCCATTATTCTGAGCATTTTCAAATCCACGCTGATCCACCTTGTCAGAACAGCGGGAAGCACGAATATTTATAGGTTCACAAGCGGCATCTCCCCCATCTTCACAATTATAAATGTTGTATTGTGGCTTGGGGCAGCGGCTTTCGCCGTTATCGGTATCATCAACGCAGTACAGGGCAAGGAGGTAGAACTGCCTGTAATCGGAAAGGCAAAACTGCTGCATGTGAGCGAAGAAGGTGAGCCTGATTTTAAGGCAACGGGCAACACGCTATGGCAGTACATCAAGAAGGTGCCGAAGATCGTCTACATCATCCTGGCCGCTATTGTTGGCGTTTTGATTCTCACAAGTATCACCCTGAGCATTGTTGATTCCGCAAAGCTCTCGTCCGCACGAAGGCAGGCGGCAGCTATTGCCGCGCAAGCGGAGGAAGAAGCGAGAAGGGCGCAAGAAGAAGCGGATCGGGAATATGAAGAATACATGCGCAACTATACCGAACCCCAAACAACGGAAGCTCCCGCCGCCCCTGAAAAAACGCTGGATGCAACAACGCCGACCTTGGCGTTCACCCCTGCCGAACTGACGCTTCTCGGGAGCGCCGCTATCTCCGAAAGAAACGTTGGGATGGTCGGCGGGCTGGATAACGGCTTTGCGTTTTCCTATACATCTGCCCAGCAGGGAACGGCGAAATTACAGGCCGCTGTGCGTCCCTTTGAAGGCAGGCCATACAGCATCTATGTTAATGATACATTTTTCCGGGAGATTGAAGTGCCGAGCACGGAATCCTTCTCCATCGTCCCGGACATCCCGGTGAATTTCGGTAAGAACACCGTCAAGATTGTCGGAACGGAGGCGAAGTATTGGGCACCCGATTTCGCCACGCTGACGCTCACCCTGAATGCAGACGGAGATTATATTGATCTCACGGAGTTCAAAATTCGCGTTCCGGCAGACGACAGCTTGGCCCCATACAGCGTATCCTGGGAAACGGATAAATACCAAGTTGCCTATGAGTACGAGGAGAAACAGCTCCTGCTTGGAAACGTAATCAAAAGGCCATCCACGGAACCAGTGGAGCCGGAAGACAACGAGGTTCTTGTCTTTACCAACGACAGCACAAACTATATTTTCGTTGGGCCGCAGGACACCGTATTTTTAGACGGTTCATCTTCGGACATTGCCCTTGATGAGTTTAGCGAAATCCAAGACAAATTTATTGCCGCCTGCAAGAAGGCCGAGGTGATTGTGGAAGCCGCCACTACTGCCGCAACAACGACAGTCGCTACCACTGAAGCAACCACCGCCGCCCCCGCGAATGCCGCATCTTACGAAGGCAATTATGTATCGACAGCAATACCAAATATGCGGTCAACGGTCATATTGCGAAATGGTGTAATGAAAATTCGAACAGAAGGAACGGGGATACTTGCCGGACAGATTCCTCCGACTGAAACTGATGTGGGGTCATATTCAGTAAAAGACAACAAGCTACTTATATCTGGTGTTGAAATGGGGACATTCGACGGCAATAGCCTTTCATACATGGGGCAAGTCTACACAAGGTAATGAGAATTTGGGAGGAGAAAACACTATGGCATTCTGTACGAAATGCGGCACACAACGGGATGATGACGCTAGGTTCTGTACCAAGTGCGGCGCTCCGGCATATGAGCCCGACGCATCGGTGGCGGGCTCATCGACAGCGGTTGCCACCGTTGCCGCGCCTGCGGCGGTAGTGGTCGCGCCAGCGGCACCAGCGCAGGTTCTAACGGGCTTCCGCGCAGAGGTGCAAGCAGATGGACATTTTCCGAGCCCACGCATCTTCGACGATCACATTTTCACCCCTGTGGCTATTTCCGACAATGGCTATGTTGGGACATGGCAAATTGAGCAAACTGGTCGAGCACAGAACATGCTGGCGGCTTTTGGTGGGAAAAAAGCCGCGCGTACATTTGTCGCACTTCATGTGAATGAGCTTGTCAGCTTTGAAGTGGTCGAAAAGCAAACAAGCGGCGCAGGCGCGGCTGCCCTCGGCGGCTTGGCGTTCGGTGCGGCGGGCGCGATGGTGGGTTCTCTGGCGGGCTCGGGAAAATCCACGCGGATTGATTTGAAAATCGTAACGACACGCCCGGATAACCCGTTGATCATGGTAAACCTGTTTGACAAAAACGGGACGGTCGGGAGCGTCGCGAACCCGAACGCAATGAAGCTTGTTTTTTCGGCGAGCCAACGTGCAAAGAAAATGGACGGCGAAATTATGACCTTGTGCAGTTCTCTTGAGAGCCTTATGGCGCGTAGAGCGGCGCAACAAGCCATGCCGCAAACGGTTGTGCAGCAAGCCTCCGCAGCAGACGAAATCATCAAATTCAAGCAACTACTGGATGCCGGAGTGATTACCCAGGAGGAATTTGACGCGAAGAAGCGGCAACTGATTGGGTAGAATGATTCAGGCCGAACTACATTAGACGTATTTGACGGCGGGCAGGGCATTCGCCTTGCCCGCCAAATTGGTGACAACAACGATGTGGAGGGGACATTATGACTTTCTGTGGGAAATGCGGCAATCAACTGGATCAAGATACGAAATTCTGCGAGAAGTGCGGTCAAGCTGTTGGTGGCATGCAACCGCCTGCGGCGGCAGTGCCGTATTATATTCAGCCTACAACTTCTGCGCCGCCAGTGCAGGTAGTACCCCCACGCGCAAAAAAGCCCAAGGGCATGGTATCGAAGGTTATTGGTATCTTGTTGATGGCCGCCGTCACTGTTCTCCTCAACTATTTTGGAATACCCGGTTATATCACGGCGTTGGTGCTGGGGCTTTGGGGCGGCGCGGCGCTCCTTAGTAAGAACCAGAAAGGCAAGCTCCGCGAAAAACTCGCCCTGGCGGGCGCGGCGTTGCTCGGCGTGGCCGTATATGGCCTTGTCGGACTGCGGTTCGGTGCCTATGCGGGCGTTTTGGTTTTCGTTGGGGCTGGCCTTGGCCTTACACGGCTGTATAAGCAAAAGACGAACATGAAAGACTGGTTGCTGGAGGTCGCGCCTGTCGCCCTGTACATAGGCATGTTTGAGCGCATGGGCGGTGCCGTTAGCAACGTCTCCGGCATCATTGACGGCATTCCTGTCGGCGTGATCGTGCGCTATATTGAGGCGGCGTTGCTGCTGATTGCGTTTATTGTTGCGCTATCCCTCTATAACAAACAGCCGGACGGCAGCAAGCGCGAGCGTGTTGTTCCGAAGCGTAAGAAATTCCTCAATTTCGGCAAGTTCCTGCTTGTGGTCGCTCTCCTTCTGATTTGGTTCAACCCGTTTGGTGTACTCGCTTTTGATAATATTAAGAGCAATATATGGGATTGGCTTGACGGCTACGGGGAAGGGAAAAGCGTCGTTACCACCATCTCCAATACAAACGGAACGTCTTTGCTGATGGTAAAAGGGGCGGGTTCCGTCACAAGCGAAGCGGCGGCGCTGGAGTTGCTGTCGCAGTATGATAAGGAGCTTGACGGCGAATACACTTTTGCTGACAGCGTTGTTTTGCCCAGCGGCAACACGCTGTATCGCTTCGCGCAGGTGAGCGGCGGGATTGCTGTCGATGGTGGGGCTAAAAATCTCGTTGTCGATGCCAGTGGAAAGCCGCTCTACGTGGCCGGGCAAACGAAGATCATCTCGAAGAACCTAACCGCACCGAAAAATATACTGAGCGAAAGCCAAGCCAAGAATGCGTTACAAGAACAATTTGAAGGACTTGACGCGTCAATTGATACGCCACAAAAGGTATGGTATTTTGGCGAGGGGGAAGAACAATCCTCCTATCGGCTTGCCTATAAAGCAGCTCTCACTCTAACGGATGAAGATGGAGAAATCACATCCTTCTCTGCGGTGCTAGATGCGGTGACTGGCGAAATCCTGGATATTTCATTTGAGGATGATGGTTTTGCCGCTGTTCTGCAAGAAGCAAAACAAAGCGGAACCTTCGAGGACGCAGATTTTGAAGCGATCACCAAAGCAGCAGGGCAGATTCTCTCCGGGACGCATATCAACGCCTGGCGGTATCGCGACGTTCTGGAGCAGGAGTGTCTGAGCTTTTACGCGCACAAGGGCGATGATAGGCTTGGCAAGCGCAACGTGGCGGCTATCGTGAGCGCTTTCGCAAGCGCAGGGGCAAAAGGCGCGAATGTGGATGAGGGCGTTATCGGGGTTGACTTGAAAAGTAGCCGCGTGAAACTCAAAGGCACCATCAATTATGCCTATAATTCCGATGATATAATTATATCCCAAGACAACGGGATGGCGCAGAAGTATACGTTCACAACGGCTGTTCCAGTTACGCTATATGTGCGGAATACGGACGGCCAGCATATTCTGACTTTGCCCGTGTTTGATATGGAGACGTTCGAGCTATACCCATCCAGTCCAGAAGAACAGTTTGTTGTCACCATCCAGGGCGGCAGCAGATTCCAGTCCACCGCGAAAACATCCTTCGCGCCCGCGCTGCCGGGCATGATTATGGCGCAGGCCGCCGTCGATGATTTGGCGTATTGGGAGGGGGAAGTCAACGCGAGCTATGAGTTGACCATTGAACAACTTAGCGGCGGCGATAGTAACGCGACGAACTACCGCCAGTTGCTGCGCAAGGTGGAGAAAGCCTATAACGACGGCAACGGCAATGGGGCGAGGTATGTCGCGCTCTATCGCTTTGACCAACTCAGTGATAAAGCGCAGGAAATCTATGAGCCGATGGCGGAGTTTGGGCCGAGTGGCGCTGCTCTCAGCAAGCTATACAAATCCTTCTCCAGTACCCGCTGGTTCAGCACCGTTGCGCAGACCCTTCTTATTTCCTACCGCGTGGCAAACGAAATGATCGCGCCCATGTGGAAGGGCATCATGGCACAGACTGCGCAGATAGCGGGCGGCGATGCATTGATCTCTGACGCTGACATTGACAAGATGGTGTCGAACGCGCCGGACAAGACGATTATTCTCGCGTCGCTCTTTGTAATCAACGGGAAGCTCGACTACTTTGAAAGCATGACCAACCCCAGGCATGAGAAGTTTGGCTTGCTCACCAATTTGAAAGACACGAAGCTGTCGCTGGTTCCAGTGGGTCGGCCCAAAATCGAGGGCGCGAGGCAATATGTCACTGTTAGGGCGACCGTCACACGCGGCGGCGCTGTCGTCCTCAGCGAAACGATAACGATCCTGGTGCAGAGCTTCGGCGAAGCGACCGGGGGCGGCCCCGCCGACCTTGGCCCCGACGCCGCCTGGTTTACCAGCATCCTCGCCGGAATGAGAAACACCTTCTCTCGCGGCATCTTTTTGGGGTTCGATATGGAGAGGATGTTTGATTTGTGGTTTGAGGGAGCAACAGAGAACGGAGCGGGGGGTGCAGGGGAGATAGGCGCAGGAGAGGATGAGCAGGAGAAGGCGAGGATAACCACGCCGCTTCCCGACGAGGATTTGATGTTGAAGGCAGCGGCGTTAAGCCTGATTTCGTATGACGACAACTGGTCGATCACCCCTCTTGATACAGTGGTTAAAAAGTTCCAGGAAGGTAGTTATAGATGGTATGACAAATTAGGTGAAACTGACGATAATAACGACAAAAACTGGGGCAACCGTATATGGAGAGAAAATCCAGCGACATTTGGTGATTTTTATCGCGATACAATCGGTGACATGAAGCTGCTATGCGTTGACGCTGCTGACACAAGCTGGAACTCAAAAAAGAACAGATGGGAACATGCGGAACCGGGCTTTTTTGCGATAGCTGTTTATGACAATAAAAATGTATTCGTGGTTTATAGAGGTACGGATGAGCCGCCTATCGTTGGAAATAATACTGATGGTAATGACTACAATGGCGACGACATGAAGAATGAGCAATCGCAATTCAAGAGGGCGTGGGTTTTCTATCAGGAAACCGTCAAGCGCAAAATGGAAGAAAAGGGGTTGTTGAAGAATGATGTAATATTCTGCGGTCATAGCCTTGGCGGTGGCTTGGCGGATTCAATGTCTATGCAAACAGGGTTAAGATCAATGTCTGTGAATGGATCGACAGGAAGAATCATTACAAAAGTTTATACGATTGAACCATACTTCTCAAGCGCATGGCCTATTTTCAGAGGTGTAGATTTATGGAACTTTAACAATTCAATCACTGAAAAAGAGCCGTCCGCGAGCGGAGGCCCTTCAAACTTTAACATCGCACATAAAGAATTTGACAAATATCACAACCGTTTCTTTTCTGCAAATCCGAACACGCGCCGAGATTTTGGAGGAATTGGCATGGGTTATCACGGTGCCTTGTCGCAAATTGATTATGTGAACGGAAGATTTGTTTATAATTCCGTCATATCGCAAAACCCCCCGGATAGTAACTATTACACAATACAAACCTCTGATTGGGTTGGGCGCGATGTGGCCGTTTTTGGAACCTCAAAATCCCAACGGATAACGACAAAAGAGAAGTACATTTTTGGAGGAGATGGTGACGACATAATTACCGCGCTCAGCAAGGGCTGTGTATTTGTTGGGGGAAACGGAGATGATGTTTTAAAGGCGTTCGGAAATAACGGCGCGGACAGATATTACTATTATAAAGGGCATGGCCATGATACGATCCAGGATTACGGCGGGAAGGACGTCATTACACTTGCCGGTTTTGACGAGAAAAGAGACAAGATAACTTGGAAAGAGAATAGTGAAGGAGGGGTGGACGTCGCTTGTAACGGGAAGACTATAATCACGGTAAACCGGAGAGTCGACCCAATAGAACTCAGAATTTATTATTCCAGTAACCCTTATCCCAATAATGCATATGCATATAAGCCTGGCCCAATAAATCCATATGAACCATATCTTAATACCCCAGACAAGGTCGAAAAACTGAAAACACAGCCACCCCCTCCGCAACCCAATCAACCGCCACCATCAACGCCACGCCCTTGATTTTGAAGCCCCGTCACCACAGCTAGGTGACGGGGCTTTGTTCGCTCCGCTTGCCTGCGCTGTTGGCGAGCAGGTTCCGCGTTGCGCTATAATTAGCGTAAAAAGTTCTTGACATTACGCTAAATTTAGCGTATACTAGAGGCATCTTAAAACAGGAGGCTTTGAAATGGCACTGCAAGTTTGTCGCGTGGAAGAAAAATGGATTCTTCGGGATTATCGCAAAAAGCTCGGCTTGACGCAGCAAGAGGTCGCAGACAAGGCAAGAATTCAACTTCGGCAATACCAGCGGTTCGAGGGGGACGAGGCCAACCTATCATCCTCCTCTTTCAACATCGCCTGCCGAGTAATGGACGCCCTCGGACTTGACCCCACGACATACCATAAGGGCGGCTATGTTTGCGGCGACGAGGTGGAGTTTTCGCCGGAGGGCCTGCGCCGTAAAGAGGACGGTGTGCTGCTGGCTGATTTGAAATATGAGGAAGATGAATAAGCTGCTGATATAGGATCACAAAGCACGACCCCCGCTGTCCTATCCAGAACGGCGGGGGCTTATATATTCCTCTATATAGGCTATGGATGCTTATCCAACCGTACTCCCGAAACGGGCAACACGGAAGATTCCGGGTAGTTGGTGGAATGTTACGGTTTCTTTAGGGCCTATCTCGCGGAAATTCTACGGATTTTTCAAAAAAAGTTCTTGCATTCTCCGCTGGTTTATGATAGACTATAAAAGCACCACTAAAAACAGCAATCCCAGCGCGGTAACTTTGGCGGCTACACGCTGGAATTGCTTGACGGCTAGCAACGGGGGCAATTTCTGCTCACCGCGCTTTGCGCACCCCTATTATAGCACGGTGAGCAGGATATGTCAAAGGTTTTTGTGTGAAATTGTTGGAAATTATTTAACTGAAAGGCGGATGTGTACAGATGAAAGAAAGAAAATTCCTCCTGGATGCCATACTGAAGCAACGAGGGTTCAACGTCGCCGAGTTTGCGCGTATGTCTGGCATGTCGCGAAGTACCATCGACGACATTCGTAGTAAGAATGGTGCCGGGCGGCGTGAGAACGTAGAAAAAATAGCTCAAGCGTTAGGGCTAGAGTATGACGATCTCTTTGAACTGGAGAGCGAAGATGAACAGGCTGTCCCCGCGTCAACGCCATCCATAGATGCCGAGCAGCTGCGCAAAGTCGCGGAGAGGTACAGGGAAGATGGCGATGAGGAAATGTACCGCCGCCTGATGGCTTCCGCGCGGAAAGCCGGGATTAGTGTTGAAACAATCCTGGACAAGGCCGACAGGCTCTATAAGGACAACGACCCCGACGCAATCAAGGAATACAGTTATGCCTTTTCCTCGGCCAAGCCCCGGCATCTGCCGCGTATGAAGTTAAGCGTCCAGCGTTTTCTTTCGCTGTGCGAGGATGCGAATAATATCCAGCCCGCGCTGACGCTTTACAATAGAATGCAGGAACCGGGATTCGAGGACTACGATATGTTCTTCTGGCTTGGGACATTCTTC
>Ga0123353_10017824_pt1 | contig 10464 bp, 8 predicted proteins | sample TergutLab28metaG_3_FD_92763 | JGI IMG/M metagenome (GOLD analysis project Ga0123353, IMG submission 92763) | Labiotermes labralis P3 segment gut microbial communities from Petit-Saut dam, French Guiana - Lab288 P3 | ecosystem: Host-associated > Arthropoda: Insects > Digestive system > Gut ... | reverse complement strand
CCCAGGAAGCTCCCGGCAACGCGCGCCCGTTCGCGCAGTTGCGAGAAGGTCAGCCCCCGCTCCCCGTTTGAAAACGCGATTTTATCGGGGAGGCGGTTGGCGATTTCCTCCAGGTATGTAAGTACATTCCGTCTCATCGTCTCGTTCCTTTACCAACGTCCATATGGAAGGTTCACGGCGAGGGCAGAGCCCCCGCCCTACGGCGCGATTTCGGGCAAATCGTCTCTGTGGACATATTCATAATAGTGGGTATAGGTAGTGGAGTTTCCGATTCGAGTGGTAAACCATTTCGCCTGGCTCTCGGTGAACAGAAGGGTATCCGCGTCCAACGGGGGCGGACAAGTGTCGAAGTGGTACCACCCGTCATCGATATAAACGAGGTTCCAGTAGTGGCGGGTGCGCCCCTCCGGTACGCGCTCAAGGCCCACCGTCTCAAGGCCAGCGCGCTTTAAGAGCACTTCGCTCACCGCGTAATATGTGTAGCAGTCCCCTTTTCCGGTGAGAAACCCGGCGTACGCGCCCTGCAGCGGCCCCGACGTGTCCGCCGCCCTGCCGTAGACGATGTTGTTGCGAACCCAGATAAAGACCGCGCGCGCCTTCTGACGGTCGGTCATGTCGTCCTTGATGATCTTCTTGATCACCTCGTCCGCCTTCTCGTAGGCCATCTCCTCGCTGGCATTGAGGATGCGGATGGTCACCGTAACGCTCGAGGTATTCCCGCTCTCGTCGGTCGCCGAGTAGGTGAGAGGGTAATAGCCGGGGGCATAGGGATCAACCTTGGACGAGTCTACTTGCAGGGGAACATCCTTGTCCCGGTTATCGGTCACGGTGACGCCGCTTCGGTAGCTGATGCCCGGGCCCATGAAAAAGTTCCGCTCGATCGCGCCGTGGATCACCGGCGGTTCGGTGTCCAGCGCCACATGGGCGCGGGTTTGAAGCTCGGTGGTGTTGCCGGCGCTGTCGGTCAGGATGATTTTGATGTTCAGTTCCCCGATCACGCTGAAGTCGTAATCCTCCGCAAAGCGCGTCGTCACTTCGGTCCCATCCACGATATTGGTCACAAAGTCGATCGCCTGCACGTTCTCGTCAATCGTCCAGACGGTCATCTCGTGCGCGTTAGCGCTGGGGGGAATGGTATCCTGCACGTCCAGCGCGCCGTCAAAGGGGAATCCGTTGATGCTCAGCCGCACGGGGATCCGCTCATCGTGCACGCGCAGGTCGAGGCTCTCGATGTCGGTGACAAAGACGGCGTTTACGGCGAACGCGTCCCACAGGAACAGCGACGGGGTGATCTCAGAGGCGCTCGCGCCCGCCTCGACGACCGGGCTGCGCGTGCCCTGCATGACCACCAGCGCCCCGGAGACGACCGTCTTGTTGCCCGCCGCGTCTTGAAGCTGAACCTGGACATCCTCTACCCCCAGCCGGTCGGTCGAGGGCGTAGTCAGAAACTCGGCGGTCAACACGCGGGCTCTGCCGGTATCATTTGGCCGTTCTTCTCCGTGGGAGAGGACGAGGGCGGGCGAGAGGCCGCGCGCCTGGGGGGATTTTCCGCCCCGCAGGAACGGAGGAGTAGAGTCGTCGTAGACGACGAGTATGAAATCGGCGGGTGCGACATCCTCGCCTAATAGTGCATAGACCACGGAGCCTTCCGCCATCGGCGGGCCGAGGTCGATGATGCCGCTGAGCAACAGAAACAGAGCGGCAATGAAAATCAACAGAGCAAGCGAAGCGTATTTCACCAGCTGCTGGTTCTTCTTCGTGCGCTGTTTCCTGTCGTGCCGACTGGCGCGCGCCTTGGGCGCGTTCGGTTCGGGAACAGATTTATGTATCGTTACAGCCTCCAAACTGGCCGCGTGGCGTGCAATTGTCCGCGTGGTCATTCCTTCTTTTTCCGCTCTCTTTAGAGGAAGAATACACTGGCGCGCGGGAGATTGTCAAGTAAATTCGACAAGATTCGCGAGAGGAAACAACCTTCAAAAATCGTTTACTTCCTCTCTATTTTATGGTACAATAACACAAAATCACTTCCGGACCCAATTGAGTAAATCCACCAAACAATCAGGAGGCCTCACGATGAAGCTGCTAAACGCCTTCACGCTGGAATTGGACAGTTCTGAAATCGCCGTATCGGAGATCCTCGCGCAACTGGACCTTGAAAACAACGCCCGAAAACATTGTGCAGGATTTATCACCTGCAGCTATGATTTTGTGGAGACGGGCATCGTCCGGGCGATTTGCGATGCGCTCCCCTTCGACGTGGTGGGGTGCACGACGCTCACAAACGCGAACAATCGGGAGGCCGACGCGGTACTCCTGTGCCTGACTGTCCTAACGGCCGACGACTGCCGCTTCGCCGCGGCGCTGTCCGAACCGCTGGATGGCGATATGGAGGGCGCGATCGGCGAGGCGGCCCGGCGCGCGATGAATGAACTGGGCGAGCCGGCCAAGCTGTCACTCGCGTTCCTCCCGATGTCGGGGATCGCGGGGGAGAACATGCTCACAGCGCTTGATGAGGCGCTCGGGGGCACGCCGATCTTCGGCACCATCGCGTGCGATATCGACACCGCCGCCTACAGCAATTCCCATGTGTTCTACAACGGCGAGGCACGCCGCAATAGCGCGTCGTTTTTGCTGATCTCCGGCAACGTGAACCCCCGCTTCGTCATCGCGTCTACGTCCGAGCAGAACACCCGAAAGCAGCAGGCGGTCATCACCTCCTCGGAGGGAAGCTTGCTCAAGCGGGTCAACAACATGACGGCGACCGAGTACTTTGTCTCTTTGGGCCTTACCTCCGGCGCGGGGGTGGAGGGGATGAGCTCGGTGCCGTTTGTGGTGGACTACAACGACGGCACGCAGCCGGCGGCGCGCGCAATCTATAGCCTCAACGCCGACGGCTCGGCGGTCGGCGGCGGGCATATGCCGGAGGGCGGCTCGCTCTCCATCGGGCAGATGGACGCGCGGGACATCCTGCTGACCGCCGACAGTTCCACAAGAGACCTCTTGGGGGCGGAGGGTGTGAACGGCTTGATCCTGTTCCCCTGTCTCGGCCGCTACATGGCGCTGGCGCTCGACCCGATGGCGGAAATCGCAGCCGTCCAAAAGGTGGTCGGCGACGCAATTCCGACGCATCTGGCTTATTCGGGCGGCGAGTGCTGCCCGGTGTATACCAAGGACGGTCAAACGGAAAATCGGTTCCATAATTTCACTTTCATTGGGTGTGCACTGTAGGGGCAGAGCTCGTCTCTGCCCGGTTTCTATCCGCGACACCGGGCGAACACGAGGTTCGCCCCTACGGGAACAATCTTTGCGGCAACCCCGGTCAAACATCCACGAAAAGGGCTGAACATATGTCGGACGAGAAGAGGCCGGAGGGCCAGTTGACCCCGGAAGAGCTGGTTGCCGAAAACAGGAGCCTGAAGCGCCAGTTGCGCAATCTGGAGGCCACCGTTCAGCGCGACCGGGCGATGCTGGCCACCCGCGCCAACGTAAGCTCCATGCTGGAATCCGAGCAGAGGAAGATGGAGCGCAACATGAGCCTGCTCCTGGAAAACAGCGCCGACATCATCCTGCTGTTTGACAGGGCCGGGCGGTTTTCCTATCTGACGAACACCTTTTTAACCGCCACCGGCATCGCGAACACCGCAATGGTCAACGGCAGGCATTACGTCGAAATCTTCTCCCAACTGGCCGCGCGGGAATGGGTTGAATTCCTCGAGGAGAACTACAACCGCGCGATGGAGGAGCGCGATACCGTCGTCTTCAATACCTCCATCGACCTGGGCGGCGGGGAAAATCCCAGGGATTACGACGTGCAAATCACCCCGATGATGGATGAGGGCGGGCAATTGGAAGCGACGATGATGTTGCTTCACGATATGACGGAAATCATCAATTCCGTGAAGCAAGCGGAGAGCGCGAACCTGGCAAAGAGCCATTTCCTGGCCAACATGAGCCACGAGATCCGCACCCCGATGAACGCCATCATCGGCATGACGAATATCGCTAAGGCCACGCAGAGCGTCGAACGCAAGGACTACGCACTGGGCAAGATCGGAGACGCGTCCAAGCACCTGCTGGGCATCATCAACGATATCCTGGATATGTCCAAGATCGAGGCGGACAAGCTGGAGCTGCATCCGATCGCCTTTAACTTCGAGGACATGCTCAAAAAGACCATCAACATCATCAACTTCCCCATCATTGAGCGGCACCAGAAATTCACCGTTTATATCGACGAGAATATCCCGCGCGCGCTCAAATGCGACGATCAGCGACTCTCGCAGGTGATCACCAACCTCCTCTCCAACGCCGTCAAATTCACCCCGGAGAACGGCACGATCAGCCTGAAAACCGAATTGCTGTCAGACGACGGCGGCACGATCGTGTTGAAATTCGAAGTGTCAGACACCGGAATGGGCATGAACGAGGAGCAGCAATCCCGGCTCTTTCACCCCTTCGAGCAGGCCGAGAGCAGCACCACCCGCAAATTCGGCGGGACGGGGCTGGGGCTGACGATCACCAAGCGAATCGTGGAAATGATGGGCGGCGAAATCTCGGTGGTCTCCGCGCCCGGCGAGGGCGCCACCTTCACCTTCACCATACGGGCCGAAAAGCCGCCGGAAGCGGAAGGCGGCCTGCCGCCCGTCGCACCCCAGGTGGTGAAGGACATGCGCGTGCTGGTGGTGGACGACGACGCCGACATACGCGCGTACTTCGTGGATATCGCCATGCGCTTTAACATCACCTGCGATACCGCAGAGAGCGGCGAGGAAGCGCTGGGTATGATGGAGAACGGAAGTCAATACGACATCTGCTTCGTCGATTGGAAGATGCCCGGCGGGATCGACGGGATCGAACTATCGCGCCGCATCCGGGCGCTGGACGCCGAGGAGACGATCATCATCATGATCTCCTCGGTGGAGTGGCAGGAGATCGAGGCCGAGGCGAAGGACGCAGGAATCAATAAATTCCTGCCCAAGCCGATCTTCCCCTCCGCGTTCATCGACTGCATCAATATCTATTTCGGCGTCGATCTGCTCCATGAGGATGAAGAGAGCGAGCCGCAGATTGACCGCTTCTGGGGGTACCGGGTGTTGCTGGCGGAGGATGTGGAGATCAACCGCGAAATCGTGATGGCGCTGTTAGAGCCCACGCACGTGGAGATCGACTGCGCGGAGAACGGCGCGGAGGCGGTGCGCATGTTCAGCGAAGCGCCCGAGCGCTACAACATGATCTTCATGGACATCCAAATGCCGGGCATGGACGGCTACCAGGCCACGCGCGCCATCCGCTCTCTCGATGTCGATTGGGCGAAGAGCATCCCCATCATCGCGATGACCGCGAACGTGTTCAAAGAGGACATCGATCACAGCCTGGAAGCCGGCATGGACGGGCATATCGGGAAGCCCTTGGATTTCGACGTGGTGCTGCAGACGCTTCGGCACTATTTGTTTCAGCAGCAGCCGGCGGCTGAGCGGCGCAAGGAAGACAGGCGCAAGACCCCGAGCGACCGGCGGCAGATGCCGGATCGGCGGCTGGGGGACCGGCGGAAGCGGGAGTGAGAGGCATAATCATGCCATGCTGTAGACAAGCCCCAGCACAGAACAATTTCGAGCCCTTCTTGACATTTCTCCCTCCTCTGTAATACAATGTATTACAGAGGAGGGATTCTCATGAGCATCTCAATTCGTTTGTCCGAAGCGGATACACAGCTTATCAAAACCTACGCATCTCTCAAGGGCGAGAGCGTGAGCGAAATTATCCGCAAAGCGGTGCTGGAGAAAATCGAGGATGAAATCGATCTGGCCGCCTATGAACGCGCTATGGCCGAGTACAGGGCGAACCCCGTCACGTACTCCCAGGATGAGGTAGAAAGGCTGCTCGGTATGCAATGAAGCAGTATAGCGTTCAATATTCGAAGGCTGCGCTGAAGATCATCAAGAAACTCGATCCGCCGACCGCGCGAATCATCGTTGCCTGGGTTCGGAAGAATTTAGAAGGCTGCGACAATCCGCGTATCTTCGGTAAAGGACTAGCCGGCGACCGCGCGGGTCAGTGGCGTTATCGCGTCGGAGATTATCGCTTGCTCGCAGAAATCCACGACAACGAGATCATCATTCTCATTGCTAACATCGGGCACAGAAGCGCAATCTACGATTAATAGTAGATTAATAGGTCTATAGCCTCAGCTTCATTCGCCCGCCTCCCCTACCCAACTCCACTTCCTCATTCGCTTCGATGATCAAGCGGATCGGGCGGTCAAATTGCCTCCTTTACGGCTTTCGCCCCATATACGCCTGAAAGATATATTCGACAGTGAGCCGCCCATCGTTCCTTTTGATCACGTCCCTCAACCCCGCGTACAGCGCCGATCGATCGGCCTCCGGCATGGCCCGGTGGTCGGACATGGTATCCATGAAGGCGATGTACTCGTCGGCGCTGAACGTCCGCGAGATGTCTAGCTGATTCATCGCGACGTCGGCGAACCCGTACGCCTCCATGCCCCGAAACTCCGCTCCGAACCCCCATCGGATTCCATCGGGCGTCCGGAGCCATTCTTTGGTGATTGGGCGGGGTCTTTGATAGGACTCGCGCTCGTATTCTTTGTAGAGCGCCTGAATTTCCTCGTAGAACGCCTTGCCGTCGGCGGGAACGGCGCTGTAGCGCAGCAGCGCCAACACCCCGCCGCGCTTGAGCAAACGGAGCGCCTTGGGGCAGCCGATTTCAGCGTCCACCCAATGAAAGGCGGAGGCGGCGTAGATCAGGTCGTATTCGTCTTCACCGAGCGCGGCATCCTCGAAGGCCGAATTGACGACGCGAAAATCCCGGTATTTACGGAACTTCTCACGCAGGAACGCCGCCATGTTCTCGCCGAGCTCAACGGCGGTCACATCGTACCCGGCGTCCAGAGAGGGAAGCGTCGCCTTGCCCGTCCCCGCGCCGATTTCCAGCGCCTTTTTTCCGCTATCCGGCCCGATATAGCGAAACACACCTTCGATCAGCTCGCCGGGGTAGTCCGGGCGCGTCCGGTCGTAGGTTTCCACGATCTCGTCGAAATGGACCCTTCGCTCGCGCTCCCAACCGGTTTTGATTTCTGCGTTCATGTGATTTCTCCCATTCGTGTACGTCCGGGAGTTAGTATAGCATGGGGAATGCGGGCGCGCAACGGAAACCCCGGCAGGATTTTCCGCTCGTCGCCTTGAATATACCATCTCCGAGGTGATATACATGAAATGGGATTTGACAAAAATCTATCAACAAGGCCTCGACGATTCGCAGTTCCTCTCCGACCTGCGCGCCATCATACCGGAGGCGGAGGCGATCCGCACGCTGATCGCGGGGGATTCGGACGCGCTTCCGATGCTACGGGAAGTCATTGCGCGGCTGCAGGCATTGCTCACCCAGGCGGAGAAAGCCGGCTCGCTGATCTTCCTGACGCTGGCGACCGACGCGGAGAACGAGCAGGCGCTATCGCTGTACGACAGCTTGATGGAGGCGCAGGTGGAACTCAAGCGGGTGTCGAGCGCCCTCTCGAAGCGTTTGGCAGAGATTGACTCGCTGGAGGAGTTAATCGCGAGCGATCCGCTGCTTCACGAGCACGCGTTTATGTTGCGCACGCACAAAAAAGAGGCGGCGCACACGATCGACCCGATCCTCGAACCGCACGTCCTCAAGATGCAGATGACCGGCGGGCAGGCATTCTCACAGCTGCGCGACATGCTGGACGCCACGCTGATCATCGACCTTAATACCGGCGGCGAAACCGAGCAACTGCCGCTCTCGGCGGTTCGGGGCAAGGCGTACGACGCCGACCCGGCGATTCGAAAGGCGGCGTACGAGGCGGAAATCGCCGCCTACTCCAAGATCGAGCTGCCGATGGCGGCGTGCCTTAATTCCATCAAGGGGGAGGCGCGCACGATCGCGGCGCTGAAATCCTACGACAGCGTGCTCGACTGGATGCTCGCCGATTCGCGCACCGACCGCGCGACGCTGGACGCCTTGATGACCGCGATGCGCGAATCGCTGCCGCACTTCCGCCGGTATTTCCGCGCTAAGGCGAAGGCGCTCGGGCACCCCGGCGGACTGCCCTTCTACGACCTGTTCGCCCCGATGGGCGCGTCCGCCCGCACGTACACGCTGGAGGAGGCGAAGGTGCTTCTAATCGAAACACTCGGCGAGTTCAGCGCGCCGATGGCGGATTTGGCCGCGCGAACCTTCGACGAGCGGTGGCTGGACGCGTTCCCGTACCAGGGCAAGCAGGGCGGAGCGTTCTGCGCAACGGTGCACCCGATCGGGGGCAGCTACATACTGGATAACTTCGACGGGAGTCTGTCCTCGGTCATGACGCAGGCGCACGAGCTGGGCCACGCGTACCACGGCCATTGCCTGAAAAGCAACTCGATCCTCAACGCCGACTACCCGATGCCGCTGGCGGAGACCGCGTCCATTTTCAACGAGACGCTGATGACTCAGAAGCTCCTCGCCCGCGCCAACCGCGAGGAGCGGATCATGCTGCTCGAGCAGGGATTGGCGGACGCCGCGCAGGTGATCGTGGATATCCTTTCCCGCTACCTGTTCGAAACGGCGGTGCTGGACGCGCGCGCCGAACGCACCCTCAACGCCCGCGAACTCAAGGAGATCATGCTCAGCGCCCAGCGCGAGACCTACGGCGACGGGCTCGACGAGAGCTTGATGCACCCCTACATGTGGGCGTGCAAGAGCCACTACTACAGCGTGGAGGAACACTTCTATAACTTCCCCTACGCGTTCGGCCTGCTCTTCGGCAAGGGCGTCTATGCGAAGTACCGCGAAATGGGCGACGCGTTCGTCCCGCTCTACGACGAGCTGCTGCGCGCGACCGCGATCGGCGAAATCGCCGAGGTGGGCGCAAGCGTGGGCATCGACGTGCGGAGCGTGGATTTCTGGCGGACGTCGGTCAACGAATTGGTCGGAGCGATCGATCAGTTTGTGGAGGCGGTGTCGTAGGTCTACATGCTCTTTTCGCCCATTAACTCGATGATTTCCGAGAGAATTGCATCCATTGTCGGCATTCCCTTGCCCACAATGAGTTTGACGCCGATTTTTTTACATAAATCCTCTATGAGGCAACTCATCCGTTCGTCGCGGACATGGACGGCGGCCGGTCGGCCGTGCTCTTCGATATGCGTAGCGAGCATACGGAGCGCGTTTCCGATAAAATCCTCATCGGGTTCAGCCATGTGCTGGTCGAGTATGAGCGCGCTATCGCTGTCCACCAGCAAAAGGCTGCGCGGTAGATAGGGGCGATCCTGCTTCCGCTCCTGAACGGGAAACGGCAGGTACGCCATGTCATATTCAAGTCGCTGTTTCGTCTGTTTGGCCTTTCTTAAACTGGCGATCAGCAACTCGTCTTTGACCGAAAGATTCGTCATTTTCACGGGAATCGGCGGCATTTGCGCCGCCATGTTGAGCCATAGTCCCTTTTCCGGCGAGTAGTGGCGGAAGAGGGTTTGACCGCCTCCAAAATCTACTGTGATTTTTCCTTCTTGCAAGTGCATACAGGCCATGGCGAGGTTGCCAAGGGCCTGGATCATGAGATCCACCTGCTTTGAATCGAGATGCCAGGGGTATAACCCCGGTTCCATAGAGCGGAAATAGATCCATTCATTTCGCCCCCGAAATTTGAGGCCCAGCGCCTTATAGGTCTCCCGGTCCTTATCGGAGACCTCCTCCCGGTCGCCGAAGTGGCACGCCAGGCACTTCTGCTCCAATCCGGCGAGAAATTGCGGGAGCTCCTCGGTGGTACGCGCCAAGCGGTAATAGCTCATGATCGCTTCAAATCCGGGATACACGCCGATGGCGTAACACTCGCCGTTCCTGCCCATGATCGAGCAGCAGATCGGCTCCTCCTCGCCCGGCAGCATGATGGTGATTAAGTCGCTGTCCCAAAGGTAATCCCACGGTGCGAGCAGTTTGATGTTTCCGGCAATTTCATAGAGCTCAGCCCATTGCTCCACCGTGGCTTCCGCCGGTTTCTTGGATTTTGCCTGTCTCCTCGCCTGAACCTCATCCGGGCTATTCCTGTCCTTCATCGTGATTCCTCCGTATACGCGGTTTACTCTCTGATTACTCTATCAGGTTGTATGCGAAAAGTCTACCTAATATTTTAGAGAATGACATCAGGCAAACAGCCGCCCGGATGAATCGGACGGCTGTTTGTTGAGGTAGTACAAATATCGCCCTACTTCGCCACCAGTTTTTCCCCAACCTTCACCGTCACCGGCGCAGCAAACGCCAGCGCGTCGCCCTTCGCGGCGAACGCGACGGCTTTCCCGCCGAGCGTCACGGCTTTGATCTTTCCGGCTTCGGGCATGACCCACTCCTTGAGCGTCAGCTCGCCGCCGGTCACTTCCAGCGACACTTCGCCCTTCTCAAACTTCATCACGCCCCACGCGCCGGACATCGACCACATGAACTGTTGCGATT
>Ga0123353_10017823_pt1 | contig 10464 bp, 9 predicted proteins | sample TergutLab28metaG_3_FD_92763 | JGI IMG/M metagenome (GOLD analysis project Ga0123353, IMG submission 92763) | Labiotermes labralis P3 segment gut microbial communities from Petit-Saut dam, French Guiana - Lab288 P3 | ecosystem: Host-associated > Arthropoda: Insects > Digestive system > Gut ... | reverse complement strand
TCCGGGCGCAGCCAGTCGTGTATGGCTTCCTGTACCTGCGGCATTTCGATCTGGCGCAAAAAGGCGAGGATGTTGCCTTCGGCCTCCAGTCCGCCATGAAAAAACTGCAGTTGCCCCTTCCAGGAGGCTAGGCCGCTGAGGCTTTCTTTGGTTTTGTGCATGGCGTCCTCAAGGTTGAGCTTCGCCGCTGCAAGTTCCTCCGGCGTGAAGCGCGTGGCGTCCAGAGTCGCCAGATCAGCGCAGAATTCCTTCCAGAACGCCTCCAGCTTGTCCGCGTCCAGTTCCACGCCGATGTAAAAAAGTCCCAAACGCTCAAAGCTCATGTTCCCCGTTCGGATGGCATGCGCTAGTTGTTTTTCGTATTTGTATTTGCGGTACAGGTAGGCGCTGGGGTCGCCCGCCAGCAGATAGGCCAGCACATCCAAGGTGATGGAGCGCATGTCTTTTTCCGCAGGCGTGGGCAGGGCCAAGCCGAGATAGACCTTGTTCCAGGGGCCGCGCTGCACGGTCACGCTGGGGCCGCGTCCGCGCTGTTCCAGCGTGATGGGCCGCGGGGGAACTAGCGCGGCGGCATCTTGCAAGGTTCCGAACAGGCGCTCGGCTTCAGCCAGCACCTGGGGCGGATCGATCTTGCCGACCACAACCAACAGCATGCTCTGGGGCTGATAATAACGGGCTATATAGGCGCGCATCTGCTGTGGCGTAACAGCGCGGATGGTGTCTTCAAAGCCGATGATGGGATGCTCGTATGGCGTGCCCTTGAGGGCATCGGCCAGCAGGACGTCGAAAATGCGGGAGGACGGACTGTCTTTGCCGCGTTGCAGTTCGGCGACGACCACGTCTTTCTCCAGAGCCAGCTCCCGGGGATCGAGCGTGGCGTGAAAGGCCATGTCTTTGACCACGTCCAGGGAAAGTTTCCAGTGCGCTGCGGGCATGTCGGTAAGATACACCGTATTGTCAAAGCTGGTGTAAGCGTTCAGATAGCCGCCCACGGCCTCCACCTCGCGGGCTATCGCGCCCGCAGGGCGGGAATGTGTGCCCTTGAACACCATGTGCTCTAGCAGGTGGCTGATGCCTGCCTCGCCCTTGTCTTCAAAGGCGGCGCCGGCATGCACATAGAGACGGGTGGATACCAGGGGAAAGCGGTCGTCCTTGATGATGAGCACGGAAAGACCGTTGGCGAGGCGGGTCAGTTCGGCTGCCTGGGCCGGAAGGGTGGACATGGCGACTCCCAGGATGAGGGCGGAAAGCGCGCGAAGCATACGAACTCCTTTGGCGTCTCGTCGGACGTGTGATCAGTATATGCGGGGGCGCATGTTCACGCAAGCGCTGACAAGTGCTCGCAACGCAGAGGGCAAGGAAGGCTCACGCCGTATCGCGGCAAAGCGGCAGTTGCCGGCTTATAGCAAAAATGAGGTCAGCACATAATCCGATATCAAAATAAGCACACAGGAAATGACCACCGCCGATGTGGCGGCATTGCCCACAGCTTCTGGCCCCATGCCGTCTTTACGGCGATGGGCGTAATATCCCTGGTAACAGCACACGCTGGTGACAAGCAGCGCGAAGACCAGCGTTTTGATAAAGGCGCCGGTGACGTCGGCCAGTTCCACGCTGCTTTCGATACGGTAGAAATACGCGCCTTCGTTAATATTCAGCAACAGCACTCCGGTCAGGTAGCCGCCGAAAATGCCCACCACATCAAAGATGGCGGTCAGCAGCGGAAAGGTGATGAGTGAGGCCAGCAGGCGCGGGGTAACAAGATAGCCTACGGAATGGATATCCATGACATCTAGGGCGTCGATCTGTTCGCTGATGCGCATGACGCCGATTTCAGCGGCCATGGAGGAACCTGCGCGCCCGGTGATCATGATGGCCGTGAGCACGGGTCCGAGTTCGCGGATGAGCGAAAGGGCCACCGCCGCGCCGAGCAGACCCTGGGAACCAAACTTGACTAGCGTGTAATAGCCCTGCAGGCCGAGCACCATGCCGCAGAACAGCCCGATAAGCACAATGACGAACAGCGACTTATACCCGATGATGTAGGTCTGCTGCACAAATTTGCGGAAAAGATGCGGCGTGAAGACAATCTGGCGCAGAGCTTCCAGCAGAAAAAGGCAGAGATTGCCCAAGCTGCCGAGCATATCCAGGACAAAAGCGCCAAGCAGGGCGCAACAACGCAACGCGCCGGAGATCATCGCGTCCCCGCCCCGCCCGGGGTCGGCTTTTTAGAGCGCAGCACCGGCGGACCCAGCTTCAGGCGTTCCAGAACGGCCAGAAGCTGCTTGTCGTCTTCTTCGGTCCCGCGGCGCAGGGCCAGCACCTTGTACAAGCTCTTGCCGCCCTTGGCAGGGCTCGTTTCCAAGGCGGTACGCAAGCCTGCGCCTTCCAAGCGTTCCCGCAGCCTGTCCGCCTGTCCGGCATCACGGAATACGGCCACCTGGTAGACAAAATCAAAACGGACGGGCTGTGCGGCCTGAACAGAAGGCGCGTTCCCTGCAAGATTTCTCTCGACGGCGCTGTTTGTCTGGCCGTCCGGCGCTTGCGCGGCGGGCGTCCCCACGGCGGCGGTGCTGTTATGGAGCGGCTTGTCGCGCAGGGCAGGGCCAAAATTCAACTCTTCCGGCCGCAAAATGGCATGGGACGGTTCCTGCACGACGGGCGTCTGCCTGCCGCGCAGCATGCGTTCGGTGAGTTCGTTGAGCTTGGCGTCCGGGTTGTGACCCCGGCCCACCATCACACCGAGCATAAACACCCAGCCAACGCCTATCAGCGCGACAATCACCGTCGTCAACAGCGCGGGAAAGGACAGCTTGAGGGTATACGCCCGTTTGCTCAGCGGGATTTTTGAGGCGTCCGGCTTGCGCGCGCCCGCTCCCGGCGGTGGAGAAGGAGTACCGCTTTGCGACATGATGCCCCTTGTGGTTGCAGGCTACATTGCCTCCGGCGCGCTGACGCCGAGAAGCTCCAAACCGTTTCTGAGAACTTGACCCACTGCCTGGAGCAGGGCCAAGCGCGCCAGGCCGCTGGCCGGGTCTTCCGCCTGGAGTACCGGATACTTCGCATAATACCTGTGCAGATGCCCGGCAAGCTCCATCAGATAGTTACTGACATGGTGCGGCGCAAGTTTGAGCGCAGCGGAAACGGCCACGTCCTCAAAGTGATCGGCAAGGCGCAGCAAGGCGATGTCTTCCGGTGTTTCCAAAGGCGTCAGCAGATCGGCGTTTAAGGGGGCCGGCAGGCGCACCCCGCGTTCCTCGGCGCGTCGCAACAAGGCGCTGATGCGCGCATGGGCGTACTGGACGTAATACACCGGGTTCTCCATGCTGCGCTGTTTGGCAAGCTCCAAATCAAAGTCCAGCGGGCTGTCGCACTTGCGCATGAGGAAGTTGAAGCGCGTCGCGTCCACGCCCACGTCACGCGTCACATCGGCAAGGGTCTCAAAAGCGCCCGCCCGAGTGGACATGCTGATGGGCACGCCTTTTTCCAGCAGGGTCACAAGCTGGATGAGGAGGACGTCAAAATCCTCCGGCTTCCGTCCCAAGGCCTGGACGGCCGCTCGCATGCGGGGCGCATAGCCGTGATGGTCGGCGCCCCAGATGTCGATAACAAAGGCGAAGCCGCGCTGATACTTGTCGTGATGGTAGGCGATATCCGAGGCGAAATAGGTCAGGCTGCCGTCGGACTTGCGCAGCACGCGATCCCTGTCGTCGCCGAGGCTGGTGGTGGCGAACCACAGCGCGCCGTCCCGCTCGAAGCTGAAGCCGTTTTCCTGCAGGCGCGCAAAAGCTCGCGCGACAGCGCCGCTTTCGATCAGGCTCTGCTCGGAAAACCAACGCTGATGTTCCGCGCGGAATGTCTCCAAATCCGTCTTGATGCCCGCCAGAATTTCATCCGTGCCGTAGCGCCGGCACAGGTCCATGCCCGCATCTTCCGGCATGGAAAGCAACTCCGGGCGCCGGCGCAACAAGTCCGCGGCAAGGTCGGCTATATACGAACCCCGGTAATATTCCTCGGGCCATTCCACAGGCAGGCCCGCATGTTCGCGGGCTCGCAGCCAGATGGACAGGCCAAGCAGGCGCATCTGCTTGCCCGCGTCGTTGATGTAATATTCCGTCTGCACGTCATAGCCCGCAAAACGCAGGATACGGGCCAGGGAGTCGCCCACGGCCGCGCCGCGCCCGTGCCCGATGTGCAACGGCCGGTGGGATTGGCGGAAACGTATTCCACCTGCGTTTTTTTGCCCTGCCCCACATGGGACGCGCCATAGCGCGCGCCCTGCCGGGCGACGTCCAGAATGCGGGATTGCCAGAATGCCGGACTGAAACGGATATTAAGAAAACCCGGGCCGGCGACTTCCGCCGATACGATATCAGGGGCGGCATCGCGTAGCGCTTGCGCAAGACGCTGCGCAAGCTCGCGAGGATTGCACCGCGCTTCCTTGCCGAGCAGCATGGCGGCGTTGCTTGCCAGGTCTCCGTGCTCCGGGTCTCTGGGGGCTTCGATCACAGCGCGTTCCGGCCAGGACAGGCCCTTCTGCCGGACACTATGCTTGAGAAGTTGCGTCAAATGTAAACTTGCGCGCATGGGAGGTGCTCTATGCGTAAAAAACGATTCATGAACATAGGAAAGGCTTATGCATAAACGAAACAAGGCATAAAGTCATCCATCGTTCCGCGCCTGCTCCGGGCTGCTCACGCATTCGGCCGTATAGCCGGCGCCTTCGGGCACAGGCAGCGCCGTCAGGATGGGCGTGACCATCTTGGAAAGCAGCGGCTTAGGGCCAAGCTCCAGCCAATGGCGGACACCGTCGTTCCATTGAGCGCCGATGGTTTCGATCCAGCGCACGGAGGACGTCATCTGGACCAGCATGGCCTCCTTTATCCCCTCGCCGCTCTTCACAGCCCGGCCGATTGCGTTGCAATACACCGGAAAACGCGGTTTGTTCCAGCTTGTCTTGTTCAGGGCCTTGGCAAGTTCCTTGGCGGCCTGGCCCATATAGGGGCTATGGAACGCGCCGCTGACTTTGAGCGGCAGGGAGCGGCCCCCGCGCTCCCTGGCCAAGGCTGAGGCGTGTTCAATAGCCGCGCTGCTTCCGCTGAGCACGAACTGCGTCGGGGTGTTGTAGTTGGCGATGCGCAGCATGTCGCCGCCCTCGGCCAGGACATCGCGCGCCAGGGACTCCACAGCCGCCTGATCCATCTTCACAATGGCGCACATCGCGCCCTTGCCGTCAGGATCGGCCTCGGCCATCAAACGCCCGCGCAGGGCGACCAGTTCCAGCGCCTTGCCCGTGGAAAGCGCCCCGGCCGCGGCAAGAGCGGCATATTCCCCCAAGCTGTGTCCTGCTGCGCACGTCACCCGCAAGCTGGGCGCCAGAGTCTGCCAGAGCGCCAGATTCACAGCGGTCAGCGCGGGCTGCAGGGCGCGCGTATCAGCCATGGCTGCCTCGTCCCCCTCCCAGCAGATGGCCCGCAAAGGCAGTCCGCTTGCCTGCTCCGCCTGTTTCCAGATATACATCGCTTCAAGAGAGGCGTCCGCCAGTTTCCGCCCCATGCCGGGTTCCTGGGCGCCCTGGCCGGGGAAAAGAAGCGCCAGCGCCGTCATTGTAATACTCCTTGCTTTAAATGCACCGTCGTTTCGCGTATATCTTGACATTTTCTAGGCGATTCCTGCGCAGACTGCAAGCCCTGTCAACTATGATGAAACATGTATCTTCTCCGGATGTTCCGGAAATTCCACCCGCCGATCTGGCCGCCGCATGCCGCGCCCTGCGCTGCCCTGTGCCGGAAGACACGCTCGCTCCCTTGGGCGCATACCTTTCGCTGCTCATGCGCTGGAACCGCGCCATGAACCTTGTGGGCGCTAAAAGCTGGCGCGAGGCGTTGCGCCTTGCCGCGGACAGCTTTTTTCTGGCAAGCTTTCTCGCAGGGCTGCCCCTGCCCGCTCAGCCGCTGACCTGGGAGCCGGGCGCGGGCGCGGGTCTGCCCGGCATTCCGTTGCGCATGGTCTGGCAGGCCGGGGAATACCATATGGTGGAGGCGCGTGAAAAACGCGCCATCTTCCTGCATACCGTGCTGGCGCGGCTGACGCTTCCCCGCACCTTAGCCGTATGCGAACGCGCCGAGCAGTTCTTCGCCCGCATGCGCGCGCGCAAACGCGCTGCGGACTGCATCCTCAGCCGGGCCTTCATGCCGTGGGAACGCTTGCTGCCCTTCGTGGCGGACGGCCTTGCGCCGGAAGGATGCGTCTGCATTGTGGCCAACTGTCCGCCGCCGGGGCTGCTCCCCGGACCTTGGCGCCTTGCGGCGGAATTCGCTTACGAATTGGACGGCGTACAGCGCTTTTTCTGGGCTCTGCGTAAAAAGGGATAATGCCCTGATGTCTACAAAGCTGTCGCTGTATTATGCTGTGTTCCCCCCAGCGCCGCCTGTTCATCTACAATCCAGATCAGATCGCCAAAGCTCGGGCGCACCATTTGCGCCGGCAGGCCAGGCGTCGCGAGCAGATCGAGCGCTTTGGCGAGCACCTCGTGCTTGTCCGCTCCGTTGACCAGAAACAGGCAACAACGGGCGTTGTTCAACACCTGCAGCGTTAAGGTGAGGCGGTCGGCCTTGCGTTCCGGCACATATTGATCGAGAACCAGGCGCTTTTTCTCGCGTAGCCCCGGCGAGCCGGCAAAGAGCGAACCCGTATGGCCGTCGTGGCCCATGCCGAGCAGGACGAAGTCAAACTTGGGGATTTCGCCTGGCGCGAGCTTAAAATGATCACGGAGCAGATCTTCATAGAGCAGGGCCGCGCGCTCGGCCGGCTCCTCGCCCTTCATGCGGTAATAATGCGTGGCGGGAACTTGAGAGAGCAATTCGCGGCGAGCCATGCCGTAATTGCTGTAGGCATGCTCCGGCCCGACGCAGCGTTCGTCCACCCAATAAATGTATATTTTTCCCCAAGGCAGACGCTCGGCCCAGTCCCTTCCCGCAAGAAGGCGGAATAGCGGAATCGGGCTGTGTCCGCCGGACAGGGCCACAGTGAACACACCCCGTTCGGCGATGGCCTCTTCGCAATAGCCAGCAAAGAGGTGGGCCGCGCGCTCGGCCATGGCAGCGGCATCTTTATGGATATGCAGTGTAAGATGGATGGAACGGCTACGGTTCATTATAAGCAACTCCTTACAAGGTCATCCGCGTTAATCTTTGCGCGGATATAAAATTTCACCTGCGCCAACGCTCATGACCCTGGGCTCCACAGTACAGGAAAGCGGACCGGCCTGCAAAAGTCTTGCGGCATCCTCGCTGTCAGCGTCCAGCACTATGGTCCAGGTATTCGAAAACGCTCCGCCGCTGAATACGCGTTGCACCACATCCAACTGACGCGAGTACACGGAGGCTCCGTTGCTCGCGCGCACGTCGAACAACAGGTTCATGTTATGCAGCGTTGTCGTGTCCTTGTTGTTCGCTGTGACCTTGACGACCAGTATGGCTTCATGCTTGCTGGCCATCAGATGCACGGATGCCAGACATTGCGGCGCATGAAAATGCGCGCGCATTCTGGTCATAATTTTTTCGTTCTTTTCCGCAAGCTTGGCTTCATCCTCCGCCAGGAGGGCGTCCATGGCCCTTTTGTACAGACTGACCAGTTCCTGGGCATTGAGCAAGCGCGTCACCCGCCAGCCGTCCTGCCGGCGTTCCAAGAGCAGACGCACCGGAAAATCCGTCTGCAGTCCGTGATGGGTGAAGCGCGCTTGTATTTGCGCTCCGTGGGAGTTTTTTTCAAGCGTCATCCCTGCCGCGAGTTGGGCGATGACGTCCGCCGGCACAAAGGGCACTGTTTCAAAAAGCTTGCGGGTCTGGACGGTTTCAGGCTTTGCATCCTTTCCGCCCGTCAAAGCCTTGAGCGCCAGACGTTGCGCTTCGTGCTGCATTTCCGCTTTCTGACTCTCATGCGCCGCGCTTTGCGGATACACGGCGCACACGGCCAGAACAATATCCTCCGAAAGCGAACGAAAGTCCATCAGGCTAGCCAGCCGGGCCTTATCGCCATCGGCCAGTGCGGTACGCAGATTCTTAAAAACAGGGTCCGGCTCCATGCGGTAACGGTAAAACAGGGCAGCCCCGGCGGCAAGGGACACAAGAACAAGCGCAAGGGCCAATCCTACGATACTCTTCAGATGTTTCCGGAAAAAATGCTGTATCGCAGCGCTACGATTGCTCACGATGTGTTACCTTCCTGCCCGGAGCGCATGCGGGCTTGCTTCTTCCAGCCTGTCTTTTCTCAGGCGCAGAGGCAGCGGGGTAAGCGGCAAGCGCGATCCCAGCGTGATACTGAGGGCTACATAGGCCCCTACCGGCAATGGCAAAAGCAATGCATTGCAAAAGCTGCATATTTTCCCTGCACGCCAAGTGCATGGCGGGCCCAGCAACACAGCGCCGAAGCGAAGCCGCCGGATATCGGGCAGACGGCGCAGCAGACGCCAGAGAGCCGCCGGACCAAACCAGCGCGTATGTGGCATACGGTCGCCGCAGGGGAAAGCCTGGGCAAGCCGCGCCAAAGAAAAAGCGTTGAAATATCCCAGTATGACGCCCCTGGCCGCGACACGCAAGGCTTCTTCCAGCGCTGTGCCGGGATCGTCCAGCTCTGCAAGCGCGCCAAGCAGGGCTACATAGTCGAAGGTGTGGTCGTCAAAGGGCAGATGCCCGGCAACGCCTACCTGGCAAGAGGCTTTCGGGCCAAGCCGGGCTTGGACGCTTTCCAGCATGGGCTGGTTTTGCGTCAGACACGTGACGTCAAAGCCGCTTTCCCACAAAAACTCGCTGAACAGTCCCGTGCCGCAACCCACATCAAGCATGGAACAACCGCGGCGCGGCCAGCGGCTCATGAGATGCTGCAAAATCCGCTTCTGCTGCACCAAGGCAAAGCTTCCCTGGGGCGAGGCGTACCATTGTTCTACAGACAAGGCTTCTTGCTGTTCCCGCATAGCTGATTCATGGGGCAAAGCCGAAAAAAAAGCAAGGCTGTCGGCAAGGCGCGGCATTGCAGATCCCGCCGGGAACGGCTTGGCTTTTCAGGCGTTTTGGCGTATACCTTGTGTATTCTCTTGTTATCCATCTTAACCGCAGGAAAGCAGACCATGCGAAGCCATGCAATGACCCGGGGACTCGAAAAGGCCCCCCATCGCTCTCTTTTGTACGCTCTGGGCTTGACCCGTGAGGAAATGGACCGCCCCTTGGTGGGTGTTGTCAACGCCGCCAACGAAATCATCCCCGGCCATGTGCATCTGCACCGCATCGCCGAAGCCGTAAAGGCCGGCATACGCCTTGCCGGCGGCACTCCCATGGAATTTCCCGCCATTGGCGTGTGCGATGGGCTGGCTATGAACCATGCCGGCATGCGCTTTTCCCTGCCTTCACGGGAAATTATCGCGGATTCCATCGAACTCATGGTCACGGCCCATCCCTTTGACGCCCTGGTCTGCATACCCAACTGCGACAAGGTCACGCCTGCCATGCTTATGGCCATGCTGCGCCTGAATATCCCCGCCATCATGGTCAGCGGCGGTCCTATGGCCGCCGGAAACTACAAGGGGCAGCGCGCGGATCTCATTACCGTGTTTGAGGGTGTCGGACGCGTGAGGCGCGGCGACATGAGTGATGAGGAACTTGAGGACATGGCCGGCGGCGCCTGTCCCGGTTGTGGTTCCTGCGCGGGCATGTTCACCGCCAATACCATGAACTGCCTGGCGGAAGCCCTCGGCCTCGCCCTGCCCGGCAATGGCTCCGTGGCCGCAAACTCGGCGGCGCGCGTCCGTTTGGGCAAGGAGGCGGGCATGCGCGTCATGGGCCTGTTCCAGGACAGTATCCGGCCGCGGGACATCGTCACCCCGGCGGCCGTGCATAATGCCGTGGCCGTGGACATGGCCCTGGGCGGCTCCACCAACACGGTGCTGCATCTGCCCGCCATTTTTGCCGAAGCCGGGCTCAGTCTGGATTTGGACATCTTTGACCGGCTTAGCCGCTGCACGCCCAACCTGTGCAAGCTTTCTCCAGCCGGCAAGCACCATATCCAGGATCTCGACGCCGCCGGCGGCATCCAGGCCGTTATCGCCGTCCTGGACAAAGGCGGGCTGATCAAAAGCGAAGCCCGTACCGTTACCGGCCGGAGCGTGGCGGAAAATCTTGCGGATCATGCCTCGCGGGTGCTGGATGCCTCCGTTATCCGGCCGCTGGATGCTCCCTATTCCCGGGAAGGCGGTCTGGCGATTCTACGCGGCAATATTGCTCCGGACGGCGCGGTGGTCAAGCAATCCGCCGTAGCCCCGGAAATGATGCAGCGCACCGGCCGCGCCCGTGTCTTCCATTCGGAGGAAGAAGCCATGCGCGCCATCCTCGGCGGCAAGATCGTCAAAAACGATGTGGTTGTCATTCTCTACGAAGGCCCGCGCGGCGGACCCGGCATGCGCGAAATGCT
>Ga0123353_10017822_pt1 | contig 10464 bp, 7 predicted proteins | sample TergutLab28metaG_3_FD_92763 | JGI IMG/M metagenome (GOLD analysis project Ga0123353, IMG submission 92763) | Labiotermes labralis P3 segment gut microbial communities from Petit-Saut dam, French Guiana - Lab288 P3 | ecosystem: Host-associated > Arthropoda: Insects > Digestive system > Gut ... | reverse complement strand
GTTCTTTGAAGGTGTGAATATTATATTGCTACCTCTTTTTTTTGGGGGGGGGGGGGGGGCCAAAATTTTTGGGTGGGCGCAAAAAAACAAAACAACAGTTATGTTGGTTTTTTAAATTTTCAAATTTTAAAAACCCTAATAACATTTTGTGGGGGTTGTTTGTGCCACACTAAGTGATTTCCACCCCCCCCCCCCCAAAAAAAAGAGGTAGCAATATAATATTCACACCTTCAAAGAACCTGTTAATTGAATGGTAAGCTAAAATGGGCCAAGGGACAAAAACATGAGAGTAACAAAACTTAAATTTTAAACTATAAAATAATTATATGATGGCCTATAACATGAATGACCAGCTAGACGAGCTTCAGGAGCTGCATTATAGAAGGCAACTTATGCAAGAGCCACGCATTAATTAAGTAAAACATCTTTTGCCTTACTTGATGACTTCTTGCTACTGTTCAGCCAATTACAATAGGTTAGTTTCAGCTAGTTATTTAACTGCTCTCTTTACAAAACTTTTAAAAGTACCTTGTGTGGATGTAAACTATTTAAGTGTTATTTCTACCAGCACCTTGTGCTAGCAGCACCAGTGACATGTGGGAGACATATGGCTTGTGAGCCATATTGTGATCACTCTTGTTCTATAGTAATATGTAGCACATACATGAAAGAAGAAACATTTAATTCACCTGAGCCATGAGTGCAGCCAGTTCTAGGGCCAGTTCCTTGTTAAGGGGGAATCTGCCATGAATCACTTGCTGGTTTACTTGGTAGCACAGCAGAAGTCGCTCCCTGTCTGTCTCCATCTTGGCATTGTGCCTCCAGTACAGCCGATTCTTGTAGGTTAGCTGGATGACACGAGTGTTCTCAAACTTGCCAGAACCCTTTTCTCGTAATGCTGTCTCCCACTTGGAGATCACATCACACAGCTATCAACAGAAGCAACTCTAATTGACAAACCACAAAATACCAAAGGCTGTCATTACACAAAATCCTAAGCCACTTTGAACTCAAGCTCACAGCCCAACTAACAAAGATCTCTTTTCATGTTATCCTCCCATATCTGCCTTCAATCTGCCAAGTGGCCCTTTTTCAAGAGGTTTCCCCATAAAAATTCCATACGTGCTGCTTGCTCCATCAACACAGCTAAATGTTCAGCCCACCGTAAGCACCTATATTTCATGATCCTAAGAACACTAGGCTACCTGCATATGTAGCAAAGTTAACTGCTATGCAATATGCTCAACTGTCCATCTTTCATTTGGTACAATTAGGTTATGGGCTACAATACAAATAAAACTACATAGAGCTGACAAAATTATAAAAATAAGGATTACAATAAACACAGACTATCATTTGGCCATTATTCACTCTTACACATTGACACTTAAGAGTTCCAGCCTCCAAAAACCCAAAATATGCCATAATTGTAACTAAATTCTTTTTAGACCTTGATCTGAAACTCTTTATTGACTTTTCATGGTTCAGAAATAGAACATTTATATTTCTCACCACTCCTAACTTAGTTTTCTTCACCACCAGAGGACAGGTGCCTGTAGCAATACAAAGTGGTAAATAGTGGACATAAAAATGTTATCTGCTCAATGCTTGTACGACAAAAACAAATCTCTGCCCATGTCCACAACATATATTATGCTATGCATAAAGTCATACCTTTGCCTGAAGTTCGATAAAGTGCTCCAGGTCTCTTTCTATAGGGTCATCACTGAAGAGGGTGAACCCTGACTGTGCAGAGTCTCGGCAGCCAACTTCCTGGTTTAGGGTAGACAGGAACTCTTCAATTGTTGTTGATCCGTCAAAACTGACAACCTGCAACAGTTCTCCTGCCTAAGTGTCTGGTGCTAACATTATTAATCACACGTTCTACATAACACAGCTACAGGTTTTAACTGATAAGAGAAATGTGGTACATGCATAATAAGTATCAAAGTCACCATCATGGTTGTAACAAAAACAAAAATGACAAAGATGATGACTGCAGTGGCAGCGCTGCTGTGGCCGCCGCCACCGCCACCACCACCAAGAGATCAGATTGTTTAGCCTGCTCTGATTCCATATGCAATTCCTGAAACTTCTTTTCTAGGACCTTTAACATAAATCTATGAAAGATGGTAAAACTTCTCTCATTTGACAGTTGTAAAACTAACATCCATATTATGGCATGGTACCAATAATTTGCACCTTCAATCTTAATGATAAGACAGAAAGCTACTTTCTGATGCTGAAAACACATTTTCCATTTTATAATCCTGCATACATCATTTCCCTGAAAGTTCATGTCCTGCCTGTACAAATCTTCCTGTACCAGTATACAGCTAACATGTCAAAGATACCACAAAAATTTCGACTTTAGACAGAGGAAAAAACACAATGCTGGATAAAATTACCTAGTCATACATAACTTCTACTACCAACCTAACACTATGAGAGTCATCAAATCAAAGAGGATGAGAGTATCACAGGGTTTGCACAAAGGCAAAATAAGAAATATCCATAAAATTTTATTCAAGATACCTCAATGGATATGGAAGACAAAGGCACAGATGGGAGGGTAATATCAAAATAATGGTACGTAAGAGTGTAGATTGAAAGAAACTGGCTCAGTATAGATCCTATAAAAATGGTAATGAAGCTTACTGTTTGATGAAAGTGGAGATTTCTTTGTGGTTTGTTTTATGATTGATGAATTGCAAAGGGATTAAATGGATCTGCACGTGGCCTACCCCACTGTACTCATGTTTGCTTACTGCATGCCCATAATTCAGGTACTAGAAAGCAGATGCATTTACTTATAGGGACAGAAAATTGTGCTAAATTTAAAGATTAAATATCATTACCAGTCTGAAAAATGACACTATAGGGGAGTCTGTGAAGTTGGACATCATCCAATAAATGAATGCAAAGGATAAATGAAGGTACTATCTTAACATATGTCTGAAGGGACTCAAAGAAACCACAATAGCCCCATTCAGAACAGCCAATGTATGGCTGTGGTTCGAAATGAGTGCCCTATGAACAAAATTCTACAGCATTACCACCACAACCTCTCTGATGGGGACTTCTTGACCACATGAAAAACTATCAGCTTTTCTTCAAGTAAGATCCTGCAGCACACAGCAGCCAAGAAAAACAAACCGTTGCATTGCGTAGGAATATATGCTTTAGAGAAGGACACAATTTAGCAGTTATACAGTGCATTCGGCCCCTGTGACACCGTCAGTTAGTCAGTGTAATACTTGAGTTTTGATCATACTGTAGTTACCTGATAAGCTCCATTAAGCATGTGAACTGGTATGGCATGAGGCAGTGAATGATGATAAGGATTTTTAAGCAGAATTGACAGCACTTCCATACGTGAAGGCTTGGCTTCCCGTCCACCATTCTGCAGTGTCCGTTCTAGGGCACGCTGACAATAAGCAGCATATTTTCCACATTCACTCCTGAAATATAACACCTGTTTTATAACTATTCTACACAATGGACTACTGCTGGTAAAGACATTGTAGTTAAATTTATATTACAAAAACAATGAGATTTTGTGCAAGCATATACTTGGACAGAGAAGAAAGATGCTCATCTCATCAAGTTGGGTTAATTTATAATGCACATGTAGACTCTACAGAAACACTGACTGTGCAAGAGAAGGTAAGTTATGAGGACACAGAGGCAACATTACTACAGTGGTTTAATAAGCTTGCTTCCTCAGGTGAAATATTATGGGGAAACGGCTTTCTCCACTGGGAGTGTTGTTGAAACCAAGTGTTCTGGTCACTGAGGACCACGTAGGGTCATTAGAACACGGATGCAGCATCCTGTGCACAACCACCATAAAAATCAGTATCTATGACTGGGTATTCCTTGCTCAAAACTGCAAAAAAACAGCGAAAAAGGATTTGGGGCTGAGTCCATTTAAACTTTGACAGAAGAGTGAAATTACTAATATGGACTGTATACACATGAAGCTGCCTGCAAAGTAATCTGAAAGCATTTTCCCACCACTCAATCACAACAAGACATTTTCTTCTTTGATGAGTGTATATCTTATATTAGCAATCAAGAAAAGATTAAGCTTATATTCCACTACTAAACGAAAAATGGGCAGCACACACTGCACATTACGATGTCAGCAATAATCTTAACACTTAACTGGGTCAAGGTCCTACAGGGACATACTAATCACAGAGCATACATGCACAAGATGCAATTGTGGTTTATCCTACAACTATACCAGTGGGGTTTTAAGTTGAAATTCATCCAGCAGCAAGATGGTGTATCAGAAGCTTTAATAATTCAAGACTATTTTCATGACTTGGTCAGTTGTTGATGGTCTGAACAAGGCTCTGGAATAGCAGGCCATCTAAGAGCCTGAACTAAACAAAATATACGTCACTTTGGAACATAATAAAGCAAATAATTTTCCAGCTGCACCTAACAAATGTTTCAAAACCTAAAACCAACCACCAGTGACAGCTTTTAAGGTATTAAGCCATTCACATGGAATAAAATGTCTAAAAGAAGACAGAAGTAAATAAAACAATGTAAAGGGAACAAACATATTTTGTAACTTTACTGCAAAGGGATTTTGTGGTCTCTATGTAGAAGGAGTTTTTAATGTAACAGCTTGTAATTAAACTTCCCAACACAAAATTCTATGTTTCAAAACTGATAAGAAGAAAATTAATAAACAGTCTAACTTTCTATTCCTTGCAAAAATTATGTTTGGGTATAAAAACAAGGAAACTTCAGTAACTGAAATACTTACTTGGAGTCAGCATTGCGGTGGAGATGTAGTTTCAGATACCACAGGAGCCGGTTGTTACGTGGTACAAAAAGTGATACTGCTAGGGCCAGTAACTGCCAGCCCTGGACAAACACAAATGTTGGTGGATTGGTCTTGCAGTCCAATAGTGGTGGTGCAGGTGGGGGTGTGGCCTGCAAGGAAGTTGGAGACCCTCGCTGCATCCCACCAGCACCACTTCCCCCTCCACCATTCCCTGATGATGAGGAGTCACATGCGAAGAGAGACTGGGTTGCACACAGCAGCAGCTGCTGAAGGCACAGAAAATATAAAGAAAGCATTGTTAGAATTAGAAAGAAGTGTAGAAATGTAGGTATAGTCAACCATCAAACATATCTGAAGACAGTAAGCAACAAAAACGACAATAATAATAATAATAATAATAATAATGTTATTCGTAATAATGACATTGTAACATTCATTTTGAAGAAGAGGAAAGAAAGAAAGAACGAAAGAAAGAAATGGGATTTCTAAGAAGACATCTACAGTTCAGACACATAAATCCAACACTGCATCATAGCAGCATCAAAAATCAATTCATAGGCTCAAATTGGCCCAGAAGTAAACACTGAGGAAACTAAACATATTTCCATTTCTCATCATCCAAATACAGGAGAGTAACAAACAGTATTAAATTCACAAAGGAAACAAAACAGTTAAAATACGTAATATAGTTCTACCTTTTCTGTACAGGTATGAAACTAAGTGCTAATGAGTATATCTGGATGTGAGGGAGAGATGGACAAAGGAAAACTGTGACAACAACAGTAGAAAACTGCATAATGAGTGGTTAAACTTCACCAAATGTTAAAAAGAATGATCAAATCAAGGAAAATGAAATAGGCACACATGACAAAGAAGAAAGGTGCGAACAATATATTTTGGAAAACCCAAAGGAGAGATGCCACTTGAGAGACCAAGCTACATGCAAGAGGATAATATTTAAATTGATTATATGAGAAACAAGGTGTGATGATGTGGACTGGATCCATTTGGCTCAAGAAAGCAAGCTGTGGCAGGTTCCTATAATCATGGTAATGAACCCCGAGATTCCTTTAAAGTAACTGTGGGAAACTTCTTCACTACTTGAGGGCTCACATGCTGCTCAAGTTACTGATATTAAACCCCCAGAATTTGAAAAGTGCCTTACTGTTTGAGATGGAAAAACTGTATTGTGTGGTGTATTTTTTATGTAAGTCAGAACCTTTATATTTATAACAGTAAATAAAGGAGGGGGGGGGGGACTAAGTACAAAAATCCAAAATGAATCACTCACACAATACATGTCACAGGAGGAAAAAAGATACAGAAGTACAAAATAATATATTTCAAGTTATAGTACACATTGAAGCTGGAAATAAGTGACCTTCATGGAACAGCATATTTTGACACTCTAAATGCACAGTAATTCAAACTGCCATATTAAAAAATAAGTTTTGAATGTATTATGTTTCAAAACAAAAAAAAATCAGTGAACAAAAGTTCAGGGGAACTGTGTATCTGAAGCATACACTTCATACGTCAGAGACCCATTTAAAAATGATACAATGTAAATAATGCATACAGTATGGAAATTTTTGCATTCCAAAAAAGAAATATTTGTATTTAGAGGACATTAATTACAAAATCATAAATCCATGAACAAGTGTGGAATGTAAATTACTCTGGCTGCAGTACAGACTGAGATAATCACATTATTAAATGTCTGAGTAGGTTTTAAAAGTTCTGTAGACTGTGACGCCATATCAGATGTGAAAGACCAAATGGGCAAAAAATATAAGAGACAGGGGGAGAGAGAGGGAGGGACGGAGGGAGGGATGCTGCACTTTTCAATATTGCTAAGACTGGATTAGTCTTACTTATGGAGGCAGATGATCAAGATGGAACATGAAGATTGTCAATTTCATCACAAATGCCTATCACTTGACAGTATCTGAAGCAATGATGAAGGTAGCAGTAATAAATCATTTTAAGGATTTGGGAATAAAAGAAACTATCCAGCATTTTACTTACTGGATGTATGGCAAGATATATATATATATACATATATATAAAAACGAAAATAAAGTTTGGGTTTTCCACTAGTTGTACATAAAACCACATAACAACACAGCAATACACTGCAATGCTAGCCAGGGATAATAACAACATTCCATGTTACTAGGCATAACAATGAATATTAAATTAAAACAGAAAAGAGCATTCTCTAACACATCCAGTAAAACATAACACACTTGTACCACAGAAGCTCCTGCTACAATTACTCTACAGCCTGCCAGTGTAATTCTATTCTAAACCTGTCAGACTCACAGAAAAATTACAGAAAACAATCACTATTGTGTGTTAGTCTTGAGGTCTCCATGGCGATAAGGTTTACGACTCCATTCTTCTGGGATATGCTGTGATGTCACTGGGTGATTGGTTCAATTCATTTTGAAGAAGCATATGGTCTTTGAAACACCAGGAACCAACCAGCCACTGACACAGTGTCAAATCTCAGAACAACAGAATCCTCAATCATATGTCTATCATGCACTGTACAACCTTCTTACATTTCATGAGTTTGTAACTTCTGAACGAAAGCAATGGCAATAAGTTTCGCAGATCTCCAAAGTTATGTGTGGAGTAGTAAGTACACTGATGGCGACAATATTTTGAAATTAACTTTTGTTTTACCTGAATCCAACAGTTTTTTCCTTGAAAACATAAAAAAATAAAGCAATCAGCTTTTCCCATGTTGCACAAACAGACAAAAAATGAAAGCCAACAGCAATCCATGTGATAAGTGTGATTCTAAAGGTCCCTTTTTAAGAGTTACACATTAAAATTACTAACTTTTTTTTCTTCAGGGTTCACAGCCTGTGCCTGGTGTGTGACTTAGTCTGTGGGGTCTTGTCCAATGTTTCGGCATACACTGCGTATACAGGTGTCAGAGCAGAAGTTAAGGAGGTGACATTATTGTACTGAATGGGCCTAAGAATTGGTTTGAAGGAAAGGCATAATAAGCAATGTCTGGATTCACCTTTCCTCCATTCCTTCTTCTTAAGCACATGGATATTTCTGATCCCCCACCCTTATTCTTATTGTGAGACATATACTCAGTCCTCTGCTTCACAATCACCCTTAAGAAGGCAACTGCAATATATGTTGATGAAGTGGAATGGTTTCAACATATGACACAGCCAAACCAAACAATCCATGGTTACATATTAAGAGATATCTTCATCTCCTTCAGGGAAACATTCCCAAGTATTTTTTAAAAATCTCACATTATGAATCCAAAAACATGTACAATTTTGATCAGTAACATACAGAAGAAGAACCAGATTTCATTTTATTTCTTTAGCACATTCCGCTCTACTTGACATACAGTTACCTTCAACGAGGTACACACAGATCTCTGTGCTGAAGGCTGGACCTTGCATAAGAATGGAAATAAAACCATCAAAAATATCACACCTTCCATTCTATGTCCTTAAATCTCAGCTGTATAGGCATGGATTATACCATGTACCTTTATAAAATTTACTAACATAGCTTTCAAGAAAACAAAACTGTCCTAAACTATAAGTCTGAATCATGTACAAGCATATAACTTTTCTAATATTCAACATTTTACTCATCTACACAATGCACCTGTCCCATTTTGGTTCACTTTCAAATGCTTATAAAAAGATAAGACACCTATTAGTAACAAAACAATCAGCATCAGTCCTCTGTACCATCAGTACTATACTATAATATTAAAGTAACTTATGTGCAGTTAAACTATTATCAAGCATGCCAGACAAGAGAGGAAAGAGTCAAATGTACTGAAATATCATAAATAATTCTTGTATCAACATATGATGAACAGAATTACACAGCTAACAATATTTACATGTCCATGCAAAGTTAAACAGGCATAAAGGTAAAGTGGAACCTGTGTGTAACCACCACAGAACAAAAGTGTACAGAGTGACTGTAGGTAAAATCATATGCATTCTAGATCTTGGTACTTGATGGAGGCCAATGGTCAGATACTTTCTGGTCCCCGTACACCCAGTACCAACAGATATATGGTAGAGCAGACAGGGTGCACAGCCATTCTGTATAAGGTGGTAGTAAAAGAGTACAATCCCCGTTTCTTCCAGGAATCAAAATTCACCCATTTTAAATGAGCCATTCTGGCTCATTCATCCACAGTGGAAGAAGTTTTGATTCATGTATAGTAATTCCTGCACCCAACTACAAAAAAACAGAAAGAGAAAAACAGCAAGGGAATATACAGTCAGTAACTAAAGTGCATTTATGGTTTCAAAATTTACATGTGTGTGTTTGAGGTTCAATGATAACATTCTAGGAGAGGCATTATTTGTATTTATTCACCAATTCAATTTTAACATACTAACTAATATATTTAATCATATATTGTGTACAATCAGTACATTAATGACTACAGTTTCTTCAGTCAAATTGTAACAAACATTTGACATGAAACTGCAGAGACCCAAAAATGATGTAATATTGAGATAAGTGCAAAATGCAAAGCCTAAAACAAATAATCAAGGCATCAAGATATAAAATATATATATATATAAAAAGATGAATGTTATACACACGTGCTGTTTTTATTCAAAGTCATAGCAAAATGAAGACTTACAGAATGACTTTCAGTTTTAATTTCATAAACAGAAGTCTTACTGTATGAAATTCTTAAAATGTTAAGTATGTAATTAAAACACAAAGACTCAGAATTTCAGTGGTTCAATAAGCAAAATAAAATGAAACATTAATTAGTAATGATAGCATTTAATTCCATGAACAAGTCAAATATCTCAATAAACACATTAACATTTTTATAAAGATATACTTTGAAGCGACCACAACGTATGTAATGCTTCCCTTTGAGACAAAGTGATTGCTATGAAGCAACTGCATTATGAAGACACTTGTCATATTAAAGATTTTTACAATCAACAGTGCCATCTAAGGTCATATTTTACAGTTGTGCTGGGTGGTAAGTTACTGAGATGGTTAATAACACATACAGCTAGCTAGCTATCACTCTACTGCCTCTGCATCTTCATGGGATCATGGTGTTTACATGACTACAGTGACAACAACTGATAGATAACTCATATGGGTAAAAGTTGTATGTTTACTCTGGAGATTGTTATTGCTGTTGCTGTCAACGTCATTGTTCTTGCCATTATCACCACCACACCTCAAAGGAGTACCCTTTCTCTTTTACTGCACTAATATGTGGTGTGTGTTAGTGTTCCTCATGCTGATTTTTACATGTGGATAACTTATCATACAGTCAGGAACAAAAAGTTGATTTAAACATGTCTGCATACAAGAAAATAAATTAAAAGTGAAAGACCAGAAAAAAATTTTACATTGGGGTAGTTAGTAAACAGCTCACACTCCAGGAATTTTAGGAGCATTAGTATGAATTCAAAAGAAAATGTCTTTGTAATAAGTTTCTTACCTAAGACATATTTATATTTCTTGCTGTAAGAACAAACAAGGCACATCAGGTTGAGAATGAGACAAACATATCTGTTTCAAAATATGGTTGCATATTGGTCAGGTGCTCATCTTGTGGCTTGTAATGACTACACATTGCTGGTATTACTTCAGTATTTTTAAATCCTACAGAC
>Ga0123353_10017821_pt1 | contig 10465 bp, 13 predicted proteins | sample TergutLab28metaG_3_FD_92763 | JGI IMG/M metagenome (GOLD analysis project Ga0123353, IMG submission 92763) | Labiotermes labralis P3 segment gut microbial communities from Petit-Saut dam, French Guiana - Lab288 P3 | ecosystem: Host-associated > Arthropoda: Insects > Digestive system > Gut ... | reverse complement strand
TCAATTATTATACCAACTAATGCACTTGTACAAAATTTACACATTAAAACACTAAAACTGCTCCGACATGTTTCGGTCCTACGACCATAATCAGGGAGCTGTATTTCTTTGCCTTGCTAAAGTCACATTAAAACCAGTCATAAGTTTACTTCGTTGTACTAGTGGCAGCATGCCGTGTTGTGTAATGTTATGTTGCGAAGAGTGCCCTGCTATGGATGTGCATTCTGTACTTCGCTATGTGATAAGTAGTGAAGCACAGAATGCACATCCGTAGCAGGGCACTCTTCGCAACATAACATTACACAACACGGCATGCTGCCACAATACACAACTAGTACAACGAAGTTAACTTATGACTGGTTTTAATGTGGCTTTTAATGTGACTTTAGCAAGGCAAAGAAATACAGCTCGCTGATGATGTTCTTAGGACCGAAATATGTCGGAGAAGTTTTAGTGTTTTAATGTGTAAATTTTGTACAAGTGCATTAGTTGGTATAATAATTGAGTGACTCGACAACATGCACGGCGTAACAATGAAAATACTGAAAACACATCTGGTTGGAAATAAAAGGCCGGCTACATCGTATATTTGAGTTGACTGCAAAGTTTAACGAGGAACACTGAAAATGCCAGTAGTTTTAATCTGCCTTTTCATGCTTTATTCAACACTATCTATAAGATTTCTTTGTATTTTTGCAACAGATTTACGATCGATCATAAATGCTATCTCATAAATGTCGATGTATCGTAGATTTAAAATCCCCCATGCTCGATTGTTATGTAGCGATCACCATCTATTTCTTCGGCCTCAGCCCGTACATTACAGAGAGCACAGGCTATCTGAGTCGTCAACACTGCTAATTGCGAGATATTTTTATAATGGTACATAGGTCATATAAAGTATGTTATTTTTGTCCGATTTTTTAAAAAATCTGAATTTGTGACATTTAGTAAATATCTCATCATGTTATGCTTTTACCAGACTGGGTGGCGTCACACATTCCAGAAGTCATCAGTTCTTTAATTTACATCGATTTGTGTTAATTCGGTTTTGTTCCGTACTTAGTTTCCTGGAATTCAGCGAAAACAGAGCGTTCCTGCTCTGATATTGGGAAAACGGAAATCTTTTTCACTGACATTTGAAGAATGAAATTTGACACCATATACAAAAAATCGGGGGAGGGGGGGGGCACTGCGCTACAAACCGGAAGTTCGCGGGTTCGATTCCCGATGGTATCACTGGAATTTTTATTGACATAATCCTTCCGGCCGCACTATGGCCCTGGAGTTGACTCAGCCTGTAACAGAAATGATTACCAGGAATATTTCCTTGGGTAAAGGCGGCCGGTGCGTAGGACTGACAACCTTACCACCTCCATGTGCCGATTGTCTTGAAATCTGGGAGTCTCAACCTCCTGGAACCCTCAGGACCTGTCCAGGCCTGTCATGGGATTGCTTTCCTTTTTTTAATAGAAGAAATTGTGATGGATCCATCGATGGATGGAAGGATGGACGACTGGTTCGATTGGAACATAAATGTAGTGTGAAAGGAGATACAGGAGGCCAGAAGAATGGTGGGTACTTTGTGGGTGACACAGGTGCAAGGTATGAAAACAGGAAACAGTACTGGGCCATCAGTCAGTCTATTTAATTGCCAGATGTCCTTCTGTTGAGGTCCAATTGCGAAGCACAATTATAGTCTGTCTGTTTGTCTATACAGACACTGTAAATACAATTACTGGTGTTGGTGTTTGCCAGTCCGTGAAGTCCAACAGTTGCGTGCGACACGATTCTTGAATTTTAGGCACTTCATGGAAGGATTCCTCTTTTGATATCTGTGGAGCTTTCCATTTGTGCCCGTGGTTGAAAAAGAGCAAACCTTTTGATAAGGGTATAGACTGTTTGAGCCGCTGGAGCATGTGACCTTCTCATTCTGACTTGTGCAACTTCAGGCACGATGATATCAGCATGGCTTACCGTCCCAATATTGGATGTCTTAATGGGCCGTCAACCGGGCCCCTCTTTAACTAGATGTCCTTCTTTAAGGACGGAAAGTGTGCATGTGATGTCACCATGTTTTTTGTGTAATATAACTTATCAGCTGATGGAAACGGCTTATCGATTTGCAAGAAACATGGTATGACCTTGTTGGAAACAGAGATTACCCCAACGTTGTGCTTCACATTTTCCATAATCAGTAAGAATATCACAGGAGCGCGCCAAATTCTGAGGTTGGAGCCACTTTGGCGGTAAATTCCTGAAATGGTGCATGGCAATAGATCTTCGAAAATGACGCATGTTCTGTTACGGCAGCTTTTCTCTACAACATACTAGCAGCGTAATGCGAGCATATTCTTTAGCTGAAGACGTCTCTGTCGGACCAGAAGTGTAATGCATCCAGGAAGTGGGCTTCATGAACTATGTTCGGAACGGCTTTTGGTATTGTTGTCGGTTAAGTGTCAATTGGAACAGTGAATAACACGTGACTTCATTTAAAAAGGTCACTGCTTGCATAATACCTATTGTGTTTATGTAATCCTCAGTGACATGTATAAGAGTTGGATTGTTGGTGTGTGGCAGTTCGCGAAATTTTGAGTTCAAGAAATGGTCCACATATTCGAAATTTTGGGAACCGTTGCTCTAAAGTTATTAATTTTGTAACCACAGATTGTTCAATATAATAGCTCTCTTAAAAAAAATAGTGCGCATTCGTCATACTAATTGTATGGAGCAGACTTGTCCTTGAGGAAACAATAGTCGCCAGGTTTGCGTAAGTTCCTCTCTTCTTACGGAATCCTCGAGGTTGACGGCCGTGTTCACGAACCGCACTGGACCCCATCCTAAGTCAGATGGATTCATACGCTTCTCTATTTTATTTGTTTTAAAGATTAGGTATAATATTACAGTACTAATGTAGCTCCTATATCCCATATTATTAAAAAGGATCGGTTTTCGACTTGTTTTCCTAGGTCCTTTATCAGGGTGGCTGCCGACGTCCAGCTTGTTATCGCGGATCCTCCGTTGCTCCCTACGCACCGGGACGTCCAGGGGTCCGTGCAAAATTGGTCTAAGCGTGAAAGAAATGAATGAGAGCAAGAAAGACCTAAGTATAGTCCCGGCACTACTCTTTCTTTAGTCTACATTATTAAAAAATCGGCTTTCGACTTTTTTTCCTAGGTATTGTATGAGGGAGGCAGCCGCCGTTCAGTTTGTTATTTGGGTCCCTCCGTAGCCGACGCTACGCCCCAGAACGTCCAGGGTCCGTGCAAGTAGGGCGTAAGTCCTGCCTGGTGGGCAAGAAGGTCTTAAGTATGGTCCAAGCGCTACTCTTTCTCTAGTCTATAATATTAAAAAGAATCGGCTTTCGATTTGTTTCTTCCTAGGTATTTTATCACAGTGGAAGCCGCCTTCCAGCTTGTTATTGCGGTTCCACCGTTGCCCTCCCTACGCCCTGGCCCGTCCGAGGCCCCGTGCAAGAAGGTCTTAAGTCCCGCCAGGTGTTTAAGTAGGCAAGGGATGCGGATAGTGCAGGAAGGTCCTAGGTGTGTTACAGGCACTACTCTTTCTTTAGCATAATATTAAAAAGGAATGGCGTTTGACTTGTTTAACAGGTTTGGGCAGCCGCTGTCCAGCTAGTTCCCCCCAGGGCCCCGGTGCAAGAAGGACCCAAGTGCGGTCTAGGTACTACTTTTTTTGCATAATATTAAAAAGGATTGGCTTTTGACATTTTTAACCGAGGTAATTTAATCAGGGTGTGGCAGCCGCCTGGTCCCCAGGGCCCGGTGCAGGAAGTTTCTAAATACGGTCCAGGCACTACTCGTCCTTTATCCTGGGAACCCACGCCTACGCCAAGCCGCATGACCAGCCGCCGGACAGATTGGTAATGTCTAACATATTTTATCTGTGAGGGGAGGGATGAAGGGGTGGCAGCCGCCGCCGCCCAGCTTGGTCCCGCCACGTGTGTAGACCTGAGTGTAGTGCAGGAATATCCTAAGTATGGTCCAGGCACTACTCGTTCTTTAGCCTCGGCCTTCCACCCCTACGCCAAGCCGCATGACCAGCCGCCGGACAGATTATTAATGTCCGAGGTATTGTATCTGTGATGGGAGGGAGGGTTGGCAGCCGCCGTCGAGCTAGGTCTCTCGGCCCCGGTGCAGGAAGTTCCTATGTACAGTTCAGGCACTATTCGTACTTTAGTTTCGGCTCCCCCATAGCCACCCCTACGTCAAGCACGCCGGACAGATTGGTAGAATGTTGCTGCTATCGGTTTAATGTCCGAGGTAATGTAACGGGGATGGCAGCCGGCTCCGTCTGGATAGACTCTTATAGGTGTGGAAGTACGGGGGAGTATGAGAGATGGCCACCACTGCATGTCCCTCGCATGACGTAAGCTGCATGCTCGGGCACTATGTCGCGTCTCGCTAACTGGGAGGAGTTGAGGTAACCGCATTTTAACACGCTCGCGCAGGAGAACGTAAGGAAAGACGTTGAAAGGGTGTATTTGGAGATCGAATAAGGTTAGCATAAGGTAGTCCCTAAACCATTTGTAAATGATAGAAAAAGCACACATTAGGCATGTATATACATGTAAATACATCACATGAAGCTGAAACAAACCAGAAAAAGACGTCAGCATCCGCTGGCAAAAAAATAGTCAGCTAGCAGATAAATAGGAATTCGCTTGTATGTGACAGCAACAGTTGGTGCTGGAACCTAAAGTAATACTCTGACTACTGAAGAAATGGGCGTGACAGCAGGGCTCGGGGACTGTAAGTATTATTCTGACTACAAATGGGTGTAAGTGATAGAAGAGGTTTTGGGTGTGCCGATCCTAAATAGGGGTGTATCTTTTGTAGGAAGAAATCATGGCTCGCAGATTCGAGATAATGGACGCGAATACGAGACAATACAGGCGGTACAATGCTGTAGGAAGGCAGCTTACTGTGCGTTTAATACCCCTATCAGATTATAGGAATCCCGTAGCACATTTCCTAGCCAGTGTGAAGGATCTCATCGAGCACGCGTTACGCGATGTAGACGATAGTGATATGGTGGAAATAGCAATTCAAAATCGGTTGAACAAAAATGACAAGCCGATCGGAACCAGTTTTAGACGGAAAGATCATTTATCCGCAGACGTGTTATGGAGCGTATTTGAAAAAGCCTCCCAGTCGAATTCTAGATCCAATGCCCTGGACACGTCATTCGTAATCGTGCATTCGGTCAAGATGACCGTCAGTTTTGGTAAAATTGTACTTAAGGGCAGGTGCAATCCTGTCTCCGTAATGGCGCACCTCAAGAGAAGTGTAGTGGAGCTGAAAGCAGAAGAAAACTGCTTAGCACATGCCTTGGTAATAGCGATTGCAAAGGTAGAGAAAGACCCGTATTATAAGGCGTATATACAAGGCCGGAAGGTACGTCAAGTAGTCCAAACCCTACTCGAGACTACCGGTATCGATCTGTCCAGCGGTGCGGGGATCCCAGAATTAGTCCGTTTCCAGGAACACTTTCGGGAGTATAAGATAGTTGTCTACCGCAGTCTGAACTGCGATAACATCATTTCTGAAAGGCAGGTAGACTCCACTAAAAGTCTTAATATACTGTATGATAATGTCGAACGATATTATCACGTCATCGTTAAACTTACTGGTGCCATGGGTAGAAAGGACGTGTGTAAAGGGTGCAACAAGGCATGTACAAGTGACGTCACGCACTCCTGCGAACAGTCGTGTAGCGACTGCATGGCCAGCCCTCCGTGCGCGTTCTCCAACCTTCGAATACCCTGTGCGGAATGCAATAGGCACTTTAGCATTCCCACGTGTTTCGCGAACCAGAAACAGACATTAAATAGAAACGTTGCGTGTGCGAACTAAAACGATGTTTCGCGACGTGTGGTTGGCTCGCGACGCGCGGCAATCACGAATGCAATAAAAGATTCTGCGATAACCGTAAGGAGGACAACGAAATAGGTCATCTGTGCTATATGATACCGTTGAAGGACGCGTTCACCCCTCAACTGATAAGGTACAATACGTATTCTACGATATCGAAACTACACAAAATACCGAGTACACGGACGAGGCTAAGTTAAAAGTACCTAATTTCGTATGCGTGCTGCAGTTCTGTTCGCGATGTGAGGACGTGGAAGGCGTAGAGCGAGACTGCGTGCGATGCGTTAAGAGGAACCATTCGTTCAGGCAAGATCTAGTGGGGGAGCTGCTTACATATCTAACTGAACCACGCCCCTGCGCAAATTAGATCGTCGCTATAGCGCACAACGCCAAAGCTTTGACCTTCATTTTATCCTGAATAGGGCGATCGCGTTGAAATGGAAACCCGAAATTATTATAAACGGGCTTAAGATCATGTGCATGAAATTGGATCATTTAGTGTTTCTGGATAGTGTGTCCTTCCTCCCGTGTCCTTTGCATAAGTTGCCCGAGGCCTACGGTCTGACGGCCTCCAAGTCGTGGTACCCTCACTATTTCAATACGGAGGGAAACCTCAATTACATGGCCTCATCCCCGACGTTTCGTATTACGGCGTGGATGAGATGGGCGAGGCAGAGAGGAGCGAGTTTATCGCGTGATACGAGAGCCAGAAATCGAAGCTTGTCATTAAAAGGCGCGTGCTTGAAAAATATTGTCAAGATGATATCACTGTTCTAAGAAGGGCGTGCCGAGTCTTTCGGCGCGAGTTCATGTACATAGAAAACATAGAAGTATTTCTCGAGTCGATAACGATCGCGTCGGGTGGCAATAAGGTGTTGCGTAAACGATTCCTACAGCCCGACACTGTCAGACTCATACCGACAGGTGGGTACACATGCAATAACAATTATAGCAAGAAGGCATTGATGTGGCTGCTGCATATGGAAGAGACTGACGGTGTGAAGATAATGCACTGTCGCAACGTTCGCGAGTACAGGCTGCCCGAACTTCCCCGCTTTAATATAGATGGTTATTGCCCGAGACACGCGCAGTCTACGTGTTCTTTGGTTGCATTTTCACGGCCATACGTGCCAGCCGTTTCGTGACGTCACCATCCTGAGGGGCAATACGCTATCGGAACGTTATGAACAAACGATATCGCGTCTCGAACAGATAACTCGAGCGGGATAACTGGTCACGGTCCAATGGGAATGTGAGTTTGACATTGCAGGGAAGTCCGAACTGCTCGCGCATCCCATAGTACAGGTGAGTCTGCTGCGTACCCGTGATGCCCTGTACGGGGGTCGAACTGAGGCTATGCGTCTCCACTATAAGGCACGGGAGAATGAGACCATTCAATATGGCGATGTCATGAGCCTCTACCCGTACATATACAAGTACTTCAAGTTCCCCGTGGGTCATCCGGTCATTCACGTTGGCGATGCGTGTGAAGATATAGAAGCGGGCCTGCGTATGGGCGGCCTGGTCTAATGTTCGATCGTTCTACCAGAGAGATTGTATCACACCGTCCTCCCTTTCAGATGTATAAATAAACTCATGTTTTTCCTGTGTAGAACGTGCGTCCTCACCTCTTCAAGTGAGGAATGTGTGCATACCCGAGATGAGGGTCGTGCCCTCACCGGTACATGGGTAATGGAAGAGGTGAGATTGGCCGTTGATAAGGGGTATCGGATACTCGAGATATATAACAAAGAAACAGGCGAGGGCGGACACTTCGTCGGCTGTGTAAACACGTTTTTTAAACTGTAAGCGGAGGCTAGCGGTTATCCCGCCTGAGTCCACAGCCCCGAAGACGAGGAGCGATATGTTGGATCGTTTTGGCAGAGTGAAGGGATGCGGCTAGAGAACGAAGGGATCAGTTATAACGCTGCCAAACGGGGTCTGGCCAAACTCTGTTTCAACTCCATGTGGGGCAAATTGACGGAGCGGAAAGATCGGACAATGACCAAAATAATCAAGGAACCGAAAGAACTGTGTGGATTCCTAGCCACGCCCGCGTCGAGGTGATTAACCTCGCGTTTTCAAGCGATGACGTAGTCTGGATCTCGTGGAAGTAAAGTGCAGAGGAAGACGTGCCTAGTCTGCGTCATACGAACGACGTAATAGGATCTTACGTCACAGCCGGGGCAAGTGTCCATCTGTATCGCTACCCCGACCGGCTGCGAGAGAACGCGTTGTACTGTGACACGGATTCTGTGATATACATCCAGCCGAATTGGGACGGACCCCAACTGATCGAAACCGGGGACAAATTTGGGGACATGACCTCCGAGTTGCGCCCCTCACTAACCTTTTCGGAATTTGTGAGTGGTGGGCCAAAGCACTACGCTTACAGGGTGCTGACCGGTGACATCGAGAAAAGACTGTGCGTAAAGTGAGGGGCATAACCTTGAATTACAATGCGTCCAAAATGGTAAATTTCGAAGTAATCAGGGACATGATTCTGAGAGGCAACAAGGGGAATGAACCCCCCCTGCATATGTACATACAGACAAGAAAATTAAACGCAAGAAAGCAGGAGGTGCAACCGTAGCGATTGTCATCTAAACCGAACATAAAATCTACAAAATCTCTTTTTTTCAGAGACGGCGATAAGGTGACAATACGTCCGTCGCGTTTGGGTATAAATAGGGGGAGGGAGAGGTTCGTGCCATAACATGACCATCCATGAGTGACGATGATCTTAAATTCAAGCTTCCGTTCTCGTGCATAATGAACGAACCTAGCGGTTCGGGCGAAACATCGTTCTGCATACGGTTTCTACAGAACCTCGCGGCCTCTGCACCGAACGAGAATTCGTTGGCGGTATAAGTAATCTGGTGTTACAGCGAGAAGACCACTGTTCCGAAGTGTCAGCTTTGCCTGCAAACACCACATATAACGAGGGCGTAGCGGAGAAATTTGGAGAGGGTGGCGGCAAACCGTGCCTCGTGATCCTTGACGATCTGTTAAACGACATCTATTCTAAGGAAGTGTGTGACTTGTGTACGAGAGGCAGGCATCATGGAAATATCAGCGTGATTTTGATTACGCAATATCTGTTTCATCAGGGCCGCTACTGTAGAGATATGTCACTGAATGACCGTTATTACGTCGCGTTGTAAACATCAGAGATAAGAAGCAGTTTGCATACTTGGCCCAACAAGTGTAACCCGAAAATGGTCTTGGGTTGTATAGCGCCTACCTGGATGCAACACAAAGACCCCACGGTTACCTCATCTTGGATCTGACACAAAACACGGACGACGGACTGCGGTTTCGAACCAACATATTCCCGACAGAATACCCTCCGGTCGTATAATCCGATATAGGAGATGAAGCGTTTGAGTTCGAATTACCACACCCTTCACGTGCTCAAGACGGCCGAACCGAGATTACGTAAAGCTCTAATATCCAATTCTAACAAGGAACTCGTGAACTGAATAAGCGAGTGTGTGTTGAACGTCCAGAACGGCAATATAAAATTGTCAGGTTGTAACACGCGCAAGCTAAAAAATTACATTTCAGCGCGTCGCAAGGTCGCCGATAGGAAAATGTCACTCTCGTGCAAGAAGCGACTCATAGTACAGCGCGGGGGATATCTGCTGCCCCTACTGGGCGCCATTGCGCAAACGATCGCCAGCTAAATCTTTTGGCTTCGATATAAATGTTACGTAAGATGTACCCCGCCCCAGCCTATCATTATCATAGCGACAAACGACGCCGCACTCCCTCTTCGCCCGGGAGCGGAAGAAACGTAGTAGACTTAAAAAAAACATCCGTATGAAGAGTGGGTTAAAATGCATCATAAGACTCGCGAAGCTGATATCAGACGGAAGACGCGGACAAAGGCTATCTCTGATTTTCTAAGACGAGTAATGTCCGACACAGCAAACAGGGAGCTGCCCTCCCACGAGCCAGAGATAGCAAAACAGTTGATTGTCCCTAAAGTCGAGGCGAAAACGCCGCAACCGGACCGTCCCTCACCGATTCCTTCGACATCATAAGAGACAGTATATGAGACCCCTAAACAAGGATTTATTCCCGGTGATGATGACGATGATGTCACGGAGGAGGAGGGGGCACAGACGGAAGAAGAAGAAGAAATTTTCGGACCGTAGCTAGTCCCCCGAGGAGCAGCAGACGTTTTCTCGATACAAAATACGGTATTCGTAAGGATGGCGATCAATTGATGATAGGTGATTCCTCAGTGTTTATAGATCCCGATGATACTATCAAAATTAAGGGAACCGAGTTCAGAGGGGCGGAGAAGCTGTGGGAATTACTGAAGCATAAGAACGTGAATACGCAATTTTATTAAAATATGACCAACTAATTGCACCAATATGTGATACTAAAATCTTATTGACACATTAAAACACGTCACTTGGTTAAAATAATTCCTACAACTGCTACATGTTTCAGTCTGTCAAGACCATCTTCAGGGAGTTTTGTTTTGCCTTATTTTGAAGTTGCTAATGCTTGTATGCTTAATATATATGGTACTGCAGCAGCATGTCTGTAATCAATATACC
>Ga0123353_10017819_pt1 | contig 10466 bp, 10 predicted proteins | sample TergutLab28metaG_3_FD_92763 | JGI IMG/M metagenome (GOLD analysis project Ga0123353, IMG submission 92763) | Labiotermes labralis P3 segment gut microbial communities from Petit-Saut dam, French Guiana - Lab288 P3 | ecosystem: Host-associated > Arthropoda: Insects > Digestive system > Gut ... | reverse complement strand
CGAATCTATCACTGTCCCATGAATGAAAAGCCTGCTGGAAAGGCTGTATTTTTTCCTTCCTTCCCCCTCGTTGTATTTGGCGACGTTTATCGTCAGCGATTCCGGCTTGTATATCTTGGAGACCTTTGTCATCTCAGCCTCGATGTCGGCGTAGATGGCGTCTGTGTAGAATTTGTCCTCATCATCGAGTCCGCTGATCTGCACGAAAAGGGATTCCCTTTCCCTGCTTGCGGATATCAGCTCCACGATGTCGAATTCCGTGAGGACCCCCACCAGTTCCTTACCTTCGACCACGGGAAGTGTGGAGAACCCGCATTCCTCCATCGTCGAAGCGGCCGACCCCAGCGTCTCCTCCCAATCTATGGTCTTTACCGCGCCGGTGTAAACGCTGCTTACTGAGATCTGAGCCTTTGAGCTCTTTTTGAAGTCGCCGAAACTCTTTGTGTCGGTCTTCCAGTGGTGGTCGATGATCTCTTTCATCCCCACCACACCCATGGGGGTCTTTGCGTTGTCGACCACGGGCACCGTCATGATGTCCAGTCTCCTCATGATCTCCAACGCGTCATCCAGCATGGCATTCTCTTCAACAAACTCGACAGGGGTGGTCATTATCTCCCAGACCTTTATGTCCCTGAAGATCTTGATCCCCGCAGCGACCTTGGTAAGGCCTTTTCTCGACACCATGCCGATTATCTTTTTTCCGTTCAGAACTGCCAGCTGCCTGCAGTTGTTGGCGACGATGTGCTCGGCGATCTTTGTTATCTCCGTTTCCAGGGAAACCGTCGGGAGGTTGCGCACCAGGTTCTTCACTTTTGTGTCAGGTGCGGTACTTCCTTTCCTCAATATCGATCCGTAACTAACCACCCCGGCATAGCTACCGTTCTCGATTATGGGTATCTCCTGGAATCCGGACTCTCTCATTTTGGAGAGGGCCTCTGCGACCCGGTCCTCGGGGCCTATGGTGGGGAACTCGGACACCATGATGTCCTGAACGGTTATCCCACGAAGTTGCGATCTTAAAATCGTTAATTTTTTCAGGTCCTCTAGATCTTCTACTCCTATTGTCTCACCGCTATATACATCGGAGTATTGTCAATATAAAGATTGTTTTTTTACGTCTGGCAAATATGCAGCGGACGATGCTTTGAATCAGAGGATGATAAAAAAGAACATGCCGAGCCTGTTTTTCAGACATTTTAGGCAAAAGGTATTAATAAAAATTGACTTAAAGTTCCTCAAAACGCTTTCCCGAGAGAAGATCCTGCAGCACTTTCTCCACTGAATCTACCGGTATCCTCTTCTGAGCGGTGGTATCACGGTCCCTTATGGTCACTGTTCCTTTGGTCGGCCCTTCAAGGGATTCGTAGTCCACAGTGATGCACCACGGCGTGCCCACCTCATCCATCCTGGCATATCTCTTGCCGATGGTGCCGGAACCGTCATAATAGGCTTCCGTGCGGGGCGAATGCACCTTTTTGTAAATGTCAGAGGCCAGCGTATCAAGCCCGTCCTTTTCCATGAGGGGGAACACCCCTACTTTTATGGGTGCTACTTCCGGCGCAAGCTTGAGCACTGTATAATCTTCTTTTTTGTCGTGAACGTAAGAATGCTCAAGCACAGAGTAGAATATCCTGTCCAGTCCGTGCGACGGCTCGATGACATGGGGAACAACCCTTTCTCCGGATACTTTCTCACGCACTTTCACTACCTCGAAGAACTCGCCGTCCAGGATAACATCCTCTCCCTCCAATTTCAGGGCAAGTTTGCCGTCCTTTATGTCCGATGGGTGTTTAGTTTCCATCATCTCGGCGATGGCCTTCGCCTTCTCTTTGAACCTCGGGCCCAGGGCCTTGTGCTTGGCTTTGATCTTGTCGGTCTCCATCTCTTTGGGTTCGTCGAACTTTTTGAAGTGAGTGAGCTCCGTGCCTGAGAATTCTGCATGCCTTGACAGATCCCAGCAGCCTCTGTCCGCTATGCCGGTGACCTCTATCCATCCGAATGAAAGTAAGACCTCTGCGTCCCAGCAATCCATAGCATAATGGGCCATCTCGTCGGTGAGGTGCTGCCTGAACCTCAGCCTTTTGGGGTCAACTCCGAGCCTGATAAGGAACTGCTGTGTTGTGTACACAAAATATGCCAGCACCTTGTTCGCGATGATCCCTTTCTTCACCGCTTCCCCGACCGTCATTGTTACAGCCTCGGCGCCTGTGTTCGGAACAAGTGTTATCAGATCATTCTCAATGACCGGGAATCTGACCCAGCTCTTATCGTCCGGGTCGACGAAGAGTTCCACTTCCATCATATTGAACTCTCTCATCCTTATCATGCCCTGCCGGGGCGCGATCTCGTTCCTGTAGCCTCTCCCCGTCTGAATGACGCCGAGAGGTAACTTCTCCCTGTTGTATCTGTAAAGATTCAGATAGTTGACGAATATCCCCTGCGCCGTCTCCGGTCTGAGATACCCTACCCTGGACGAGCCCGGCCCGATGGTCGTTTTGAACATGAGATTGAACTCTTCCACTGGACCAAGTTTTCCGCCGCACTCGGGGCATTTGACATCGAATTTGACAAATGCCTCATCCAGCTGCTTTGGGGACAGCACATCCGGGTTGTCAAAGAACTCTTTGACCAGATGATCCGCTCTGAACGCGGACTCGCACTCTGCGCAATACGTGATGAGATCGGCGAACTCGTCCACATGGCCGGATGCTTTGAATACTTCTCTCGGATTGACTGTTTCCGAATCTATCTCAATGAAACCTTCCCTTCCTCTGTAGATGTCTCTCCAAACCTCGACTATGTTGTTTCTCATATTGGAGCCGAGGGGCCCGTAATCGAACATCCCCGCCACTCCGCCGTACAACTCAAAGGACGGCCAAATGAACCCTCTGCGTTTGCAGAGAGACAGTAGATCGTTGCTGTTGACCTCGTTATTCATTGTGATTACCTGTTAAAGCGCATAGGACGTCCACGTCGTATATCATACCGACCAGTTCATCCTTGGTACCATGCACCGGAAGCTGCCCGAAGTCGTTCTGGGTCATGATGCGTGCAACATCGTTCAGCGGTGTTTTCTTGAAAACGGTCTTGGGGTCTTTGATCATGTAGTCATAGACGGTCGTTTCGTCCGATATGTATTTGTCTGTCGCCGCATAGAACAGCGGAAGGACGTTCCTGTATCCGGCAAGTTCGGAATCTTTAATTCCAAGGCGCAGCATCGCCTCGGCGTCCACGGTCTGATCGCTGAATAGGTCACGGTCGGTCAGTATGCCAACGAGCTTTCCTTTTGTGTCAAGCACCGGCACCGCCGGCACGTCGCTTATCCTCATTGCCGCGATGGTATAGGCCAGCGGCTCTTTTTCATATGCAGTGACGCAGGTCGTTCTGATCACTTCCTCCGCCGTCATGGTGGTCTTCATCTCCGCGATCTCTTTCAGAAGGTCCGTCGGCGTCACTATGCCGACCAGTTTTCCGTCCTCGATCACAGGGAGCCTGTGTATCCTTTTGCTGGAGAATATCTTTGCGACCTCTACTATGTTCTCATCGGGAGTTATCGTGATACATTCTTTTTTCATTATCATCGATAACTGGTCCTCATCAAATTTCTTGAAAATGTCCCTTCTGGAAACAATGCCCATAAGTTTGCCGTCGGAAGCGCGCACGACCGGAAGCCCGGTGAGCTTGTTCCTGACCATCATATTTATCGCATCGCTACGGCTTCCGGGAACTTCTGCCACTATCGGCGCCGTAGTCATTATGTCTGCCACTGTTTTCATGAACCGACCTCTGACGATCTCACCAAAAAAAGGACTGACCCTTTCAAGGTGGTGCTGGCGGGTTATTTGTCTTTAGGTAATTAAGTTCATTGATTGAAAAAGGGTCATTCCTTCGATATCGGAGGGGTTTTGACCACCATTACGGGGCATTTAGCGCTCCGCACTATCTTCTCCGCGACGCTCCCCATCAAAAGCTTCGATATCCCTGTCCTTCCGAGAGAGCCCATCACGATCAAATCGTGCTTTCCGGCCTCTGCTTCCTGGAGGATGACGCTTGACGGAATACCTTCGACTCTTTTTTCCTCTGCTTCCACGCCTGCCTGTTTTGCCCTCTCCACTACGTAACTTGTTGCAAAGGTGCCTTCTTTCTCAAGCGCTTCGTAAACATTGACCAGTGTCACGGCGGTATCCATGGGCGAATTTGCGTAGATAGATTTGTCGAGAACATACAGCGCGGTGATCTTTCCTCCGGACATTCCGGCCAGCTCTATTGCCGTATCCACTGCGTACTTGGTGTATTCGCTGCCGTCCGTTGGCACAAGTATATTCTTGAAACTCATCTTATTCCCTCTTTTCCCGGCCTGTACCTGAATATCGGGCCTTTGTTGCTCAGAATATTCTCGATGCCGGTTCCGCCTGAGCATGGCAATACCGTAAGGTCCGCCGCCATTCCGGCTGTTGTATGAATTTTGTTATGCGGATATAATATCTTTCTTCCGTTCCTGAAAAAAGGATCAACAACATCATCGGCGGACCCGCCCTGAGAAAGAAGGACGCCCATGAAGACCGATGCCTCCGAGCGCATGTCCGGGCCGCAGAACATTGCGTTGTCTGTGCCGATCGCGACGTCTACGCCGCAGTCAAGCATCCTTTTCACCGGCGGCACCTTTCCGAAATAGAGATTGGACCTGGCGCATACAACCACGGGGACCTCGGACTCGGCGCATTTCAATAAGTCGGAATCAGTCGCCTCCACCATGTGCACGACGAAAGCCGGGTCGAACGACAGTATCAGATCTATGTCCTCCCTGACCCTCTCGCTTGCATGAATGGCGAATATCTTCTTTCTCTCTCTGGTCTGGTCTGCGACCTTCTCTATGTACCTGTGGTCCATGTCGGATATGCCGGAAATGCCTATGCCGTCCGCTATGTCAAGTATCTTCGATACTTCGTACTGGTCATACTCTTCGCTCAAAGGCCTGCCGAGTATCGTCGAATCGGGAGCGGCCCTCCTAAGCGTCCTGCATCCTCTCTCACCGCCTTCCCTGAAGTCGATGAACGTCCCGACCCCGTTCATTTCGGATGCTCGGGCGTATGCCATGATGTTGTTCTCAAGCAATGACTCTTCAACTCCTCTCAGATAGGCATGCTTAAGCCCGTCCGGAGGGGCGATCAATTCCTCCATCTTCATCCCGGGAGGTATCTTCAGACCGACATCTGCGCAATGGGTGTGAGAGTTCACCATCGGCATCGTAATAAGCCCGGATGCCAGGGGCGGCTCCGGGGGATCTCCCTCTTCAATAGCCGTCACGACCCCGTTTTCAATGCAGACGTACCCCTCGATTATCCCGTCCCCTGTCAGCACTGAACCGCTCAGGATGTTCATACTTTTGCGTATGCAAATGAAAATATAAATCTAACGAGCGGGAAAGATCGTATTATAATAAAAGTAAGCAAAATAGACCTCGGAAACGTTAAAATAGTAAGCAAAGGTTATTGGACGCAGGTGTTAAAAACATGCCAAAAGTCATAGAAGCGGAATGTGTAGCATGCGGAGCATGTGTAGATGTTTGCCCCGAGGATGCGATCGTCATGGATGACGTCGCTGTCATCGACAACGACAAATGTGTCGATTGCGGAGCATGCATTGACGAGTGCCCCTCAGGTGCCATTGTAGAGTGATCCCGAAGGGAGAAACCACAAAATCAGCGGTCATCCGCTGAGATAAACATCTTCCGACCCATAAATTTTGAGATTTTTTCATAACTCCTCTTCTGCGTATGCTTCCGCGGTAATGCGGCGTCATTGTTTCCGCGATGGTGGCGAACCGAGCCTTCGGTGAGTTGCTTTCCCCGTGTAGTAATAAAGTAGTAATAAAGTAGTAATAACCGTAGCAATAAATGTACGAACGAAAGAAAACCCCTAATAAATTTCCCAATAATGAGTCAATTTGCAGTAATACGGGCATATTTTTTAAAAAAATGAAAAACAAAAAAGAAGTTTTTCGCATGATATTGTAAAATTTATTCCAATGCTGGGTAGTAATAAAAACAATAACATTTAAATATAATAGTAATAATATTCAAACGATAGTAATAAAAAAGACCGAAATTGAGGAAATGAGTATGGCAGACCTTGAACCTGACGAAGTGATGATGATATTCGAAACCCTGCGCAAAGAGTCGGAGTCTGAGACTGTTGAGTTCAAAGAAGCAAAAAACAACTACGACTTCGACGATCTGGGAAAATGTTTCTCTGCTCTGAGCAACGAAGCAAGTCTTCGCAGAAGATCTTACGGCTGGCTTGTTTTCGGAGCTGATGACAAAGGTGTCCCCGTAGGCACAACATACCGTACAGACAGGAAAAGCCTTGACAGTTTGAAAATGGAGGTTCGGAGCAGGACGAATGATTTTTCCACATTCGTTGACATTTATGAGATATTCCCCGACGGACGCCGCGTGATCATGTTCCAAATACCTGCAGCAGGGCGTATTCCTGTTGCATGGATGGGGTCTGCGTACGGACGGGAGGGAGACTCTGTCATTAATCTCAGCGATAGAAAGGCAAGAAGGATTATTGAGAACGGAAATGATGATTGGTCGGCCCGCGTCTGCAGGGGCGCTTCGATGTCAGACCTAAGCGGGGCCGCGATAACCGCGGCAAAGAGAATATTCGCACAGAAGAATGTCGGGAGGGAATACACCACCGATCTGCTCGTTGCTGATGATGCCACATTCCTTCTTAAACTAGGGTTGATCTCCGAGGGGTCTCTGACCAACGGAGCAATGGTGTTATTTGCATCGCCGGAATCAGCATCGAAAGTCGACCCTGCCCCCGAAGTTGCCTGGATACTGAGGGACAGCTGTGGCGAAACCCTGTCCGGAGAAGTGTTCAGAGGGAGCCTGATACTGGGAATGGAATCTGCTCTCGCTCTTGTCAGAAATCCACGTTATATCTATGCCGTAGACCCAAACAGCACAGACACCATGGAAACAGAGAGATACGACATGAGTGTGTTACGCGAGATACTATACAATGCCATTGCGCACCAGGATTACACCATGAAGGGCCGCATTAATCTGATAGAAACGGAAGTCGGCGTGGACATTGTTAACCAGGGGGACTTTATACCCGGTTCAGCAGAGATGTTGCTCAGCGGCGGATACATGCCGCCGTATTACCGAAACCGCCTTCTTACCACTGCAATGAAAAGCATCGGGATGATAGAAACATACGGCGGAGGGATAGTAAGGACGATGAGGGTCCAGAAAGATCGCTGTCTCCCTCTGCCTGAATACAACATTCGAGACGGGTCGGTCAGCGTACAAGTATATGGAAAGGTCCTCGATAGAAACTTCTCTATGACAATGTTTGTCAATAAGGACATGGACATCCGCACGGCGTTCCTCCTCGACAGGGCACAGAAAGGGCTGCCGATATCGAAAGAACAGTCGGAGGAGCTGTTCAGTAAAGGGTTTATCGGAGGGAAATGGCCGAATATCCACACTGTGCCGCCGGTCAGGGGGCACGCCGGTAACAGTTCGGACATCATTGAAACTATAAGAGAGGGAGGGTATGAGGGGTGCATAGTGTCTCTGATAACAAAGACAGGAAGTGCCAACCGCAAGGATATTGATGAGCTCCTTGTGGATATGTTTCCTGCAAAAATGACAGTCGATGAAAAAGAAGTGCGCATAAGAAACATCATAGCCAAAATGTCTCGTGAGGGAATAATTGTCAACAAAGGCAGCAGAAGGGCCCCGAATTGGGTCCTCGGCAATGATGTGGCCTCCGGCACCGATCCAGATAAGGAATTGCCCTGAAAAAAGGTGTAAAAAAACACTCCTTTTTCCACAAATTTGTTGAAAAGCAACGGTGGCTCGCTTATGCCCAATATGGCTTTTTCACGAATTTGTACGCACTGATCACTGCCGTAGCCGCTTCTCCGCATGCCGTGATGATCTGTTTGTATTTCCCGGGGTAGTCGACCACATCGCCGCATGCGAACACCCCGTGGCGATTGGTCAGCATATCGAATGTTACTTTTACCAACCCTTCCGGAGTAAGGTCGATCCCCCAGTTCTTCAGGTCCGTAAGATCGGAGTTTATCCCGATATTGATGACCGCCAGGTCTGCCGGTATGTCGAACACCTTACCTTCCTGGTCAATAGTAATGCTTTCGAGTTTATCCGTTCCGTTGAATGACACTACGTTGGCGCTCATTATCCTCCTGATGTTGCTGTTGTTGAGGTCGTTGACATTTGATTCGTCTGCCCTGAACTCACCTCTTCTATGGATGATCGTCGTGTCTGTGACAGAGTCGGCGATGAGCGCCATCTCTATCGCGCTGTTGCCTCCTCCGAGCAGCACGACCTTCTTGTCGACAAGCTCTTCTTTAACCGGAAGAATATAAGACACGCCTTTGTCGGTAAGTTCCTTTTCACCGGGGCAGTCCATCTTCTTCGGGTGGAAACTGCCCATTCCTATTGCTATGATAACGGATTTTGCATGATGCGTTTCTTTGTTGGTCACGATCAACAGCTCTTCCTCGCCGTTGTTTATCTCAACGACCTTCTCACCCTCTCTTATTTCGCAACCCAGCGATTCTGTCTGTGCGTATAATTTATCAGACAGCTTCCTCGCCTGGACGGTCTCGAACCCGGGGTAGTTACGTATACCTTTTTCCGGGTACAGGCTGGTCAGCTGTCCTCCGACGCGCCCCGCCTCGATTATGAGGGTGTTCATCATTTTTGATCTTGCATAGATCCCGGCCGTAAGTCCGCCTGGCCCGGCACCTATGATGATTACATCATAGCACATTTTAGGGGCATATCGTTTATGTGTTTAAAATAACCTCTCATAATAAATTACGGTCTTTGACCATTCCTCCCAAGCAAACATTGTTTTTTTGCATCACAGATGCGTACTTCGTAGAATAACTGCGATAATCGAAGTTATCACATCATGTAAAAGACGCATGCCCTGGCATCAAGTTATTTATCGGGTACCGTGATATCATATTATCATGGTCATCGACGACATTTCTGCGGAGAGCATTCTCAACCTGATATTGGATAAAGTAGATGACATGATTGTCATCAATGACCCCGACAAGAACATCATTTGGATGAACCGTTCCGCACAGAACAAACTGGGGATTTCCATTGAGGATGCTGTGGGAATGAAATGTTACAAACTGTTCGGAGCGACCTGCTGCTGCGACAACTGCGTGGCGGACCACACCTTCGGCGGTCCGCACCGCTGCGGCTGTAAGTTCAAGTGCAGGAACAATACCGGCGAGTTCGAATGCGAGCCTGTCCCCTACTACAAAGAAGGGAAACTGAGGATCATTGTGCAGCACATTCGCCCGGTCGATAAAAATGAATAAATAGAGATAATCGATACTCGTGGCGTGACCGAAATATCCGAGTTCTTCCTTTGCCTTGGGGTGCTAGCATGCTACGCCGCGTTCATTGTAATTGTAAACTGGGTCAAAAGACCTAAAGATGTACAATAACCAGTCTCCTCTCGAAAAGGGCGACCGTTCTTAACATATACCTGTAGTCCGATTTCTCTACAGGTGAACTTATGACAAACATTCCAAGCGAAATACTGGAACTGCTTAAAGCACAGAATACGACCAAGATCCTTGTGACGGCATCCAAAGATGCGAAACCCCATGCTATTGTGGCTGGCAGCATCGCAGCGCCCTCGGCAGATACGATGATCGTCGGAGAGATACTGATGAAAACATCAGCGAAAAATCTTTCCGAGAACCCCAAAGCGGCATTCCTTGTATCGGCGGGCATGGCCTCCTTTGTGATCGAATGCACAGCGAAGGCCCGTCTGGACAGCGGACCGGAACTCGACAACATGAACAAAAATCTTGCGGCAATGGGCCTTCAGGCGGCCGCGGTATGGGTGCTCAAGGTCGAAGCGGTGTTCGACCAGGGCGCATCTCCGAAAGCAGGAACCAAACTGGCATGAGGGGGTTGCCTCTCTGAACTTTTACCCGCGCCTCGGCGCGGGTGTATTTATTTTTCATACTTCGCAAAGGCAGAGGATGGTACGTTGTCTTTTGAAAAAGAGAGAAGATACAACAACATCATGATGGCCGCAGGCGTGATCGCGGCCGCTGCCGGGCTGGTTATCTTTTTCACCCTGAACCGGGCCGTGGGGATCCTGCTGCTGATCATCGGGATAGCTTTGCTTGTGATCAGTTTTTCGATATCGAATGTTCTCTACAAGGTCAGAATGGTAGAATTGTTCGAAGGCCGAAACAAACAAGATGGTTATAAAAAGTAAAATGTTTGGAGGTTTTTTTTGTGGGTTGGTTCTCAGAATCGCCTTCTGTCGCCGCCGCCGCTCCTTCCCTCAGGCTGGTGCTTCTTGAAGCAGTCCCTGCAGTACACAGGCCTTCCCTGTGTCGGCTTGAACGGTACCTCGCATTCGTTGCCACAGTCTGAGCAT
>Ga0123353_10017817_pt1 | contig 10466 bp, 7 predicted proteins | sample TergutLab28metaG_3_FD_92763 | JGI IMG/M metagenome (GOLD analysis project Ga0123353, IMG submission 92763) | Labiotermes labralis P3 segment gut microbial communities from Petit-Saut dam, French Guiana - Lab288 P3 | ecosystem: Host-associated > Arthropoda: Insects > Digestive system > Gut ... | reverse complement strand
ACCGATATTTCAGGGAATTGCTTGTCTCTACCGTGTCACTAATCACCCCATTTTTCGTATATTGGTTATACCCAAAATGTAAAAATTCCTTGAATTTATGCTACTTCCGAGTGTCCGACATTTGAAAATATATATTGTCCTATATGCCTGCGTCGCCCTCACGTCGCGCGCCTTGTATCCACGCCCTCTTGCGCGCCCTCGCTACGAAACCCCATGAAATATCCGGGCTAGACAAAAGCGGAGTTTACACAAAGGTAAATGAGCATTTTGTCGAGGGAGCGTAACGCAGAGTCCGGGGTTTTCGGAGGTTGCTACATTGCTACGATTCGACTTTAAGGATGGCAAGAAAGGCTTCCTGCGGAATATCGATCTTGCCGAGCCGTTTCATCCGCTTTTTCCCTTCCTTTTGTTTTTCCAGCAGCTTGCGTTTCCGGGTAATGTCGCCGCCGTAACATTTGGCCAGCACGTTTTTGCGTATTGCCCCCAGGGTTTCACGGGCGATGATCCTGCTGCCGATGGCGGCCTGTATGACTACCTCGAACATCTGCCTGGGTATAAGCTCTTTCATTTTTTGAGCCAGCGCGCGGCCGCGCACGACGGCCGAATCCTGATGCAGTACAAGTGAAAGCGCATCCACCGGATCGCCCGAGACCAGTATGTCAAGCTTGACCAGCCGTGATTCCTGATACCCGGAAAGCCGGTAGTCCAGCGACGCGTAGCCGCGCGACGCCGATTTCAGCCGGTCGTAAAAATCGAGCACTATTTCGTTCAGCGGCAGATCATACGTCACAAGCACGCGGTTGCGCGTAACGTATTCAAACCCTTTCTGCACGCCACGTTTTTCCTCGGCAAGCTTCAGTATCGGCCCTAAATATTCGTCGCTGGTCAGAATCATGGCCGTGATAATGGGTTCTTCAAACTTTGCGATCGACGCCGGATCGGGAAGTTTTGACGGGTTGTGAATTTCCATCACCTCCCCTTTGATGGTCGTAACGCGATAGCGCACGCCCGGCGCGGTTGTAATCAGCGACAGGTTAAACTCCCGTTCCAGCCGCTCCTGCACTATTTCCATGTGCAGAAGGCCCAGAAAACCGCAACGGAAACCAAACCCGAGCGCTCCGGACGTGTCAGGTTCATAAAAGAACGCCGAATCGTTCAGTTGCAGTTTTGAAAGCGCATCGCGGAGGTCTTCATAATCGGCGCTGTTGGTCGGATAGAGCCCCGCAAAAACCATGGGCTTTATTTCCTGAAAGCCGGGAAACGGTTCAGGCGTCGGACGGTTTTCCTCCGTGATGGTGTCACCGATTTTAGTGTCGGCGACGCGCTTTATGTTGGCGATGACAAAGCCGACCTCGCCGACCGTCAGCGATTCGACTTCCTGTAATTTCGGTGTAATCACGCCGACCTGCTCGACCGTGAACGACTGCTGCGTGCTCACCATGCGAATCTGCATTCCCTTGCGTATCGTTCCGTCGATAACACGCACCAGCACGATAACGCCGCGGTAAGAATCGAACCAGGAATCGAAAATAAGTGCCTTGAGCGGCCGGTCGTAATCGCCTTTGGGCGGCGGCAGACGGTGCACGATGGCTTCAAGAATCTCGTCCGTGCCGATTCCTTCCTTGGCGCTGGCTAAAATGGCGTGTTCCGTGTCAAGACCTATGATATTTTCTATCTGATCCTTAATGCGTGGAATCTCGGCGCCGGGCAGGTCGATCTTATTCAGCACCGGAATGATTTCCAGATGGTGGTCAAGAGCGAGGTAAGTGTTGGCAAGCGTCTGCGCCTCAACCCCCTGCGCCGCGTCGACAACCAGAAGGGCTCCCTCGCAGGCGGAAAGGCTGCGGGACACTTCGTAGGAGAAATCGACGTGTCCAGGCGTGTCGATCAGGTTCAGGATGTAATCTTCGCCGTTTTTCGCGCGGTAATTCAGCCGCACGGAATGTGCCTTGATCGTAATGCCCCGCTCGCGCTCAAGATCCATGGCGTCTAGCACCTGGTCGGCCATTTCACGCTTTGTGAGCGCGCCGGTCCGTTCTAAAAGGCGGTCCGCCAGAGTTGATTTGCCGTGATCGATATGCGCTATGATGGAAAAATTCCGGATATGACTGCTGTTGCCCAAAACCTGTCGTCCTCTCTTTTTTAAGTCAGTAAATATACCGCGAAGATCGCAAAGATGCGAACGGTAAGCGAGGAACGGTAAACGATCCACAGGCTTTACGCAGCCATATTGAGGCAATTAGAACAATACCACGGCGCTTTACCAGCGTGGTACTGAGGGGAGCGTGTTTAAAAAAGCGGCGGCCTCCTTAACAGGCTTGAAAATGGGCGCATATTCCACAGCGACAGTGGCGGTATGCCTTTTCCTATTTTAAACTGCGGGCGAGGCGAAAACCGATGGCGTCGCGATGAAAGCCGGGGACGCTGCCGTTTCGAACCGACACCCGTACGTACCTCGCGTTGCCGTACCAGCTCCCGCCGCGTAGCACGCGATTCGTACCTGAAGAAGGCCCCTGCGGATCCACCTGCTGTTCTTCGCTGTAATCCCCATACCAGTCGTTTACCCATTCCCACACATTCCCGCTCATGTCATGAATGCTTAACTCATTGGCTATCTTTATTCCAACGGGACGGGTTTCTTCCGAACCGTACCAGGCGATATCATCGACGGCTTTACTCCCGCTATACTTGTATCCATTGCTTTTATTGCCGCCTCGCGCCGCGTACTCCCACTCCGCTTCCGTCGGTAAACGATAATTCCTGCCCGTCCTCTCGTTCAGTCTCCTGATGAAAGCCTGAACGTCATTCCAGCTGACGTTTTCCACGGGCCTGTTGTCGCCTTTGAACTTGGACGGATTATCCTCGTTCATCACCGCCTTCCATTGCGCCTGTGTTACCTCATATTTTCCTATGTAAAAATCACTCAGTGTTACCTGGTGCGCCGGTTTTTCCCATGCAGTACAATCATTTCCCTGCTCCGGCGTGCATCCCATCGTAAATGTCCCGCCTTTTACAAGCACCATCCTATGGGCAAGAGGATTTGTTCTTCCTTCTTCACCGCCGCGTCTGCAGGCGATAAAGAACATTAAAAGCATTGCAGCTGTTATAAATCCCGCTTTTTTAATGTGTCTCATGGTTTTCCTCACCGAGTTTAAATGGAACGTTGTTTTTAACGGATAGGAAATAAACCGCCTTTCCCTTCCAGCCCCATAGTATTCCAGCTTCTAATAATGCATATCATATCAATTATTGAACTCCGGAGCCTTCCGGAACCAACCGCCTTCGTCGCTCACAGGGGTTAATTTTACCGCGGAATTTCATAAAATGGTATCTTTTTTCAGATGGGCCGGGACGCGATTTGACTTGTCTGCCGGTGTAAATCATTTGTATTAAGTTATTAAAGTTATTAAATCCCACAGTTTGTCTCATGGTTAATTCTGGTATCATTATTCCTTTTTGCTGATTTCGGCGTTTGGAGAGTGATGAAAGCGGAAACCGGAGCGGCGTCCGGGAAAATTGTCCTGGTCGGGAATCCCAATGTTGGCAAATCCGTTACATTCAGGATTTTGACGGGAAGCTACGTACTGGTCTCGAATTTTCCCGGCACGACGGTCGAGGTTTCCCGCGGGCATATAAACCTGGGTGGGCGCGACTACGAGGTGGTGGATACGCCGGGCGTAAACAGCCTGATTCCGCAATCCGAGGACGAACGTGTTACCTGCGAAATTCTGCTGCGGGAAAAGCCTGACGTAATCGTGCAGGTGGCCGACGCCAAAAACCTGCGCCGCACAATGCTGATTACTTCGCAGCTTGCGGAATTCGGCGTTCCGATGGTGCTGGTTTTGAACATGCTTGATGAAGCCGAGGAACGCGGCATCCTCATCGACTCCGACGGCATCTCGAAACTTTTCGGCATTCCCGTAGTGGAAACGGTCGCCATCTATTCCAGGGGAAAAAAGTGGCTGCTGAACGCAATTCTTAATGCTTTTAACGCGAAAGACCGGCTGAAAAATCCGGTTTTGGCGCGGCTCGCCGAAAAAAAATCAGCGCCGCCGACTGAAGATCTTCCCGCGCCGGCTCTCCTTGCCATGGAGTGGCTGGCGGAAAAAAACCGCGACTTCAATAAAACCATCGCCGAAACGCTCGGGCCTGAGCTCGGCAAGCTGGAAAAATGGTGCGACGAATATAAGTCCGCGGGCGGGCATCCGATCCGCGCCGTCAGCGACATCCGCGAGTCCCTGATGGCAGACGCCGTCGATTCTTTCAAAGAGAAACAGGAAGTCCCTCTTTCCAGGGATAAAAATTTTTCCAGGAAATTCTGGCTGTGTCTGCTGGCTTTGGGCACGCTGTTTTTTATATGGAATGAAATCGGTGCGTTTTTGGGAATGTCTACGCCGCATAAGCTTTTTTTGGAAAAAGCTGAAGTATGGCTTGACGCCATCGTGCCCGCGCGGGACGGCGGCACGAACCTGCTGCGCGGCATTCTGGGCGGTACGGTGCAGGACGGGCATTTTCAGTTCGGCGTTATTCCCGGAGTCATTCATTTTCTGTTCTTTATCGTTCCTGTTGTCGTCCCCCTGGGCGTATTGCTCCGCATCAGCCGGAGCTTTGCACGCGAGCTCGGCGTACTGTCGCGCCGCGCCGCGACCGGCATTCCCATTATGCTGGGCGTACTGCTTTTGCTGTACGAATTTGTCGGCTATACGGGAGCGCGGTTTATGGTCGGGCTGTTCGAGGAAATTCTGTTCGGCCGTTACATTGTTCCTTTTTTCCAGGCGATTATACCTGAAGGTTTCATGGCCGACCTGCTGATCGGCCAGTACGGCCTGATTTCCATGGGGTTTTCCTACGCCATAGGAATCGTCCTGCCGGTTGTCGCCGCCTTTTTCATCGCCTTCGGCCTGCTGGAAGACAGCGGATACCTGCCGCGCCTTTCCATCCTTTCCGACCGGCTGATGCGCGTCGTGGGGCTTAACGGCAAGGCCGTGCTGCCGATGGTACTGGGTTTCGGGTGCGGTACCATGGCGGTCATGTCCACTCGTATTCTCAGTTCGAAGCGGGAGCGGCTGATCGCCACGCTGCTGCTGGCCCTAGGTATTCCCTGTTCCGCACAACTGGGCGTGATGCTGGGAATCGCTTCCGGATTTTCCATGGCGGCGGTACTGACGGTCATTGCCGTCGTCGCCTCGCAGTTTATCTTGGTCGGCTGGCTTTCCTCCAAACTCATTCGCGGACGGCCGGGCGAATTTATTTTTGAAATTCCGCCGGTTCGCACGCCGCAGTTGAAAAACGTCGCCCTGAAGACGTGGTATCGCGTTCAGTGGTATCTTAAAGAAGCCGCGCCGCTCTTTCTACTGGGCACGCTGATTCTTTTTCTTCTCGATAAAATTCACCTGGCCGGACAAAGCCTGATGACGTGGCTCGAGCGCGTCATGGAACCGCTGATCGCGGGCCTGCTGCATTTGCCCACGGAAGCTGCGGGCATTTTTCTGCTCGGTTTTCTGCGCCGCGATTACGGCGCCGCCGGACTCTATGCCATGGCGAGGGACGGTCTGCTTGACGGGCGGCAAATCGTTGTCAGCCTGGTGACAATCACTCTTTTTATTCCCTGCATCGCAAGCTTTTTTATGATTATCCGCGAGCAGGGCGTAAAGCGCGCCTTCGCCATCGCGGCGTTTATCGTGCCTTTCGCCGTCGCCGTCGGAACCGTGCTAAACTGGGTGCTTAGCGCGCTGGATATTCAGTTTTAACCGCGGAATCAGGAATACTCATGAAAAATAAAATTTCCGAAGAAATCGCTGAAGTGCTTGAAGTCCTGTGGACGCTGGAAGAACAGGGAGGAGCGACCGGCACGCAGGTCGCCGCAGAGGCTCATACGGAAGTCTCCGAAGAACTCATACAGCGGCTTGTTGACGCCGGAATGGCCGCGCGTGAATCGGGCGGCCGAATTCGTCTGCTGGATAAAGGGAAGAAAACCGCGGAGTCGATCATCCGCCGCCACCGGCTGGCGGAAAGGCTGCTGTTTGACGTTCTTGGCATGAATGTTGATGAAATTGAGACAGCCGCCTGCGAATATGAACACATGATCGCCGAGGGAATCACGAACTCTATCTGCACGCTCCTTGGGCATCCGCGACTCTGCCCGCACGGAAGACCAATCCCGGAAGGGGATTGCTGCCGCCGGGAGTACGACAAAGTTGCGCCTGTCGTCGTATCGTGCGATCAATTGAGTATCGGCGAACAGGCGCGCGTCGCCTATTTTTCAACAAAGGAACATTCACGCCTGCTCAAGCTCTCGTCGCTCGGCATCTCTCCCGGCATTACGGTAAAACTTATCCAGAAATGGCCGGCTTACGTCGTGCAGTGCGAAGAAACGGAAATAGCCCTTGAACCGGACGTGGCGAAAAATATCTATGTCCGGCAGATAGAAATGTAAAGAGTGGAGAGCGATAGAAGTTTTATTGTTTAGAATGCGGAAACCTGTCGTTCATGAGACTGAACTCCACTTTTCTCTCTCCTCACTCCAAACTGAAAGAGCGGAGGCGAAGGGCGTTGCTGATGACGGAAATGGAACTGAAGGTCATAGCGGCGCTCGCGATCATCGGATTCAGTAAAATACCGGTCAGCGGATACAGCGCGCCGGCCGCAATCGCCACGCCGGCCGCGTTATAAATAAACGCGAAAAACAAATTCTGACGTATATTCCTGATAACTCCGCGGCTGAGACGGCGGGCGCGCACGACGCCGCCCAGGTCGCCCTTTGCCAGGATGATGCCGGCGCTTTGAATCGCGATGTCCGTTCCGGTTCCCATGGCGATGCCGACATGCGCCGCGGCCAGCGCCGGGGCGTCGTTGACGCCGTCACCGGCCATTGCAACGATCCTGCCGCCGGCCTGCAACTGCCGGACGGCTTCGCTCTTTCTTTCCGGTGAAACTTCCGCCTCCACGGCGTCGATTTTCAAACGCCACGCCACGGCGGCCGCCGCAGCCCGGCTGTCGCCGGTAAGCATGACGATTTGCATCCCGTCTTTATGAAGGGCGTCAATCGCGGGCGGCGCCGATTCCTTTATCGGGTCGGCAACTCCAAGAAGCCCCGCCGGCGCGCCGCCTGCCGAAACAAACATTACGGTCTGTCCTTCGCCTTGCAGTTTTTCAGCTTCAGTCGAAAGCGCGTTCGTTTCGTGAAGACATACGCCGATATGGTCAAGCAATTTCCTGTTTCCTATCGCGATGAAACGGTCATCCACCGTCCCCGTGATTCCCTTTCCGGTAAGGGATTGAAAGTTCGCCGCGCTGGAAAAAACCAGCGCGCGCCGCCGGGCTTCGGCCGTCACGGCGGAGGCCAGCGCGTGTTCGCTGCCCTGTTCAAGGCTTGCCGCCAGCCGGAGCAATTCGTCTTCCGTTATTTCACCCGATGTTTTTACGGTCATGAGTACGGGTTTGCCTTCGGTCAGCGTCCCCGTTTTATCAATGACCAGCGTATCCGCTTTTCTTAGCAGTTCCAGCGCTTCGGCGCTTTTTACCAGCACTCCCGCGCGCGCGCCGCGTCCCGTCCCGACCATAATCGACATCGGCGTCGCAAGGCCCAGGGCGCAGGGACAGGCGATAATCAGCACCGCCACCGCGTTTGTCAGCGCGCGCGCCATGCGCGGTTCGGGGCCGGTCGCCGTCCAGACGGCAAACGCAATAACCGCCGCGAAAATCACCGCCGGCACAAACCATGAAGAAACTTTGTCCGCCAGGCGCTGAATCGGCGCGCGTGTTCGCTGGGCTTCGGCGACAAGCCTGACGATCCGGGCAAGCAGCGTATCGCGCCCGACTTTTTCAGCGAGCATAATAAATCCGCCGGTTCCGTTGAGTGTTCCGCCTGTAACACGGCTTGCGCGGCTTTTTTCAACGGGCATCGGCTCGCCTGTCACCATGGATTCATCAACGAAGCTCTCGCCTTCAAGAACAACTCCGTCCACGGGGATTTTCTCGCCGGGGCGCACCCGCAGGCGGTCGCCGGGCCGAACATCCACGAGAGGCGCGTCTTTTTCGCTTCCGTCGTCGCCGACGACGCGCGCTGTTTTTGGCGCCAGGTCGAGCAGTGAACGGATGGCGGCGCTTGACCTGGCGCGCGCGCCAAGCTCCAGGATTTGCCCAAGCAGCGTCAGCGTGATTATGACCGCCGACGCCTCGAAATAGACCGGCGGCGCGCCGACGCCGCTTCCATGATGCGCATGAAATGATTGCGGCAGGATGCCGGGCAGCGCCGCCGCGATCACGCTGTAGGCGTATGCTGCGCCTGTTCCAAGACCGATCAGGGTAAACATATTCAGGTTGCGTAGTCGCACTGAACTATACGCGCGCTGAAAGAACGGCCGTCCGCACCATAAAACCACGGGAGTTGCAAGAATAAGCTGAATCCACGCGCTCCACGGAACATGCGCGCCTACCGCCATCTCGCCCATCGACAGCAGAAAGACGGGGATCGTCAGAATGAGGCCGATTTTAAACCGGCGCTTCATGTCGGCCAGTTCGGGATTTTCAGCATCCTGCCCCTGCGTACCTGCCGCGTCCGGCTCCAGCGCCATGCCGCAGACCGGGCAGGGACCGGGAGTTTTCTGCCGGACTTCGGGATCCATAGGGCAGATATATTCGACGGCTTCGTCCCCAACCTGTAAAGACGCTGCTGATTCCGGCGATTTAAAATCCGGTTTTGCGGCATTTAAATATTTTTCAGGATCGGAACGGAATTTTTCCAGACAGCCGACATGGCAGAAATAGTAGATTTCGCCGTTGTATTGCAGATGTCCCGCGGCCTTTTCCGGCGAAAACTTCATCCCGCAGACGGGATCAGCAACCTGAATTTGCCCTGCAGTATCCATTTAATCAGCTTACTCGGCGCTTACCTGAAAGAAATCCGGTTTCAGGCCGGCCGCGGCGGATTTTTGCGACCGGAAAGGCTTCAGGATTTCTTCAAAACGTTCTCTCTGGCCGTCACGCAAAATCCCCCTGATTCTATCGTCGGATTCGTCGCGGATCATTTTATAACGCGGCTGGAATTCTTTATTGAGTTCCTGGTATTTGAGACGGGTTTCGTAAAAGATATTTTTTAGCGATTCCTGCTGTTCCGCGTCAAGATGCAGTTCACGCACAAGATCGGCTATAATCTTCTGAAGCTCTTCGTTTTTGTTTTCATCTTTTTTTGATTGCGAATCTTTCGTATCTTCCGCCGTCCGGGCGGTTTTTGCACCGCGGTATATGCAGTTGCCAAACCATCCCGCGGCTCCACCAAGGATAAAAATAAAACACCATAAAAGGATGATACTCAACCTGGAGTTCATTTAATCGATTCGTCCTTATTATTTCGCGCCGGAAAAATTGTCCGCCCGACGCTCCGCGAGCGCGGCCAGAACGATTTCATAAGTAATGTCGTTCTGGTCGCCCGAGAGCATACGCCGCGCCGTATCGTCGGCAATAAAAACATACTCGTAATTCTGCGGCGTTGTCGTTGAAAGCCGCGCCTCCTGCCAGGCAAAAATCGAAGCCAGCGCCAGCGTTATGCAGGCCAGCACGGGAATCATCCTGCAGGCCAGTTTCCAGACGGCCTGCATACCTGCCCTGCTTTGAACTTCATCTTCAATTCGCCGGCAAATCCGCTGATAAAACCACGCCGACGCCGTTACGGACGGCCCGGCCGCCGCCGCGGCGCGCGCAAGTGAAAGCAGGCGATATTGCCGGCGGCAGTCGGCGCAGTCGACGAGATGTTTTTCAATATCCGCGTCGGTACATTCACCCGGCGCTTTCTCATGCAAATCTGCCGACGGCGATCTTTTCATTTCCGCGTCGATTTCGCAGTCCAGCCTGTCGAATAGTTTTTGCCGAGCGATTTCGCAATCCATAAGCTGCCTGTGCCTCCTGAAAAACAAATACGCCCGAACTTCCGGGATATTTCAGGTTTAGTGTTTAATGATTCCTGACTGCCGATCATTAATATATATTGACAATCGGGAGGTTTTTGTTCCAAAGTGAAGACCGTCCGCCTGTGGCGGAAAAGTCTGCTGCTGTAACGTGAAGGCAATGTCGAACGTAAAAGTAAGATGCCCGATTAACGCGGACTTGAAAAGTTGTTTAAGCGGCCTGATCCAGGACCGATATTAATAATATTCAGCGAAGGAGTAACGCTATGCTTGGAGGCAACAAAGCTGACAGCAACGAAGCTGCCGCCAAAAAGAAATATTCACGGCGTGATTTTCTGGCTACCGGAGGAGTGGCGGTAGCCGCCCCTGCCATTATTGCGACGGCGACATCAACCGCCGACGCAGCGCAGAACGCCGGCACACCCATTCCCAGATCACAAGGATACATAGTTTTCGATAGCAGAAAGTGCATCGGCTGCACGACCTGCATGTTGGCATGTTCCCTGACTCATTACGGAGAGCAGAATCTGTCGCTTGCGCGTATTCAGATCATCCAGGATT
>Ga0123353_10017816_pt1 | contig 10466 bp, 5 predicted proteins | sample TergutLab28metaG_3_FD_92763 | JGI IMG/M metagenome (GOLD analysis project Ga0123353, IMG submission 92763) | Labiotermes labralis P3 segment gut microbial communities from Petit-Saut dam, French Guiana - Lab288 P3 | ecosystem: Host-associated > Arthropoda: Insects > Digestive system > Gut ... | reverse complement strand
GCCGGCAATGACTTCGGGCTCACCCGGTTGGTCACTGTGAAGGGCGTGGTCTTCGAGGACCTGGACCTCAGCGGCTCTATGGACGAAGGGGAGTCACTCTTGGATGGGGTCACCGCCCATCTCACGTTGAATACGGGCGGAGCGCCCGGCTTCACGCCGGCCTCGTCGGCAGGCGACGGCGCGTTCGGGTTCACAGGCCTGGCGCCTGGGACGTACACGCTATCGTTCACGGGCATACCCGCAGGGTGGCAGATAGCGACGCCCGACGGGGCGACGGTCAGCGAGGGATCGGCAAGCGCGGTCTTCAGCCGGTCCGCGGGCGCTTGGGTCATTACGGTGAGGTCGGACGCCGAGTCCATATACGTGGAGACCGGGTTGGTCAAGATGAGCGCCATATCGGGCTATGTATGGAAGGACCATGACAATAACTGGGTGAAGGGCCCGTCTGAGGCGTTCTATGACGGACTTACGGTCACGCTGTACACGGATTGGGACGAAGGGTCGGGCTCGGGCACGTATTTAAGCGACGCGACGACCGGCCCGAACGGGGCGTACGAGTTCGGGGACCTGTACCTCGGCGAGTACGCGGTTGTCCTCACGCTGCCGGCTAACTGGCACGTCACCTATCCCGGCGAGGACGTCATGTCCAACGCGCCGACCCATGCGGTCATGCTCTCGGGCGTGGAGCCCGCGACGGACCTCAACTTCGGCGTGACGCAGCTCATCAGCCTAAGCGGGCGGGTTTGGGAGGATACGGAGATACCGGCCAACGGCTCCTACGACGCCGGCGACGCGCCCGTAGCCGGGGCGGTCGTGGCCATTACGGGTCCATACAAGTACTCGTCCTCCACGCTTACCGGCCCGGACGGGACCTACTCGTTCGTGGGCCTTTTATTAGGGGCCTATACGGTGACGCTGGCGGACGACAGGCTTGCGGACCGGCACCTGAGCAACGCGTTCGCCGGGGCCGTGGGCCCGCCGGCGACCGTGAGCCTCAACACCGCCTCGCGCTCATGGTCCGTCGAGAGCCACGTCGGCCACGACCAAGGCGGCCTAGACTTCGCGCTGGCCGGCGCCACCATGCTTAAGGGCAAGGTATGGGAGGACACGGACGGCGACGGCGCGTACCAAAGCGGGGAGCCGCTCATGGGCGGGCACGCGGTAGTCGTCTTCCATGACGACGGCAAGGGCGGCGGATACGTCCAGGTCGCGACGCTCGAGACGGACTCCGGCGGGGCGTACTCATACGCCGTGACGGAGCCTGGGCTATACAGGGTCTCGGTGACCCCGCCGACGCCTGCGTCAAACTGGGCGTTCACGTACGGGACGGACGGCGTGGCCGTCATGTCGGTCGCCGGCCTAGGCGAGACGCACGTCGCCGACTTCGGCATGGCCCGGTACGCGTCCGTGTCTGGGCTCGTTTGGCTGGAGCTGGACGGGGACGGGCTATACGCGGCAGGAGGCGTCGGCGAGACGCCGATACACGGGCATTACGTGACCGTATACCGCAACGGCGTCCAGGTTAGGACAGCCGAACCGACGGCGACGGATGGCAGGTACGGATTCGACCTGCTGATTCCCGGGGACTACGTAGTCACCTTCGAGGCGGTGCCCGGCCACTTGGTGACGAACGCCGGCGATGGGTTCGACCCGTCGACGCGCACGTGGTCGATGACGATCCTGTCCGGCGACGTCAAAGGCGGCCTGGACTTCGGGTTCACGCCGGAGAGGGCGATAACGGGGGCCATATGGGCCGACGACGAAGCCGACGGCGTCTGGGGCGCGGGTGAGGACGCCATGGGAGGCATCCAGGTAAGGCTGCTCGTCTATGACGGGACGGGCTATGTCGGCGCGCCGGCATACCCGGCGCCGGTTCTGACGGGCCCTAGCGGGGAGTTCGGCTTCACCGGGCTTCCGCCCGGCCAATACCGCGTGGCCGTCCTGGGAATGGAAGCCTATATATGCACGAACCCTTCGGCGCCCCAAACGGCCGAGGACAGGGCATTGGACTACGGATTCGGCGCGGCGGACACCTTGCTCACGCTGCATAGGGAGATGGGCCTCGTCCTGCCGGTCAGCCTGTCGGGCCTCACGTTCATAGACAAGGACTCCAGCGGGTCTTATGAGCCCCATGCGGACGCGCCTTGCTCGGTCAAGGTGACGGTCGAGAGGCTGGCGCCGCAGCCTTCGGCCTATGCGTGGTTCGTGACGGACGGGCTCACCGGGCTGTTCGACTCGGGGTCCGCGCTGGGCCTTAGGCTCCCGCCGGGCACGTACAAGGTTACGTTCGAGCCGATGGCGGACCATACGGTCTCGACGGACGGTACGGGGTTCGACGCGAATACGATCTCATATACGGTCACCTTGGGGCCGGGCAAGGCCCGCGACGACCTGGAGGTAGGTTATAAGGCGGCTTACCTCATCACGGGCTATGTATGGAAGGACCTCAACTATGACGGCGCGGCTGGCGCCGAAGAGCCGCACTTCACGGACGGGGACTCCATCTGGGTGACGGTCACGGCCGACGCCGGCGGGCACGGGCCTTACGCTTCTGCGGTAGGCGATGACGGCAGGTTCGCGGTCGAGGTCGACGGGCCGGGCGCGTATACCTTGGTCGTGACGGGCCTCCCCGCGGGTTACCTCATAACGTCGAAGGACCCCTCATACGACGCCGACGCCGACGCGTACGGCGTTGCCTTGAGCTATGAAGTCAGGGCCGCGCATTTGGAAATCGGCACCATGCTCTATGTGGGAGTCTCCGGCATGCTGTGGATGGACGGCGACGCGGACGGGATGCCCGGCGAGTCCGAAGGGCCGATCGCAGGCGCCTTGGTTCGCCTCATCGGGGCGGATGGGGGCACCGTCGCGGAGGCGCTGACCGACGGGTACGGCGCGTACTCGTTCGCGAAGGTGCCGCTCGGGACGTATGCCGTGGAGCTGGCGGACCCCCCCACCGCCAAGTCATTCTATACGGGATACGGCGGGCCGGACGCGCCGGGCCCCGCGGTCAGCTCGTTCGACCCGCGTACCGGGGTATGGACGCTCATCGTGGGCGAGGATGGGGTGGATAACGCGAACAGCGGCTATTGCGAGCCGTCCGAAGTGTCCGGCGTAGTCCAGGGCCTAAGTGGGGACGGCGGCGTAGTCGCCGGCTTGGCGGTGGAGCTCCACAAGAAAGGCGAGTCTGGTGCCTATGAGCCGTGGCTGTCGTCCACGACCGACGCGGGAGGCGCATACCACTTCGGCGCGTTGCTGCCCGGCGAGTATAAGGTGACCATCGAGGCGCCGGCCGGCTATCAGGTGACGCAAGGATCCGCGGGCGCCGTCGTGGGCGACGTCATAGTCATCGAGATGGCGATAGGCGGCCTGGGCGATGAGTGGGAGGGCCTGACTTCCATATACCTGCCCGAAACGCCCATCGTCGGCCCGCCCGGCGGCCAGACGGACCCGAACGGCGGGGGCGGCCAGGACGGCGGAGGGGGCCTAGCCGGCGGCGACGGTCAGGGAGGCGACGATAAGGATAACGATGGCGGGCCTTTAGGCGAAGAAGAGGGCACCGGCGACGGCGACGCGGCCGAAAAAGGCGGCGGCGGCCAGGATGGGGATGTGGGCGAGGGCGAATCCGACGTCCCCTACGGCGGCGTCGGTGACGACGACTTCTTCCCGGGCGGCTGGCAGACCGCGGACCCGCCGGTTACCGAAATCGTCGGGAACGTGCTGGTCCCGACGGATGAGGGGGGCGTCTACATGGAGCTAGACGAGTACGGCATCCCGTTCGGCCTATGGCGCTGGGACGAGGAAAGCGGCGTCTGGGTGTTCGAGAGGATCATGGATGGGGCGGATGGGCTGCCTTTCACCGGCGTGGGGGCGTTCCCCATATGCCTCGCGCTGCTGTTCGGCTGCTCCGTCGCGGGCCTGGGTATCACGCTGATGCCGGTGGGGCCGCTTCGTCCTAGGCGCCGCACCGGGAAGGGCTAAGCCGCCGCGTACGGCGAAAGCCTGGGTGTTTTAGGTAATGCGTGGATTGGGGGAAGGGTGGGGTCTTCGGGCGGAATCCTATCGAACGTGAAGGGCCTGCGCGTCCTGGCGGCGGGTTGCCTGATGCAGTTGTTCCTGGGCGTCATATACGTCTGGAGCGTCTTCGTGGCCCCAGTGAGCGAGCATTACGGCTGGGAGGTCGACTCGGTCAAGCTGACCACCTCGTTCATGCTGTGCATGTTCGTGGTCGGGATAATCGTGGGCGGCAAGATGCAGGCGAGGCTCACGACGCAGGTCATAGCCTTCCTGGGCGGGGCCACCCTCTCGGTGGGGATGCTGGCGAGCGGCTTCGTGCCCGTCGGCGCCCCATGGCTTATATGGCTCACGTACGGCGTTATGGGTGGGCTGGGGGTCGGCGTGAGCTACAGCGCGATAATATCGACGGCGCAGATGTGGTTCCCCGAGCATAGGGGCTTCGCCAACGGGGTGAGCGTCTGCGCGTTCGGGCTGTCGACCGTGCTCTTCGCCCCGCTTATCGAGGCCCTGCTCGGCGCGTTGGACGTATGGGCCGTTTTCATGGCGCTGGCCGCCATCTTCGCCGCCGTCGTCATCGCGATGTCGCCGTCCATCAAGAGGCCGGACGCGGTGGCCGCGCCCGCCTCCCATGCGGATGCCGCCGATGCCGGCACTGAGCAGCTCAGGATAGGGGAGATGGTCAGGAGGAAGGAATACTACCTAATAGCGCTCTCGCTCATGATGGGCACCTCGTTGTTCTTCGTCCTGAACCCCTCGTTGAAGATCATGGCGTTGGAACGCGGCTTGACCGGGTTCATGGCAACGGGTCTGGTCATGGTCACCGGCGTCGCCAACGCGATAGGGCGTCTGGCGGTCCCCATGCTTTCCGACAGGATCGGGCGCAGAGGGGGGGCCCTGGCCATCTGCGCGGTGACCGCCGCCTGCGCGGTCATCCTGGCCTTCGCCGAGTCGTACGCGTTCCTCGCGGCCGTCGCGGTCGTTTCGCTTTGCTACGGCGGCTATTCGGGCATATACCCGGTCATCACCGCCGACTATTTCGGGGTCAGGAACGTGGGCGCCAACTACGGCGCGGTGATGGTGGGGTTCGCGCTGTCGTCGCTCGCCTTCCCGGTGGCCGCGGGCGTGATCGGCGAAGGGTTCGCCAGGTTCGCCTTCCTGGGCGCAGCCGGCCTGGCCGGCACCGGCCTCGTCCTGACGCTCATCCTGATAGGGAGGAAGGACGGGATTAAGAAGAGGAAGGGTGGGTCTATGGGCGGTGGGTAAGCCTTTGGCCAACGACGGCCACCACGCGCGGTGGGGCCTGCCTGCCGACGTCAACCCACGATGGCCTTCAAGCGATCGAACGCGAGCCGCCCGGCTTCCGTCAGCCTCTCGGTCTTCCAGGCTGCCTTCTCCCCATCGCTGAAAGCGTTGCCTTTTGGCCAATTGACCATCGTTATGCTTATGCAGTAGCCCCCATAGCCGATCTCCAGCGTATGGGCGGCCGCGAACCCCAACCTGTCAAGTCCGGTTACGCAAGCCCAGTCGCCGAGGCCTTCCATTATGACCGCCTTATCCTTGCCTTCACGGTCGGGCCTGATCGACGCTTGGTAATAGGCTATGCCTCCGTTGTCTATGTATGGCCTATGGGCCGCGTTCCCCCCGTCCAGCATGGCGTCCTGATAGATGCCGATGGAGACGGAGTATGGTGAGCTCGCCCCCGCATCCGAGTTGTATACGGTGGTGATCCTACCCAGCGAAGATGGCTCGACCTTGTCGCCATTCCCTTCCCTGACCTCCACATCCCCCCCGAGCAATCGCCCGGCGTCATCCAAGGTGAGGAGCTCCGACGCCATGACCACCCGAGCGTCGTTGCCCGTGGGAGACCCATCGCCGTCGCCGCCTACGCCTCCGTCACCGCCTACGCCTCCGTCACCGCCGTCCCCCCCGCATGACGTGAGCATGCCGACCGTGAGCAGGATTGCCAGCGTTAAGGTTAGGCCTTTATTCATCTGCGTGACCTCCGGTCAATGGCGAATATGACGGGTCTTGCATTTTCGACGGTTTCGCGTATAATCCTATGGGTCCGCGTATGTCGGATTATATAACATGGCATGGGGGTCCTGGCAATGACGGTCTTGAGATACATAGTGAACGCGCTGCAGATCATATTCGCGCTGTCGCTGGTCATCATAGTGCTTCTGCAGTCCGGCAAGCAGGCGGGGCTGGGATCCATATCGGGGGGCGCGGAGACGTTCTTCGGCAAGAACAAGGGCCGCACGATAGACGCCGTCCTCAGCAAGTACACGTCCTTCGCGGCGATAGCCTTCCTCGTGACCTCCGTGAGCCTCTTCTGGCTTATCTCGCAGGATTAGCGGGGGGACGCACCGCCTAATACTCCATCCGGTTGATGACGTCCATCTGCAGGCGCCTCGACAGCGTCTGGAAGTATGCGCTGTACCCGCCCACGCGGACGATGAGGTCCATGTGCCTGCCCGGCTCCTCCATTGCCCTCAGCAGTTCGTTCTTATCCGTGACGTTCACCTGGATCTGCTGCCCCCCCTCGCGGAAGAAGGACCTGATGAGGGACATCGGCTTCCTGCCGTTATTGGAGAAGAGGCTTTTCGAGAACCTCATGTTGCACACTATCGTCGTGCATAGCCCGTCCACGGGTATCTTCAGCACGGAGTTGAGCAGGGCCGTGGGCCCCGATATGTCCTTGCCCTGCGAGGCGCCGGCGCTGTCCGCCAGGCACTCGCCGTCCAGGCGGCCGTCTGGGGTCGCGCCCGTGTTTTTGCCCTGCGGGTCGTGCACGACGAATATCACCTCGCCGGGGACGTACTTCCCGCCCACGAACGAATCCTGCCTCCTGAGCTCATCGAAGAGGAAGCGCGTTATGTCGGCCCTGACCGTGTCGACGCCGTCGTCGTCGTTTCCGAACTTGGGCGCCTTCATTAACTCCGACCTCAACCTGCCATAACCCTCGAAGTTGGCCAGCAGGGCGTCCCTGAGCTCGGCGGGCGTGGCGAAGCCTTCGTCATAGATGACCTTCTTGATGGCGTAGAGCGAGTCGGCCGCGTTCGTGATGCCTATGCACTCCAGCTGCGTGTTGTTGTATAGGGCGCCGCCGTTGTATATGTTCCTACCTTTGGCGAGGCAGTCCTCGACGAAGAGCGTCCGGAACGCGTACCCTTCCTTGCGCGAGACCAACCCCACTATCTTGTTGTTGACGCTCGCCTCCATCGCCGCGTAATGGGCGAGCTGCAGCTTGAAGGCTTCCATCAGCCCTTCGAAGCCGTCGTACGACGCTATGTCGCCGGTGGAGAAGCCGGAGTCGGCCTTTGACTTGGCCAGGTCCACGCCGCCGTACAGGGTCAGCTCGAGTATCTTGGCGACGTTCATCAGGCCGATGTCGTTCACGAACTGGCATCGGCCCGGGACCATGATCTGGCTGCAGCCCGCGAGGCAGTAGTCCCGCGCGTGCCTTAGGGGGATGCCCGCGCCCGTGAGCTGCGCGACCATGACGTCGTCGGAGTAGAGGGCCGGGAGGCCCTGCCCCGTCCTCATGAGCCTGTAGGCCTCCGTCCATAGGGCGTCATCCATATGGCCGTTTACCCTGAGGCATAGGTTAGGGCCCTTGTAGCCCGCCTCCCTGACGGCGCGCAGTATGAGCGAGGTCAGCCCGCTGTAGCTGGGCGAGCCGTTCGGCATGAGGCCCCCGACCGTCATGTTCTGTATGTCCGAGGCCTCATCGACCTTCACCATGAAGGCCTTGAGCAGGTATAGGGCGTCGTCCTCCGTTATGGTCCCTTTCCTTAGGTCGCGCTCATAGAATGGGTATAGGTACTTGTCGAACCTGCCGAAGGTGTCCGTGTCGGCCATTATGTGGGCGAACCACACGAGCTGCAGGGCCTGCCTGAACGTTTCGGGGGGCTCGGCCGATATGTGGGTCAGGTCGGCGTGCAGGTCCAGCATGTTCCTGCGCAGGTCGGGGTCGCGCTCGTTCTTGGCGGCGTCGAAGCAAGCCATCGCAGTCCTTTGGATGAGGATCGCGAACGTGTCCAGGATATAGTGCATGCCCATGTAGAACGACTCGAGGTCGTGCATTTCGGCCTTCGCCGCGTCTTTCGGCCTGGGCGGCCGCTTGACCAGCCCGTCCGTGTAGCCGCTCAGGTCGTCGGTGTAGCTGGGGGAGCGGATCGCATGGATACCCATCTTGTCGGTCTGGATGCCCTTCGCGTACGCGGCGTCGCTGATGTTCTCGCGCCGGGCGTTGATCCCCTTGAGCACCCGCTCATAGTCGACCACCACGTGCCCGTTGAACCAGGTGGAGCCGGCCGCGCACGTGCGTAGGCCGAACGTCTCGGCCTCGGTGAAGACCTCGCCGTTCAGCTTCGTGAAGTCGGGGTCCCAATAGGCCATGTGCCTATTTTCCTTGACCTTGCGGACGCGTTCCTGGGCCGCCGCCTTCCTGGCCTCGCCCATGCCTTCCATGTACTCATCCAGAAGGTTGGCCCGCAGGAAGGTCCCGCCGCCGAAGTGGAAGCCGGAGACCTCCCTTGACCCGTTCGGCTTATTGCCGACGACGAGCTCGCGGGGGTCCACCTCGACCGCGCAGTTCGACATGAAGGCCCTAATGGCCCGCGCCTCGCGCAGGACCGGATGCTCGCCGGCGAGCAGGGCGTACTCGCGCAGGTGGTGGCCCGTCGGCTTCGCGGGCTTGGAACGGTCGCGGTCCGATTCGACGAGGCTCACCCCCTTATGGGCGGCGAAGCGGTCGTAGGCGTCCTTATGCAGCTCGGAGACCTTGCGGAAATAGCCCATCGCGGCGTTCCTTGGCCCATATGGGGGTCACTCGGGGAAGAACCGGCTCCTGTTGCCGGAGACGTTCAAAAAATGCCTCATAATGTGCCTGACCTTGTCATAGACCTTGTCCTGCGCATTGAGTATGTCGCCCGGCTCGTCGCGCAGCGCGAAGTCATAGGCCTGACGGACCTCCGTGCCCACGTTGATCTTGGCGATGCCGCTTGCGACCGCCTCGAGTATGCATTCCCTGTTTATGCCCGACCCGCCGTGCAGCACCAGCGGGATGCCCCCGGTCGCCTCGCGCAGGGCCTTTATGTGCCCGATGTCCAGCCTCGCCTCCGGCTTTATGTCATTCCGCGTGTTCGCGGCGATCGCACCGTGGACGCTGCCCACGGCCACCGAGAGCCAGTCGCAGCCCGTCTCCCTCACGAAGTCCCTGGCGGACCCTATGTCGGTGAACCCTTTCCTGGTCCTGAAAAGCTCCTCATAGTCCATCCCTATGCCGCCGCTTTCATGGCCAGCAACCGACCCCAGCTCCGCCTCGGCGTATATGCCCGCCGCGTGCGCCATGTCGGCGACGCGCCTGGTCGAGGCGACGTTGCCCACGAAAGGCAGGCGCGAGGCGTCGACCATGACCGAGCCGTAGCCCGCGTCGATCGCACGCCTTATGATGGGTAGCACGTCGACGGCCATGTCGTCCTCGTCTATCTCCGGTATGTGGTCCAGGTGCAGTAAGGTATGGCCCTCGTCGCAGAACCTGGCGTACTCCTCGGCGACGGCCTCCAGGCTCCCGGCGTCGAACTTCCCCCACTCGAGCTTGGCCACCTGCACCATCGCTATGCCGTCCTCGTCCACGATGGCCGCGACGATGGGCTCGAGCATCGGCAGCCTAGGGACGTTGAAGGCGGGTATGATCGTCTTGTGCATTACCGCCAGCCTGAGTATCTCGTTTGAGTCCATTTGGGTTGTCCTCCCGTTTCATGGTTTACTCTTGATATTATCCTCTGCGTCAACCGTATAACGGCCCCAGGGCCTTGTAAGCCCTGTAGTCCGCCCCCTCGGGCTCGGACGTGCCGAAGGACGGCCACATCGCCGGCCTGCAGACCCTCTCGGCGGGGACGTTGTGCATCGATACCGGTATCCTCAGCAGCGCGCAGAGCGCGATGAGCTCGCGCCCTATGTGGCCGTGGCTGAGGACGCCGTGATTCGCCCCCCAGTTCGCCATCACGGAGTATACGTCCCTGAAGGCGCCGCCGCCCGTCAGGTTGGGCACGAACCAGGTCGTCGGCCATGTGGGGTCAGTCCGCTCGTTCATGGCTTCGTGGGCCTTCGCCGGCAAGTCCGCGGAATGGCCTTCGGCCAGCTGCAGCACCGGGCCCAGGCCCTTGATGAGGTTGACCCTCGACATCGTGAGGGGCATGCCGCCCCTGGTGAGGAAGTTGGAGGAATAGCCGCCGCCCCTGAAGTAGTCGCGGTTCGCCGGGCGCCATTTGCAATTTTCCAGGCATAGCGCCGCCTCCTCGGGCGTGATGTCCCAGAAGGGCTTCATCGCCGGGACGCCGCCGCATTCCTGCATGCCCGCGCCGTCCACGGCCGCCGCGCCCGAGTTGGTCAGGTGTATGACCCCGCCCGCGGCCGCGCCGGAGGCCTCGATACCCGAGACCCTG
>Ga0123353_10017815_pt1 | contig 10467 bp, 6 predicted proteins | sample TergutLab28metaG_3_FD_92763 | JGI IMG/M metagenome (GOLD analysis project Ga0123353, IMG submission 92763) | Labiotermes labralis P3 segment gut microbial communities from Petit-Saut dam, French Guiana - Lab288 P3 | ecosystem: Host-associated > Arthropoda: Insects > Digestive system > Gut ... | reverse complement strand
CTACTTCGAAGTAAAATTTCCTCTTCTTTTTCTTGGAAGTAGTCCTACATTTACAGCCCGAGTGTATCCTAATTGTATAAGTTTTCTGTCCCATCTAGACTCACGATAAGACATCTTAGGTAGATGAGATATCCAGCAGTTTGCCTGTGCCTTCACTTGGCAACATATGAGGGTGTGAACAACCAAGCTTGGGCTAAAATGTAACCATTTCCGTATTGAGTTTTAGAGAAGGAAATTAACATACTTATTAAGTTTTAACAACCTGACTACGGAAACTATAAACGTGACGTTAAAAGTTTGATTTAATTTAATTTGATTTAATTTAATACAGAAGAGTAATAATGCCAAGACAGGCAATGTGCGTATATAGTAACACTGAAGCGCGATCGTGCAACAACTGTTGCTGTGGAAAAGTAATGAGTATTACACAAACTGAGTGTGTGTATTGTAGCCTTAGGTATCCAACATGCTATGCGCAGCTGCCATATTTTCTTCTGTGGCCTACTTCCGCTCTACAATATTTTTCCATATTGTCTCATACACGGCACGATTTTCGAAAAGGTTATTGAACAGAAAATTTGTTTTGATTTTCTCTGCAACTTTTGTCTGAAATATTTTTCATTCTAAGAAGAACTGAGCGAGATGTGATAAAAATATGTCTAGTGGTCTTCATGGAAAAGTAAACGTTATTCGTGTCAGATTGTAATGAGACTTGAATCTTTTGACAGATTTTCGAAAAATACTCATTAAATTTCATGAAAATCCGTCCAGTGGGGCCCGAGTTGTACCATGCGGATGGACGGACAGACAGTCACGAGGAAGTAATACTCGCTCTTTGCAATTTTGCGAACGCGTCTAGAACGGTTAAACTATCTCTAGGATAGATTCCTAGGGTTCAGAGAGGTTGAGGCTCCCAGATTTCCAGACAATCGACATATGAACGTGGTAATGTCAGCCCTACGATCCAGCCGCCTTTATCCCCCAGAATATATTCCTGGTACTCATTTCTGTTAGAGACTGATTCGAACCAGGGACATCGTGCGGCTGGAAGGATTAAGTCAAAGAAAAATACAAATCATCCCGTTGGGAATCTAACCCACAACTTTCTGGCTTGTAGCGCAGTGCCTCAATCAACTGAGCCACCGCGTGCCTCCCAGTAGAGTAATAGTGACAGTCATAATATTTGTTGGCCTCACGGTTTTTTTTTTTGTCCTTTGACATTCTAAAGGTTAAGCTCGCCATTGCGCCTTGTCTTGGCTGTGTGAGTTTGGCGCACCTAGAACTCATGGCCACTGGGTTGGCCAGAATCGGACATTCATTGTTAATGAATAAGTAGCAAAAAGCGTGTTGAAGTTTCGGAGGGGAATTGTGAACAGAAACTTCTGAACAAGTATCTAACTTCAGTTACTCGTGAAATCTGGAGAAAACTGCTACTTTTATACTCATGTAATATTCTGAGCTTGACAGACTAGCAGACAGTCTGATTGTGAAAGGTGCTGCCGTCTGCAGGACTTGTGAGTAAAGTAGACAGTGAAATATCTATTGAAGCATATCTTCGTCTCCTGAATCTTCTTTTATTAATTGCAACTGGTAAACATGAAAAAAGGACATATATCAAGTCAGAAGAGAAAATGTTCGTCTTTTATATGTACTTGAATAATCTTGAGTCCTTAGAAAGATGTGTGCAGGTAGCATTCACACTGAAGATTATTAACCAGTCAACAATGTTTTATAACCAGGAAATTTAAATCTTTATCCACATCGCAACGAGAACCTGAAATCTCACAGCGTAAACGTCTGTTTGCCTTATATGTGTATTAAGGCTGAACGAAGTTAAAAAGACACATCAATCAACGATTTATATTTCTACTGGTGATTCTGGTTCGATGGGTTTGTGCAAGCAAGTGAACGTAGTTTGTTTTAACTACCAATATTTATGTAACGTGATTGAGCAAGTTCGTGAAACCCTTCCATTCCCCTTCACGTTACAGCTGTATGCAAGTTATTTGTCAACTTTTTCCGCTACGCATTTTGGTACGGCTGTACAATCATGAGACGTGCGTGTCGAATTACTTATTTCGCTGCGTGTGCAGTATTAAAATCACTAATTACTTTGTGGTTAAAAATGCAATTACACTAATTGGAATTAAAGTAATTAGTAATTTTAACAAAGCACACGCATTGCAATATGTAACTTTACAAGCACCCCTGCTTCTGGTTTGGCCTTACCGAAATGCATAGCAGAACGAGGTTAGAGCAAGTTGCAACTGACTGCCGTATGTAGTGAAATGTACTCGACAGCGCTATATGGCGCTGAAATATTTAGGTCATGAAACACGCCAGTTAGGACATCCGACTTCCTGAACAAGAATTGGACCTCCCGTGAACGAAGTAGGATTAGTAGACTTAGAAGTAGAAGTAGAAATGCTCTCTTCGAATCCCACTGGGAACACCGATAATCCTTACTGAGGTTTTTTTGTGGATTTCCTCAGTTCGTTCGGACAAGTAGCGGTATGGTACTTCAAGTTAGGCTATGATCGCTCCCATCAACGTCCTGTATAATTTAGCAGTCCGTACGCTTTACGGTCTCAGTTACTGAGAGCCTTTTAAATAAACTGCGAACTGCAGATGCAGTGCTATCAGCTGCCTAGCTTCCGAGCATATCGATGAAGAACATGTCTGACTTTTTTTGCTTGAGCGGCTGGATGATTTGCGGGAAGCTGTCATGTGGGTGCATTCATTAGTGATATGATGCTTAATAGCCCTGCAGCGCAGTCCTTCTTGAGATGGGCGAGAAAATCCACGCCTTTTTTGTTCAGCCTCTAAGCGTTATTAACATGTTTGCAAAAGCCCATCATAGGACCCTAACCTGAGACAGTTCAACCTAGCCTATACCCATAATAATATTACTGTTACGACGACGACTACTACTACTACTACTACTACTACTACTACTACTACTACTACTACTACTACTACTACTACTACTACTACTACTACTACCACTACCACTACTACCACCACCACCACCACCAACTCCACCACCACCACTGCTTGTACTACTACTACTACTACTACTTATAATTTGACTCGTATGATGCGCATAACTTATGGATGGTAAGTTATCACCGCAATCCATTCTTAGTTTTTTTTGACTACACCATATTAATTTTGCTATTTTGGAGCTTCTTCAGTTCATTTTCTTCCAATTTCTTGTTAGTCTTCTCTTACTTCTACTCTCTTGAGGAACTGAATCCAGTTCCTACTGATTATTAGCCCATTCTTGGTGATGTCCAATAATTTCCTTTTTACTATCTTTGGCTTCCATAATTAATTTATTCCTTCCTGCAATGCATTGCGCTAAAGCGCTTGCTTGTGCATTATTTCTTGCCATCTTATGTTAGTAATTTTGTCAGACACCCTCGTAAGATTTTTTATTTACGATCCATTTGAACGTAATCTTATCATTTGGCTTCAGGTCACCCAGGTTCTCCGTTCATTTAAGATTTTTTCACAAAGGCTTACTTCTCATGTATAGTCGAAGTCAGTGGTGTCTCAAAGACTGGCGTCGTTTCGGGCAGTTAAAAAATCAACGTCCTTTTTGTTTTCTCCTTTATGATTTTAATACAAATACAGCAAAACAAAATAACATGTGACGAAATGAGAACGGTGATATTTCAGCCGAATTATGAAGGGTATTATTTTACAGCGAAAATACACCTGGAATTTCAAAACAACAGTTGAAATATTTATTTAATCATTTGTTCGTTTCTAGCTGTATTAGTCTCTCTTGCTCCAGGAAACACAATATTCTGTGTACTTGTAATTCCGTGAAATAAGACTGTGTGGCAATATGTTTGACGTAAATAATTAAAGAGTAAATTAAAGACTTCATAATTGCGCAGAGTTAAAAACGAGTATTTAATTACTTCCAAGCCTGGAATAATAATAATAATAATAATAATAACAACACGGTTAAAATATGTGTAAATACAGCAAAGCTGAAACTTCTCAGTCTTCTTGTTTTCTTATAAACTGACACTCTAATTCTTGTGCCTGACGACGGATGTTTTTCAATAAGCCAATTCGATTTATGTCGGTGATTTCGAAAACGTCATCTCGGTAACGGGACAGTTGAGATAAAACGAAGTTTAGGTATCCCAATTACTAGGACTAAACCTTATAATCTCGCCGGTTTCATCAATATGACAGCGTTTTATACGCTGAAAATTCAACTTCGGGGATGTGGAATTACAATATAATCCCTACAAAAAATCCTATTTTGTCTGTATTATTGTACTTTATTACCTTCTGTCATTTTGTAACTAAATTACAAATTGTATATTTTATATCTTAGCATACTAAAAATGGTTTTGTAAACGAGATCTTGTATTTGAAAACACTGTAAATTTTATGTAAAAAATCCTCTAAGTCACAGCCTGAAAATGGCTTTAGGAAGAAAGCCGAAACATGTAGCTATCGTGATGTTTTAATTATCTTTTTAACATATTTTATGCAATAACGTTTGTGTTAGACAGTCTAGTTATATACAGTCTGTAAGGAAGAGTCTTCTTTTTCGCAATCTGAGTTAATCCAACAAAGATCCTGAACCCTGAAGTTGGAGGTAGTAAACACTTCCGAAACGTTCATAACTACTCACTGGTAGACACGGAAATAGACCACCTAAGACTGAATATTTAGCAACGCTTTGAGAACTTTAAATGTTGAGTAGTGTACACCATTTACAAAAAATAATCATAACATGGATGCACGATAACGGATTTGATCTTCTGAGTTATGACTCCGCGCAGTCTGCTAGTTTGTTACCGACGTTTGGAAGAAATGCTGTCCGTATATTTACACCTGTATTGAATATGCAGTCATTTTTCCCAACGGTACGTTAACACGTGCCTTAAAGACAACAAATGACAACACAGAAGACAAAAAACATGAGTCTTTACACTCGCTAGAATCTCATTTCATAGAGATAATACTTTTGTCTGCGTGTTTCTTGCACAGTGGCCAATGATTGTCGACAGAGTGTTGTGTTTGGGAGACCGACGTCTGTTTTCTGTCCATGTCGGTGCACACTTAACGTAAAGTACAAGTAGAGGGTCCGCCTGAAGAAGGTGGATGAAGGTTACACGTAACGAATCAGTACGTAACGGACGGAATTGAGTGTAGACTGTAACGTGGTCGCAGCATTTTCTGGACTGACGTTTGGTCCCAGTTTCATATTTTCAACATTAAGGGAGGGTAAAATCCTGCCGTTTAATGAGAAAAGGTTACATATTTCCATTATGTTAATAAGTTAAGCATGAAAAATACGGAAAGGAAATTACTGCCTAATATTCATTTACATTCACATGCTGCTGCTCGTTATAATTAATATATGGTATTTTTTTAAATCCAAAATGCTACCGCCAGTGCGCAGTTGGGAGCACCTGAATAAGATAGAGTCTTAACGATATTCGGGGTTCTCTCTGCGGTGCTGATGATGATTTCCGTGTAATAAGATTCGCTTGTATGTACCAACGATTCGGACTACCGTGAAGATGGAGGTAGTAAGATTATCCGTAACGTTGATACTACCTGTGTACCATTCAGCACATTGTTATATACACGGAGACAAATGTTCGTAAGATACAGGTACACTTTGTGTCGCAACCCGTAGCGAAACAGCCGCTTGGATAAGGAAGGAAGTTACTGAAATTTGTCTCAGAGTAATAGGCTTGTATGACTGAACCAATTAACAATAATGTTCCACGCTTGTGTACACCACCAAAAATTCATGTCTATTGAAATACACTAAAGTATTTCCAAATATGCCAGCTGTCTTATAACCATGTAACCCCCCCCCACTAAACCCGTTATTTGAATATTATATTACCCAGCCTTTTTCTTTACATGACTAACTAGGGGAACTTACAGTGCGAATGACTGGTTATAGGCAGCCTGACATTGCCTGCTGCGCTGTGATGTGTTTTTACCCAAACCAATGCCCAAGAGTGTGTTGACTTCCTGGCCCCAAGTTACGGCTAGCTCAGGCAGGACTGTCGACGGCCCTGTCAATAGAGTGTCTTAGACAGACCGTAGTCAGCAGGTGACACCTGACGTTGCGTTAGTAATCGTCACAGAACAGAGACAGCAGACAGGTTAGAGACTTTGTCATACATAATAGCAGATTACGTATAAAAGAAGACACTAATAGAAAAGTAGATTTTTGATAGCAAAAAGGGGGCATGGAACTGGAGACCTTCTTGAGATCACAGTTCATATTTTGTATAAATTGTATTGAAGCAAATTATCTTAGAAAATGTTTTTGCGTAAATATTAATTTATAAGTAAAGGTAAGGCAGTCCCGTTACAGGCCTGGAGTGGCCCAGAGGGTTCCAGGAAGTTAAGGTTCACAGATTTCGTAACAACGGCGCAGGATAGTGGTAGGTTGTCAGCCTTACGCACCGGCCGCCTTTACCCCCAGGAATATACTCCTGGTATTCATTTCTGTTAGAGGTTGAGTCGATCCCAGGACCATAGTGCGATCGGAAGGATTTTATGTCAATGAAAAATTCACTGACACCATCTCGAATCGAACCAGCGGCCTTCCGATTTGTAACACAGCACCTTAACCACTGTGCCACCGCGGTCCCAATTTATAAGTAGTAATGAAAATTACAATTACATTTCATTATTTACAAGTACAAAAATTGGCACCGTTTATTCGATGGAATTGCGACAAATCTAGTTAAAACACAACAACACAGAAGCCAAATGGGGATGAATTGGATTAATATAAGCTTAGTCGGTTTGACACAAACCGCACCTCTGAAGGACGGATATTTCTTTGTTCCCGCTGTCGTCTTGCTAGGCTTTTCGTTTTTCTGTAACAATATGGCGGATTTTCTATTACCGTTACGTTTGAAGCAAATTTTTTCCGCGTGTCGCTTTGGGTACACGTTCCAGAGGTTTGACACCCATTTCATAGAACAATATTGAAGAATTTATGCTTTCTACTATCTCTTTACGGCCGGTTATCGACCGCATGTCAAGTCTTCATATTTGTTGTGTGCCTGGAAAAGCGACCTGCCAGTTTTCCGCATGCACATACGCTCGTACAGTCTGTCTCAAATCTAAGTTGCATGTCTTTCCGATGCCACATGTCGTACGAAAAAAAAAGTACGCTTTTAATTTTGAGCGGCACCTTGCGTGCAGGGGTTTGCAGTTCAACACTATGAATTTATTTGCTCCTTTTCGAATTAATTTTTTTCAGTTTTTGTTTGGCATGTGAACTCATGCTGCACTTCCGGAAGCTGAATTTCTTTGTAGGTATTTTTAACCTTCATTTGCCGACCTCCGTGCATTGTATGGACCTTAATTCTTCATAAGCTGCCTGTCTCGACGCACCATACGGTTGTGCATGCACTATACAGTTGTGAATGTTTCATAAAATTAAAACCTTTTCGTCCTGGGCAATAGATGGAATTTTAACTCCAGCGCCCTTGAAAGACTAAGAAATATTGTTTGATGTTTTGCTGACCGTGCATCTCAGTATATTTATCTCAGTATTTAGCCAACTTGATGCACAAAATTTTTGTTTTACAATAAGTTTATTTCATGCCTCTACATGTTTCGAGCACATGTGCTTATCATCAGCAGGTCAAACTTGCATTACACAGCCTCTGGTATCATCACACCTATAGGTGGCCGTCTCGTGCACAGGTTGAGAGAGGACAAAGAAATAGGAATCATTTTTAGTGTTCATATGAAAAAGAAGTAATATCGCAATTGTAATATATTAGTCGCTCAGTCATTCGGACTGTAAGGGGAGAGAGGTGGTCCGGAATACCTGGGGATTCGAACTACCGAGGAGAAACTCCATCGTGTTGATAGCATACAGAAATAATCGTTCATTGCTAAAGTAAAAACTCCTTAAAGCGGAAAAGCTGTATCTAACAGTATATGATGATAAATGATTATGATGGGAATGATGACGGCGACGACGGCAATGATGATGATAATTTCAATTGGAAATGCCGGGAACAGCCGGGGATCTGGATTACCGGGTTTCGGATTACCGCTGGGCAACTGAATTGACCAAATAAGAGAGAAACTACGACGCTGTAGAGATCACGTCCTGGCTGCTGAGGAGCTAAACAAAGACTTTCTGCTACTTCCGGTTTTACCCAAGCCACATGTATCAGAGTACGGATGTTCTCAGGTTTCCCGCAGAGATTCGGACAATGACCGGTTCACACCGAAGGGCATAGAGGGGACTGTAGTTGGCCCATTATGCAGGGATCCTGATTATCCGTACCGGATTAACGAGGATCACTGTAATGCCGATAACACTACTTGATTACTTGAATATGTTGTTACGTTATAATGACAGGATTTTGGGAACCCGAGGCAGTATAGTGACTTGGCTGTGGCCTTGACTGTAGACGGTATACTACGGAGAGGGACTAGATTTATTTCTCCGTGTCCAGACGGAAGACGGGGCCCAACGAGCCTACTCTCCGATGGGTACCGGGGGCTCTTTCCCGAGGCTGGAGTAGCGAGTTTGGTAGCTGACACATCACTCACCTCCATTTAGTTCCCAGTTAAGAACTGAAGCACTCCCGGCACCTCGGGCTGTGCCTTCACTGCGTGATGCGTAATGAAGCACGGCGACAGCTTTACCTTTTGCGTTTGAAGGCAGAGAAAAAGAAGCGGGTGAAGAGAAATAGAGAACGTAATGGTACTGACAGGCGCTAATTTGTTACGGAGGGACTGATAAAGAAATTTCGGCCATGAATATTCCCAGGCAGTGCCCACTCGTCCTGGTAAGAGCAGATTGGAGAGAAGGTAAAGCTTGGTAGGTGTTAAGTGTTTTGATTGTGCAGTGGAAGCAATACCTTCAATATGGGGTTTATTGTATTAGGGCGGAATATTTTATATTTGAATTGGGATAGTTGCGTAGAGAATGTGCTTGTGCGACTTGAGATGTCAGATGGAGAAAAATTAGGAGAACCGGCATAGACGTGGCCGATTCATATGATCTTTTCGCATGTATTGTGGGGACTCCTAGTTAGCAATTCGGCACTCAGATACACGGAACTTGAGCGTAAACCCTATACGTACAGTTTTTTATTGTAAATTTACAGTGTTGTATTACAGAAGCTTCATGTTTTACTTCAAATATCTAAAAGCGTGGTTTATGTCTTCAACAAAACAAACTGCACTCCGTTTCAGTCGTCTAATGGTGTTCAAGTAAACAATCGATGTTTGGTCTCTGAAACAAACACTTCAATATTTCTCGTAATCGAATTTCTCAGTTAGTGGATGTTAAAGAGAATAGACCAGTTACTGCTCTGCTTTAGAAGGCTGGCTGTTGATAAGCTTATTCATTAAAAAAAAGGTAAAGTGATCCCGTTACAGGCCCGGTGTGGCCCAGAGGGTGGGTAGAGGTATAGTTCTACTCTTCCATGACCGCGGCACTAGAAGGGGGTGAGTGGTCAGCAGCACGCCCCGGTCGCACTTTACCCCCGGAAAAGACCCAGTACCGATTTTACAGGAGGCTGGGTGGGCCCCAGGGCCGGTCTGGACGGGCGGAAAAGTATACTCATACCTGCATCAATTAATAGTATTAATTTTTATTACCGATTACCGATGAATATTTTAAGTTAAGTGAGTTTTGTTAAGTAAAGGAAATGTCTGTTTTAGCCATAGACTCGGATATCGAACTCCGGATATCCCCAAACATGACGACTTGTTGCCATTGGATTTAAGTAATAAAGCAAGTATGTTATTTACATGACAGGGGAAGCTCTCGGAAAACCTCGAAATGTATTCCATAAATAACGTTATTTTAGGTGGCATTATCGTTGTATATAAATATACGAATTGACGTTTGTGCAGAATATTTTAATTTAATAAGCTGGAATATTTTATTTAAAAATGAGCTGCACTAGTCCACTTATTTGGGTAGCATGTAATTCCATTCAATTGTACTGTATCATTTAAATTGCATAACTAATCGGAAATAACCTTTCAGTCTCGTTGCAATTACCAAATGACGGTTGGGGTTACTTAATAGAGACCGGTTAAATATTAACATTGGCTGAAAACCAAACGATTCTTCGATAACTTCGGAAAAATAGAAGACGTGACGCTGTGTGAATTTGTTTGTGTTTGCCAACATTTCGGGTAGCTTGGTGACTTCATTTTAAATCCACGAAGACTACTCTGAAGATGAAGCCAGAAAATTACTCCGAAACGCAGGTGCCTTTATACCAATGTATACAGCAACGTTTCGCGAAAGAATGGACTCACAACAAAGTTGGAGATCTCAAATCTCACTTTTACAAACCTAATTTCAAATTTGGTTAGTATGGTTTAACTCGGACCGCCTCTGTGGTCTAGTGGTCAGAGTTTCTGGCTACAGATACAGAGGTTCCGGGTTCGATCCCCGGCGCTACCAGATTTTCT
>Ga0123353_10017814_pt1 | contig 10467 bp, 4 predicted proteins | sample TergutLab28metaG_3_FD_92763 | JGI IMG/M metagenome (GOLD analysis project Ga0123353, IMG submission 92763) | Labiotermes labralis P3 segment gut microbial communities from Petit-Saut dam, French Guiana - Lab288 P3 | ecosystem: Host-associated > Arthropoda: Insects > Digestive system > Gut ... | reverse complement strand
ATTTCGCTGTACCAGTTGGGTGTTGTGGCAGCATGCCGTGTTGTGTAATGTTATGTTGCGAAGAGTGCCCTGCTACGGATGTGCATTCTGTGCTTCGTTGCGTGACACTCACAGAACGCACGGAATGCAGTGTGACTTTAGCAAGGACAACATGGCTCCCTGGTGATGGTCCTAGGACCGAAACATGTCGGAGCGTTTTTAATGTTTTAATGTGTAAATTTTATAAATGACATATATGTGCAGAAGTTGGTATAATAATTGAGTAACACAGTATGTAATCCCCACGATAACTTTCGAAAATTCTTCGTCTCCCACATTTTATTTGTTTCTTTCGATCCTCACAATAAATAGTAATTATTTGTCTCAGCAGCGATTACTGACTCATCATTGTAACAGTTATGATTTGTGTTTTCTGTAAGGAAGGAACGAAATGACTGTGTATGAATTAGGTCAATTACGCTCATATGCGGAGGACGCGGGTTCGATTCCCGTCCAGCCTCTGTGAGATTTGTGTGGGACGAGTGGCACTGGAACAGGTCTCTATCCGAGGACCTCACTTTCTCCTGTCAGTAGCAATCAGCCAGTGCTCCATACTCACCTTCATCTCCATGCTTCTGCCACCGGATGAACAATCGGAGAAGCGTGGGAACATTCACACAAAATGGTCTTTTGGAGTAAGTAAACAATTCTTAGGCGCGATCGCAAAGTTGAGAAAATCCCCTCTTAGCTTCGTCATGTCCGTCCTTCTGTCCTGTCAGCAGGTATTAGCGCGGTTCCCACTGGACGGATTTCCGTGAGATTTTACATTGTGGAATTCAATGAAAATAAGTCGAGAAATCCCAAATTTGGTTAAAAATCAGACAAAATATCGTGCACTTTTTTACATGAAAAGCAAAGTGCGTTTCATCGTTGACAGCAACACAAATTCGCCATACAAACATTTTAATGCGACACTAAATATTTTTAGAGTGTTGATGGTGACGTGTAGCTCAGCAGAGCACACAGATAGCATCGTTGTGTTTCCATAGGGACAGTGGTCACGTGATCGCGCCACAACGTTACGTTTTACGTAAAATACATACTTGTTCCGTGCGACGAAGGACTAAAGCTGGCCTATCAGCAGTAATCGCTGTTTAAACAGCACACTTGCTTTGTAAGAGGGAGATAAACGCTTGGAATATCGGACATGTCTAACGATAACCTGATCATATTCTGAGTGCCCTAAAACAGACTTTGATACTACTAAATAAAATACGCCATGTAGTTGAGGTTTGGCCATGCTGTTGGTAAGAAGTAGTGTCAAGAGTCAACGTGCGATTAGGATACGTTTGGTTATCAAGTAGGTTACAATTTTGTTAAAATCGGAATTTTTCCCTCTACATATATTGATTAGCGAATAAACATTCCAGTTGCTACCCAATTTTCAAGCCTTGCTTTACCCTAGAGAAACTCATATCTCTCCGATTTACTCTTCTGAGGCTTCCAAATAAAATTCACAAATGAATTTTGTGCCTCAAAGAAAACAAAATTCGCCTCAATTACAAAGGTAAGTTTGTTAATGATGATTAATAAAATAAATTATTTTATTCTAAGAATCAGACGTAAACCATAAAGGCACGGTGTGAACACAACGTAAACTTACTACGTGCTTAAAGCAGATTGTACGTTCGTATATGAAAATGTAAAAGTAAAGCTGTCTGTCTGTCTGTCTGTCTGTGTACAAGCCATTAAGGCATATAGAAGAAGTAGAGCCAAATTTCCACCCATTCTTAATCACGGCACTTGACGGCTAGTGGTGGTCTGCCTCACGCTTCTGCCACTTTATCCCCCGGGAAAATTTCCACGGTACCTATTGAACAGAGGGCTGGATGTTCATATTGAGGAAGAGAAAAATCTCTTCTCCGTACCGGGAATCGAACCCCGGATCGCCCATCCCGTAGCCTATTCACTGATATGAATACAGAATGCTCCAAAGAATTACATACTGTAGCTCTGTGTGCTGCCATATATACGCAGGTACTTAAGACCAAGTAGCAAACATGACTTTAACATTCAATCAAACATTGACGTAGATTATGCATTTTAAAAGGTCACTATATCATTCCTATTTGCTTCCTTACAGAGGGTTCGCTTGTCATGGCAGAACAGTGTGAGGTGTGTCGCGCTGCTGCAACCCAGCGTTGCTCAGGATGTCGTTCAGTGTTCTACTGTAATCGTGACCACCAGAAACAGCACTGGAAGGTTCACAAAGTCCAGTGTACACCCTACAAACTGAACATCTCCTCCGAACTGGGTTACCACGTTTTAGCAAACAGGGACATTCAACAGGGCGAGATTATCCTGAAGGAAGACCCCATCATTCAGGGCCCCAAAATATTGTCCTTACCTTTGTGTCTCGGTTGCGGACGCCAGGTCAAGACAGCCGAAAAAACAGAAGTATATATTTGCAGTAAATGTGGATGGCCTCTTTGTGGACCCCACTGTGAAATATCGCCACTGCACGTACCCGAATGTAATCTAATGAAAGATAGAGGATTCCGTGCCAACATAAATCTACAAGAAGGTAGAAAGGAAGTGGCATATTGTCCAATAACTCCACTCAGATGCCTTCTGCTCAAAAGAAGAGATCCAATTAAATACGAGACGATTATGAAATTGCAGTCACACTTGGAAGAAAGAAAGGACACGACTCTCTACAACATATTTAAAACTAACGTTGTTGGTTTCCTTAGAAACGCACTTGGCATGACAGAATTCAGCGAAGAGACAATACTGAAGGTCACGGGTATTTTGGATACAAACTCTTTTGAGATTCGACGCTCGGAAGGTGATATAAAGATCAGGGGTTTATACCCTAAAGCAGCAATGTTCTCGCACGACTGTAAACCAAACACTAAACATACTTTCAGGGGACCAAAGTTTACTTTGGAATTAGTGTCAACAGTTCCAATCAAGAAAGGCGAAATAATCTCTGTCACCTACACACAAACTCTTTGGGCAACTCTAGCAAGAAGAATGCATCTTAAGCAGTCAAAATGTTTCGACTGTACTTGTAGTAGGTGTTCTGATGCGACTGAACTGGGTACTTATATGGGAGCCATAATTTGTTCCCAGTGTAAGAAATCTGACTCAAAGACTCAAAGTAAGATTATTTCGATAAAACCTTTGGACGCTTCAGCATCCTGGAAGTGTGAAGTGTGTTCGCATATGATCTCTGGTCGGCAGATGGCATGCGGAAACGATGCGATAAGACAGGAAATTGCAGCTTTGGATAAAACCAAACCTCAAGTCTTTGAAGAGTTCCTGATTAAGTACAAAGACGCTCTACATCCAACGAACTGGCATATGTTGGAGGTTAAATACGCCCTCTCGCAAATGTATGGAAACATGAAGAAATTCTCGTTATCAGGTAACTAAATAACTGAGAAATTCCACAAAATTTCGCAATTGAATAACCAGCTGTTCTGAATGGGGGATACTAACATCGCTAAAGAATCTGTTACCACCATTTTCAGGACACCCTCGCAGACGCGTGGGGTAGAATATGTAGACAACATTTTCGTCCAAAACTTTAGTACCCACACGCAAACTACGACGATCAACCTGAAAATAAGTTCACAAGGCATGTATTTCGGTCCTTTACTGCAGACTCTAAGAAGAACATTGCACATGTTATGTTACTGCATTCCAGCTGCTTTCCCAGTTACTATAAAGTGTGGGGAACCTCAAATTGCTTTTTGATATCAGTCTGTATCTTGCATTACGAAGCATCCTAACACAATATTTTCCATATTACGAATGTCTTTCAAAAGAGATGATGATCGCTTGGTGGCGAAATCCTCAGATTTAATCAAAATTATTGTAGTTTCTGAAGTTAAGCAATTATAAGCCATGTGAACTTATTTTCTGACCAAACATTGCAGGTCGTGTCACATCCCAGAAGACATTAATCTTCATATATACCACCACGGCAATCCCAAATCTCACATAAACTAGATTTAGGGTGTTAGAGAACGAGATGTAGAAAACAGCATTGGGATTTTAAAACAGAGGAGGCAGCAGAAACATGTAGAATGTGTATAAAAATGCTCTGTAATTTTCTCGTTTTACCTTATTCATCTGTAATTATTAAATAAACAATAGTGACGTAGGTGAACCGTGTAGCATGCATGATAGAGTAGTAAAAACGTAAAAAAATATATATATGCCTAAAAATAATTTTTCAGAACAGCGGAAAGGAAGAATCCAATCACAAAAACCAGGCACAGATGATAGCGTAGGGCTAATACACGTATCCTTGAGTGCAAAAGATTTTAGGGACAGAGGTTATGAGAGTGTGGAGTGGCGTGAACTGGCTCAGAGTATCGACTCCTGTGGCGAACGTTTGAGGTCTCAGTTATGAAGCTTCGTATACCAAAAAGACAGAAGATTTTCTAACCAGCTGAGAAGAATTATCAGCTTCTCAAAGAAGACCTGCCTTTATCGCAGGTCAGTAACACGATACTGGTCTCAATGTGTTCTTTTTCACAGAGTTGACCGATAAGCTGTTGGAAAGAAAGGTCGACTTGTGTACCGAACTTCTTGCAGTCGCAGACATTTTGGAGCCTGGCGCCTCAAGACTGCGCGGACTGCTGCTGTACGACTTGCAGGCTGCCAAGGTAGTTCAGGCGAAACGCGACTTGTCCAGTGGGAAGATTCTGAAAGCTGCCGCGCAGGTGAGTTTTTGCGCATGGGCGGAAATTGAATTCATGATATATTTCTCTTTACGTTTGCCAGAACTGCTTCCGCATGTGTTCTCTACATCATAGTAGAATAATTATCACAGAGTCTGTTAGCAGAATACGGAAATCCGACGCCGTTGTTAAGAAAGTCTCTCGTTAGATAATATTTTGTACATTTTAGTCTCCAATTTTCGCACCAGAGATCCCAAACGCCTGTCTCCCACACAGCCTTGTGCCTCTACTTCAGTGTGCCATGCGACCTCCTTACCAAATTTCTCCACTAATGTCCGGTCAATCTCCCGTCCGAATATAGTCTTAACGTTTTAGCCTCAGCCTGTATTCAAAAAGAAATACCAAGATAAAGTTAAGACGTTTTTATTCAATTATGCGTCTATATCGACAAGGCTTTGAGGAGAATATTTGTACTTGACAGAAACCTAGGGAGGGCAGAGAAGAAAACTTTAACTTCAGAAATGCATCTTATAACCACACACATTTTTTTTACTGTAATTACGAAAGACGTGCGTTCCAAATGTCCGCGTCACTCCGATGTCCGTAAATATGAGTAATTTATTCCGTAATCAGTAATAATGTGTATAGGGTTGGATTCAGAAAATTATTAGTAGAATCTTATTAACGTTTAAATCAATCTGGGTGTGACACACAGGAGCAAACTCTGCTAGACGCAGGCCTGACATAAAATTTGCGCCTCTTATTTAAACCTCATTAAAACAAAGGTAAAGTGATCCCGTTACAGACCCGGAGTGGCCCAGAGAATGGGTGGAGGTATAGCTCTACTCTTCCATGACCGCGGCACTAGAAGGGGGTAAGTGGTCAGCAGCACGTCCCGGTCGCACTTTACCCCAGGGAAAGATCCGGTACCCACTTTACAGGAGGCTGAGTGGGCCCCAGGGCCAGTCTGGACGGGCGGAAAATCTCGTCCCCACCGGGATTCGGACCCGGACCGTCCAGCCCGTAGTCAGTCGCTATACCTACTGAGCTACCGGGCCCACTATTTAAACCTCGTAAGAATCCAAATATAAAAACGAGACAAATGTTTATACATTGTTACTGACAGTAATTCGTAACATCTGCGACGCTCAATTGACTGTTTGTTTAACATATTTTATTCTTATTAAATTACGTGTTTTGATATAGATAAATTAGTCCTTATAGGCTCTATGCGTGAGCTTCTTTTTTCTCGAAATAAAAGCAAATGCTTTAAAAGATCCTATTTCCTGTGCTTAGTGTTTTCTAATTTCGGTTGTTCGCAAGTACAATAATGAGTGTATTACACTATTAGGGTGAGCAAATCGGAGAGTGTAATTTGGGTAGACATGTAACACTCTAGGAGATGAAGGTTGCTTGAAAAATTTTGGTGTGCGAACAACAGAGAATAATGAATCTTCGACGATATAGCCGTAACTGAAGGATGTTACACTTGTCTATATTATGCTGCACACAAGCAAGGCATGTTTATCGCACAAATAATGCATCCGGCGAAACAACCCTTCACATCTTCAGTGCTCAAGGATATCTTAAAATTTACACCCTGTATTAAACAAAAAGAATGCAACAATGTGGGCAGGACCTGTGGTGGGAACTTTTGAACAAGAAAATAAAATTTGGAACCCCCAATGAGGCTTGGAGAAGTTTAATAAGCTGAGGGACTACCAGATTCTATGAAAGACTCTTTAGTGTAGAGTTAGTGTGCATGCAAGGATTGTAGAGAAATTAGTAGCTTTATAGGATCACAATCATTCATATGTTTCTTGGCGCATTTTCGAAGTCTTAATCAGATGCATAATTTTACTGCATAGGCCTTGTGATTACGAATGGTGAGCCTGGAATGACACAGAAGGAGACTTCAAGTTTCCAAGTAACTCCATGAAATATCTAATAGTAACACGAGTAGTCAAGATAATTTTAACAGCAATAAAAAGATAAACGTGTTTACAAGACCATATCACTGATATGTTGTCTCAAAGCCGTTAGTTTGAACAGTAAATATGCCTAGTGTTTTGTTTCGTGTTGTGACTAAATTAGCTAAGAAATTAGACTATGTGTGTGTGTGTGTGTGTGTGTGTGTGTGTGTGTGTGTGTGTGTGTGTATGTTCCACTGTTCACCTTAACATATCTCCACTATAGACTGTTTTATCCCGAAGCAAGTAATGCCATGATATCTTCGCTGGTCTGGGATTTTGCACAGCGTAGAATGGTGGTCTGCTACCGACGTTTCGGAACAACCTGTTGGTCCCATTTTCAAGTGTCAAGCAGTGGGCTGCTTGACCTTTAGATATGGGACCAATACTTCGTACCGCAACTTCGGTAACAAAACTTCTGTTCCATGATGCGTAAAATCTCAGAAGAACACAAATCTCATTGACACCGTGGCGGAAGCCTGAAATGATGCTGTAACGTAAAGCAGATGTTTTGCAAATGATTGAACATCCCAATTTCAGGACATTATGGGAGAATGCATGACATTGCTACAGCGAGCAGCAGAGATACTGAAAACCGAAGAAGACATGGTGCAGCTTCTAGCAGATAAACTTGCCAGCTTATCAAAGGAACTGGAATTCGATTGACAGAAAGAAGCTAGTTACGCTATCACTGTTCCACCAGTGATTTCAAATGATCGAGTTGCTCTGTCTTGAAAGCAACACGTAACAGTAGCAAAAGCAACGTGTTTGGTTAGCTTCGTGCAGTCTGACTTTCATGCGACTAATAATGAAAAATTATTTCCTTACATCACAGAAAATCTTCTGTCTCTCAGTTAAAGGACTAAAGAATTAATACAGTGTGGAGAAATAAGCCTATATTGTGAGAAACACATTAGAAATGTAAATACACTGTAAAGAAAGGAGAAGATTGTGTCATGGTTACAGTAAACATGTCTGAGCATAGCAACAAATGTGCTTTAAAAGGGAAATTCCTTGTATAAAAATGGTAATCAATTTGACGTTGAAGTTAACTTGGTCGTCAGTACCACGGTTGAACGTTTACTTGGAAGTTCTTATTTTTTGTACATCCTGCAATGATATCCCGATATTTTCACAACAAGGTATTCACTTCTGATATTCTGTGTATCCCAGACTGACAGACAGATATTTTATATGCCCCGCATTGCTATCGAGATATTTTATATATCCCAAATTGTTATCCTGATATTCTGCATGTCTTAAATTCTTCTCCTAATATCCCACCTGTCTCGGGTTAATATACTGATATTCTGTAAACTCCAGACTGATATCTGGATATTTTTATCCCGAACTTCTATCCTGATATTTTCGTAACTTTCAAAGCTTTCTCAGCAAATGTGTGAAAGACACTTCACTTTAAGTAAACTCCTGCTGCATCCTTTCCAATTTAACTTTCGCTCTTGTACTGTTCGTGATCTAGGCAGGTCAGTTTCTACCTCTACATGAAAATGCTACAGTACATATCTGATACAGATCCTAGATACACAGGTACCAGACAAGATGTTAGAGCGTTGATTTCCATACTTGATTTCATTGATATAAGGTTCATACAGAACGAGAAAAAAAAAAACAAACGATGAGGAGTCTTTGTGGTATTAGGAGGCCATTTATTAAAGTCAATAACAGAGTGCATTAGGCCTAAATATATTCCTTTAGTTGTTCTTTATGTGTCTTCAAATCAGCTGCCATCTTCGTTTAAATTAGAAAAATATATTCCTGACCAGCTGGTCAACTTATGAAACTTGACAGAAGTTATACATATAAGAACAAATATTATCTTCAAAATACTACGTTTTTTCTAAAATGTTTTTAAAGTAGCATTAAAAAAAATGTTATAATTTCTATCTGTAATCCACCTAAGGTTCACTGGTCTTCGTGTTAAGACGGACAGTTACTGAGAACAGGATCAAATTATACTTTAAGGGTATGTGAAACTGGCTATATTGGTCTTTTGGAATGTAAGACGTGTGAATTCAAAAGAAAGTGAGAGAAAATGGTAAGGCGGGGGGTTCAGGACTTTGAGAGGAGACAGAACAAGCTAACAAGCTAACTCTACCAAGCAGTCTTTCTTCAGAAAGTAATAGTTTTCAAGCTACTTAAAAATTTTCCCGCATTTTATGCAACACAACGTTTTTTTTTCCTGCTCCCTATCCTAAGCCATATAAATCCAGTTTACTACCCCTGTCCTGCTTCTTTAACACTCACTGCATTATTATTATTTCACTTCTGTCTATGTCTTCCAGTTTCACCTTTTCCCCTCAGGTAATGTGGCTAAATTCTATGCATTTCTTCTAACTTTCATTCGTGCTACATGTTCCTCCCAGTATGATGCTCCTCGACATGCAACTCTCTATAGCCTACTGTTCCTTCCTACAACTTAACTCCGAAATTTTCTCCCCAACACCCTCAAGCCGTGTACTGCACTAACTTGAAAAACGCGGTTTCATATCCGTACAAAATGACAAAGAAAATTATACAACCCAGGGAAAGGAAATTGGATTGAAAAAGTTTCATTTCCGGGCTGTAATAGCAGAGAACTGTAGTCACCCCCAGGCTAGTACCTGTGGGGTTTGTGGTGGGCAAAGTATTACTGAGAAACCTGTTCTTCAAGTACTTCTGTTTACCCCCGTCAGTATCATTTCTTCCAGTATCCATACACATACATTCATGTCACCGACGCTGTGAAAACTTACCAGTTGATAGCCTCGTTAACGACGCACTGCAACCAGACGGATAATGAAATATACTGTAAAAGGTATTTCAAGCTGAAACGTGGAAAAATATTGCAGGAAACCAAAAGCAGGACAAGATACTTAGGAAGTACCTGAAGGTAATGAAGTATACTGAAGAAGGTAAATCACATGTAGCAGACTGTGCTCCAAGTCTTTCCTTTCGTTTGTTTCGGTGAGTTGAACCATCGCTGCACGCGGTCAGATTTAACGTTACGATCCCTGGTTTCAAACTGCCGGATCGGTGGACGAGGTGTGCGTGTTATGGACGCATTGCCCGAAGACCCAAACAGCCATGTGGCAAGAGCCGTAGACCTGAATGCGCGTCGGAAATTCTCATTGCTGAGACCGTATATAATGGGATCCATTACAGCATTCACGATGATCAAGTAGTGAGAGACGAAACGCAGAGTGCTGTAGACGGGGTCAATCTGCAGGTATGAAAGTCCGTCAGTTTATAGTCCATATATCGCAGGTTCTTCGCTTTCAGCTGCAGCAGAACAGCTCACATTTAATGGTAATGTTATCCAGCTATTTTACATATAGTCCTAGTCGCAACTGAGGCACCTGTCATGTCGTGGGACGAGCTTTCTCTGTCCTCTTTATTGAAAATAAAATAAAATAAGTGTTCCTTACTCACGAAATTGTCTACGATATAAATGTACTATTTTCACTGATCCTCTTAGTTAAATGTCTGCTCTGAACACAGTAGAACAATATCCTTGCCCAGAAATAAGTCACAGGGACGCCAACTAAGGAAATTTAATAGTAAACACTACGATATAACAATACTTACGTAAGAAAATTATTTGTGGCTTTAAATCAGTGAAAGTTAAACCTAAATGTTCATGGATAATGGTAAAGGTAAAAGTAAAATTCATCCTATAACGTGCCCTAAAGGCATAGAGGGGAGTAGATGTAGATATACAGGGTGTTTCACGACTTTAGGGCATAACTGCAGGAGGTGATTTCCTAGGCCTTTGTGATCAAGAAAGTTCATATAAACATGTGTCCGATTTTGGACGGTTACGGAGT
>Ga0123353_10017812_pt1 | contig 10468 bp, 9 predicted proteins | sample TergutLab28metaG_3_FD_92763 | JGI IMG/M metagenome (GOLD analysis project Ga0123353, IMG submission 92763) | Labiotermes labralis P3 segment gut microbial communities from Petit-Saut dam, French Guiana - Lab288 P3 | ecosystem: Host-associated > Arthropoda: Insects > Digestive system > Gut ... | reverse complement strand
CTCAGTATACTCGCAGGCAAGATTATTGTCAATACTGCATCGCAAACAAAGAGAATTTTTATCAGTTATGCTTAATTAAAATGTGAATCGGCGAGTTGAGTCATCATGGAGCGATGAACAAAAATACCAATCGATGAGCACTTGAATGACCTCGGCGCTGTGCTATGACAAAGGGGCCGGCTCGCTACCTATTCCTAGCGAGACAGCCCCTTGACGTTCTTTTTTGCACCGCGCTGCGCGCCCTAACGCCTACTCCGTAACCAGCGCGTAGGCCGAAATCTTGCGTATCCGCATGGTGATCAGCAGCGAGGTGAAGTACGAGAACAACACCGTCGCAGCGCCGAATACGGCGATCCATAGGGGATCGACGATGAAGTTGCTCTTCATCACGCCCGCTTCTCTCATCACGAGCGACATCAATGGGTTGGTGCCCCACGCGCCGAGTATGCAGCCCAGCGCCACGCCCAATATGGTCGGTATCGCGAAACCCATGGAGATTTGCTTCATCAGTTGGCCTGTGGTATAGCCGACGGCCTTTTGGATGCCCAGATCCTTCTTGCGGCGCACCACGGTCGAGCCGATCATGAAGTACAGAACCAACGTGATCACAAACAGGGTAATCACCAGCATCACAAGCCCCAACGCCGCGACAATGCCTTGGTAAGAGGCCATGCCCTCCTCATACCCCTTATCGAAATCAAGCGCCGCCCGCATCACATCTTTGTCAAAGCGCCTCTCCAGCATCTCGACGAATTCGGCGGCGTTTGTGCCCTTGTCGAGGTAGATGTACAATTCCTGCGGCACGAAATCGGGATTGAAACGCTTGTAATCCGCTGTCAGTATAACCGCCGCCGGCGAACCGAGGCTGCCCCCGTTGGCTACGCCGACGATCACAAACTCCTCGGTCATCTCGCCAGCCGTTACGGATACCGAATCGCCCAGCTTTTTGTTCATCCGCTCCAACAACAAACCGGCAACCGATATTTCGCCGGATTTTTCAGGATAGCGCCCCTGATACACGAGCCGCGTGTGGATCATGTCGCAATCGGCTACGATGTTTGAAGGCACGTCAAAGCCGTCCACATTCACCCTCACCGTGTCAAAGTATTGAACCTTGCGCACGCTCTCCATTCCGGCGATCTGGCGGAAAGCGCCGCTCTGATCGGCCTGCGGATTCATCAGGGCGACGACGTTGGCGATTTCATCGCCCGGCACCTCGGCAAACGCCGTTGTGTCCACGGTGGAATTGTAGTACATGATGATGCCGAACGTGCCCGCGAAAGCCACGGCGATCACCACAAGCAATACCATCACGGTTTGTTTCATGTTTTGAAACACGGATTTCATCGCGTGCGCCAAGGGCAGGCTGCCGGTCCACTTGTCGAGCTTGATGCGGCTGCGCTTGTATTTGCCGGCCGTCGATTCGCCGCGCAAAGCTTTGACCGGCGTAATTTTTTTGACATGGCGGGCCGCAACGAGGGCAAGAACCGCCACGATCGAAAGGATCAATACCAAGGCGGCGGAGCTGATGACCCCGTCAAAACCCTGTTCCCATCTCAGGCCCGATTGAACCGCAAAGACGTGGGAGACAAACGGCAGCACAAGGTACGATGCGGCGATGCCCAGTAAACTGCCCAGCCCGGCGATCAAGCCGAATTGGATTAAGATCGAGCTCCTGATTTGCCTGCTCGTGTAGCCCGCCGATTTCAGAGAGCCGATCTTAATCATGTCGTCCTCGATGGTGTTTACGATCCTGAAGCGTACGACCAGGAGGCACACGAACACGATGATAAACGCAAACACCACCATCATGGCGCTCATCATGGACGCCATCATGCAACGCGCCATTTCAACCATGTCGGTGTCGCCGGCAAACATCAGCCCGCTCGCCTCCATGTTGAAAGACGACGAGATCAACCCCATGATGTCGCGTACTTCGCTTTCCAGTTTTGCGGTGTTGGCAATGTCATCTATATTAAATAGAATCAAGTGCTCGATAACCGCCGAGTCACCGAGGGTTTGCGACAGCCTGCGGTACGTTTCCGCGGGGACGTACACACCGGTATATATCACCTCGGAGGTGAAAAGGACGTCTTCCACATATCCCTTGACGGTAAGATCGAGGGAGCGTTCATTCCCGTTGGCGTCCGTGTACGCCATGCGGATCACATCGCCGAGTTGATACCCGCTCACGACGCGGAGCAAATCGGGCAAATACACCGACATACCGTCCGGCGGAAGAGGGTTGCCCAGGTACTTCCAATGAGAGAAGTCCCGCGGAGTATCCATATTCATGAACATGATGGCAAAATTTCTTTGTTTGCCCTCGGACAGTATTTTGGTGGAAAGAACAAGGCTTTCTTCGTGATGCAGTGCCTGCACAAAAGCGCTCTGCTCAAAGTGAGGGATCACCTCGTCGGTCATGAGATCGTCGGGGATCATAAACAGCGCGTTGGATGTGTTCAGTTCGGTTCTGAGTTGCGCGAAGAAACCGCCGTAGTTCAGCGAGACGAGCAGCCCCACGTTCAGGAGCATCGCCGCTACCAAGAACATAACGGCCAGCGTTGCCGTGATCGATTTTGACTTGCGAATATTCCCGGCGGCCACCATCCATAATTTACGCACGCCTACCACCCCATCTCGCGCAGGAACGCCTGCAACTTGTCGTGGCGCGCCCGGTCGCCGCTGGCGTAGCGCCCCAAATCACATTCGCCGCAGATCACACCGTCGCGTATGTACAGGATGCGGTTGCCGCGCCGCGCGGATTTCAAGTCGTGGGTCACCATGATCACGCTCTGGCCGTCGTTGTTGATCCCGGTCAGCACATCGAGGACGGCTGTGCCCGATGCCGAATTGAGCGATCCGGTCGGCTCGTCCGCGAATACGACGCTGGGCTTGTTGATCAGCGCCCGCACGATGGCCGCCCGCTGGTTTTCGCCGCCCGACAGCTGCGACGGGAATTTTCGCCATTCGGTTTCGGTCAAACCGACCTTGGTCAGCAGCTCTTTCGCGTATGCGGTGATCGCTTTGCGGTCTCCGCTGTTTAGCAGCCCGACAGCCAGGATGTTGTCCATGATGCTCATGTTGTCCAGCAAAAACATCTGCTGGAACACGAATCCGCAGTTCTTGCGGCGGAAAATGGCCAGCTTGTCGGCGCTCAGGGTGTCTACATTGCTGCCGAAGAATTTGACTGTGCCGCTGCTCACCCGGTCCATGCCCGAAAGCGCGTACATCAGCGTGGATTTGCCGGCGCCCGACGCGCCCATGATGACGGTGAAATCCTTCTCGTAGATGTCGATGTTGAGATTCTTCAACACCTGCTGCTCCTGTGCGCCCGTGCGAAAGGTTTTGCAGAGCTGGTTTGTGTTGATCATGGCCGTGTTCATCGTAATTCCCCCATTTCGTAATGTGTGCGGTGTTCGATATGCTCCATTTATGGAGATATGTTCGCTCGCTAGGTATCTTATGCCACATAGTACATCGCCTGTCAAGGTATTACCGATTGTTTTAAGATGATTCTAATTTCTTCTAATTTTGTGCAAAGTGTTCTTTTATGTACTGCGAAAAATGCGTGGCATGGGTGCTTTTGTAGGGGGCGATGCCCTCATCGCCCCGCACTCTTTGCGACGCTATCAGGTATCGCGGGCCGATGAGGGCATCGGCCCCTACGTTTTACATTTTTTTACACAGCAAATGATTTTATCTTGCATGCACAACATCATGTAAAATGAATGTACCCCTTGCCGATTCGGTGCGCCTGCGGTATTATTACTATGCGTCCATATTCTTGCCAAGAGGAAATTCCAGCATGTGGAAAGGGGCGGGTCATTTCGTGAAGCGCGCCGCGCCCCAAAGGTTGACGAGCGCGCACCAATCTCGGTAACGAAAAAAGAAACAAAAAAGGAAAACAAAAAACGTTAAGGGAGGGAAGAAAATGGGACTTATCAGAGCTGCATTGGGCGCGGTAGGAGGCACAATGGCCGATCAATGGAAGGACTACTTCTACTGCGAAGCGTTGCCTGAAGACGTAATGGCCATCAAGGGCAAAAAGCGCGTCTCCGGGCGCTCCTCCAACACAAAGGGAGAGGACAACATCATCTCCAATGGCTCGGTCATCGCCGTGGCCGACGGGCAGTGCATGATGATCGTGGAGCAGGGAAAGGTGCTGGACGTGTGCGCCGAGCCGGGCGAGTTTATACTCGATGTGGGCGGCGAACCGTCGCTGTTCGCGGGAGGATACTTGATGGAAAACGCCCTCGCTTCCCTGCAAAGCGTGTGGGAGCGGCTCAAGTTCGGCGGCTCGCCGGGGAAGGACACGCGGGTCTACTACTTTAATACCAAGGAGTTGATCGGCAACAAGTACGGCACGCCGAACCCGGTCCCGTTCCGCGTGGTGGACAGCAACATCGGGCTGGACATAGACATCGCGATACGCTGCTTCGGCGAGTACAGCTACAGAATCACCAACCCCATACTGTTCTACACAAACGTGTGCGGCAACGTCGCCACCAGCTATGTTCGCAGCACCATCGAAGGGCAGATGAAAACGGAGCTGATGACCGCGCTGCAGCCCGCGTTCGCCAAAATTTCCGAAATGGGCATCCGCTATTCGGCGCTGCCCGGCCGCACGGCGGAGCTGGCGCAGGCGCTCAACGACGTATTGTCGGCAAAATGGCGCGACCTGCGCGGGCTTGAGATCGTTTCCTTCGGCGTGTCTTCGGTCAAGGCCAGCGAAGAAGACGAGCAGATGATCAAGGATCTGCAAAAGAGCGCGGTCATGCGCGACCCGACCATGGCGGCGGCAACGCTTGTGGGCGCACAGGCTGACGCCATGAGGGCGGCGGGAAGCAACGAGGGCGGCGCGATGATGGGCTTTATGGGGCTGGGCATGGCGCAGCAGGCGGGCGGCATGAACGCGCAAGACCTGTTTGCGATGGGGCAGCAGCAAGGGCAACAGCCGGCTCCCGCCCCCGGGGCGGCCGCAGGCTGGGTATGCTCCTGCGGACACGCCGAAAACACGGGAAAATTCTGCGCCGAATGCGCAAAACCAAAACCGCAAGCGGACGGTTGGACCTGCTCATGCGGCACGGCAAACAAAGGCAAGTTCTGCTCTGAGTGCGCCAAACCGAAGCCCGACGGCGCACCGAAATACAAATGCGACAAGTGCGGCTGGGAGCCGGAAGACCCCACCAAGCCGCCGAAATTCTGCCCCGAATGCGCCGACCCGTTTGACGACGGGGACATTCGGGCATAAAATCGCCACTGTGCGAAAAACCAATTTGAAAGGGGAAACGGTACATGGGATTGTTCTCTAAAAAGTTTTGTGACGTCTGCGGCGGAAAGATCGGGATGATGGGCAACCGCAAACTGGAAGACGGCAATCTGTGCAAGGACTGCGCGAAATTGCTCTCTCCGTTTTTCAGCGATCGCAGGCGCAGCACGGTCGCGGACATCAAAGAGCAGTTGGCCTACCGCGAGGCGAACAAGGCGGCGGTCGCGGCGTTTAACACCACCCGCACATTGGGCAAGGGAACCAAGGTGCTGCTAGACGAGGACGCCAAGAAGTTCGTGGTAACCTCCGCCCGCAAATTGGAGGATGGAAACCCGGATGTGCTGGATTATTCGCAGGTTACCGGCTGCAACATCGATGTGGAAGAAGACAGGACGGAGCAGAAACAGAAGGACGAGGAAGGCAAGGAGATCAGCTATAAGCCGCCCCGCTATGTGTACACCTACGATTTCAATGTCATCATCCACGTGAATCACCCGTGGTTTGACGAGATCCGCTTCCGGCTCAACAACCAATCGATCAGGTCGGCGGAAACCACCGGCAGTGCGGAAGGTGGGCGCAAAAGCGCCGACTACCGCGAGTGCGAGGCCCTCGCCGAAGAGATCAAGGGGGCTTTGACCCAAGTCCGCCAAACCGTGCGGGACAATATCGCCGCCGCAAACGCGCCCAAAACCGCGCAAACTTGCCCGCTATGCGGGGCCTCCACCATACCCGACGCCCAGGGCCGCTGCGAATTTTGCGACGGGGCGATGACCCTTTAGCGGCCTCGATGGAGGACATACCGTACGGGCCCGCCGCACGTTTGCGGCGGGCCCGGCGTGCTGTAACCCAAGCTCATTCGCTCTCTTGCGGAACGACGGCGGTGAACACCATCGGGACGCCGTCTTCAAACAGATAGGACAAACCGTCGCCGCTCTGTTTGGTGAGAGTGAGCGTGCCCTCTAAAACGGTGAATGCATAGGTCGCGCTCATGGTATCGGAGGATTCGGCGTCGGTCATTTCCAGCTTTAGAACATCGTCGTTTTCAACGGTGTACGCACCGGTGTACACACAGGCAATTTCGCTCAGATACCAGCCCGCGACATACGTAACCTGGCCCGATTCGGAAAAGCACAGGAAGAAAATGAAATCCTCCGCATCTTCATCTTCGGTCTGGACAAGGCATTCCCAATCGCCCCAAAGGGCCTCACCGTTGCCGGCCGAGTCGGGCAGGGCCGCGGAAAAAGTGAAGAGGACAACGCAAACCACGAGGCACATGATTTTCCAATGCTTGAAAGCGTTCATTGTATTCCCTCCATTGTGATTCATCCGTTATTGGGTGGGCGCGCCGCAGTAATCGCAATAACCCAGCGAGCCCTTTTGCTTCTTTCCCGTAGCTCCGCAACCCGAACACTGGAACACCTCATATTCCGGCGGCGCGGCAGCCGGAGCTTGCACGGGCAGCGTGCCGGGGCAGATAATGATGGTATCCGTAGCCAAATCGATCGTTGCGTTCACAAAGTATCGCTTGCCGATCATCTTCTGCAGGTCCCTTTTCACAAAAACCACGGGCCTTGATGTGCTGGCGGCAATATCGCCGAGCGCGGTCATGTTCTGTAAGGATATCAAAGATACATACTGCCTGAAGCGCTTCACCCTTCGCTTGATCTGCGCGCCTTTCACGACGGCAAAAAGGCACAACACCAATACAACCAGAAAGAAGGCGAGCGCCTCGTACGCGCCAACGGATCCCATGTCGGCGTATGCTACGATGACTACAATGATCGACAGCACGCCAACGGAGTATCCGATCATGCCAAGCAGTTTCCCGAGTATGGCGTTTGCAACGACCGCGGACTTTGATACGCTCATTTTGAAATCACTTCATTTCGCCTCATTCTTGAATATAGTATATCAGAAGCGCTTTTCGCCCGCAACAGCTGCGGAAGATATACAACGATGTGTTCTTTTGCAGGGGGCGATGCCCACATCGCCCCGCCACCCTTCGCGATGGGTAGGCATCGCGGGCCGATGAGGGCATCGGCCCCTACAGGGGCGCCGGGCGTGGCCGTTGTAGGGCGCGGCGCCTCGACGCGCCGCCGCAATGCGTCAAAGGCGCGTTTTTAATGCATTGTTAATCGTCCGCTCAGCAAAATGCAGTGCAGCTTCTTGCCGGTGGATATACACTGTCGCTATCACAAAACAGGAAAGAAGGAATACCAGTGGATCATGTGCGGGAACGGAAGACCATGAAACGGATTTGGGGCGGCTTTGCCCTCTTGTTGTCCATCGGGGTTTTTGTTTGCATGGTGGTGAATTACGCGGTTTCACAGGAGATAAGCTGGGCGCTGTATCCGGTGGGGGCGGCGGCGCTTGCGCTGGGAATCGTGACGCCGCTGGCCTTTGGAGGAAAACACCGATTGCTCCTCACGGCCGCCGCGCTCGCTGTGCTGATCATGCCCTTCTTGCTGCTCGTGCAGCACCTTTCACCCGCCGATGGTTGGGTTTGGCCCGTTGGATTCCCCATCGCCGCGGTGTCGGCGCTGGCCCTGCTGTTGACGGTGACCCTGTTCCGCTATACGCATATCAACCGCTGGTACTGCGCGGCCGTTGCCGTGCTCACGGCCCTGCCCATCACCCTGGTTACAAACCGCGTGGTGACCCTGTACCTGGGCACAAGCAGGGACGCGTGGCAGATCGTATCCGATATAGCGGGCATCGTTGGAATCTGCGCATTGGCGTATTACTTTTTTGTGTTGGGGAGGCGGCGGAAAGGAGCGAAGCAAGGATAACAAACTTGGCATGGAAATCCGCTGCCGCTTATGTTAAAATTGGTTTACACAGGCAAAGCCCAAAAGGATAAAATGCGTCCATCAGGAGAGGGCTACCATGAAAACAAAGCGGATCATCGTCTATATTTCGTTGGCGCTGCTGGCGATATCTCTATTGATATCGGTCTTCTCGTTTCTGTTTATCGACTACCACCAAGCGATACCGCTGGTGTTTCAGACTTTCATCAGCATTTTGGGCGGGGCTGTGCTGGCGTTTTTCTTTTCGAGCATCGAATACCATCAAAAGATACAAGAAAACATCCACATGTTCATCCTCAAAACCAATATGATGTGCCAGGATTTGCTGCCCATCGCGTACTTTTTTCATGACGGCGACCACATCACAAACGAAACCTTCGCCATTATCGACAATGTAAAGAACGCGTACAACGCCAACGACATCTTTATCAAGCGGTTTTTCTTCCTGTTTTTCTGGAGCGCAAAATCAAAAAAGCTAAGCGAGAAGATTGCGGCCGTTCAAGGGATGCTTTCGAAGGTATACGAGGAGATTTTTGAAATCGCAAACGAGCTGCACAAGTGCAAATTACGAAACAGCAGCAAAAACCACGCGGAGTTCTTGTTGCGCAGGTTTTTGCGCGAAACGTTTTTGATCGAGGACGAACGTTGCCTGGCGGTTCGGATCAATCAAATCAACAACGAGATCAAGGAATTGGTTGGCTTGAGTCACACGGCGGAACTGCGGATCGACGTGTTGCTGAATCAAGATATCCACGCGTAAACAAGGAGACCGAGCATGCCGCCGAACCCCACACCGCGCGCCTGGCGCACAGCCCATGCCTCCAAGCTGGCGTATGCGGCCCTCTCCGTCGCCACATTTGTTCTCCTGTTTCTGTACGCGAACACCCAGCCCTTCTGGTCGGACGAGCTGTGCCAAGTCACCTTCAGCGGCCTGGCCGGGTCTTGGCAAAGGGCGATGCTGTACGATCCGCACACCCCGCCCCTGTACGATGTCGCGCTGTTTTTTTGGTATCGGCTCGCCCCGTACGGCGAAAGATGGCTGCTGCTGCTCTCGGAGGCGGCCTTTGCGCTCGCCGTATTTGTGACGGGCATGGTGGGCGAGCGAATCCGCAACAGGCGAACGGGCTTCCTGGCCGCGGCGCTGCTGGCCCTCAACGCCTCCGCGATCCTGGCGTGCGGATGGGAGCTGCGTCCCCAGGCCTTTATGCTTCTTTTTTGTACCCTGTCGCTGTACGAATGGGTGGCAAAGGCGCAGGGGCCCGGCTTTAGCGCCCCTCGGATGTTTCGCTTCGCCGCCTGGATGGCGCTGAGCGGGTACTCGCACTACTTTGGCGTGCTGTTTAGCGGCATGCTTTTTTTGATGGATTGCTTGCTTGCGCGCAAGAAAAAGTTGGACTTTCGATACTTTTTCTCGTACGCGCTGGCGCTGCTGGCGTACGTCCCGTGGCTGCGCCTGATGATGGGGGGCGAGGAAACCGGGCTTTGGCAGCCCGCCCCGTCGCTCCGGGGCGTGGCGGAGCTTTTGCAGTTTTTGAGCGGGCAAAACTGGCTGGTGCTGGGGTTGTTTGTGTTGGCCGCCGTCCTCGCCGCCGCAAGGGCATTGGGCGCGTCCAAAAAGATGGGCGCGCTGGGGGGCGGGAGCGATGATAGCTATATAGAGATCGCGCCGGTGTTTATCGCCTGCGCGACGATCCTGGCCGTGTTTCTGTACGGCAGGTTCATCGCTTGGCGATCCACGTTCTGGGCGCCCCGCTACTTTTCCGCGCTCTTCCCCTGTGTGATGATCGCCTGCGCCCTCGCGCTGGATTCCCTCTTGGAGGCAACATTGCGCGGCAGGTGCAAAATAGCCGCCGCGGTTTGCGCGGGCCTGATGCTGTTTGCGGGCTGGAACACGGTTCGCGTGGTGCAAAGCGTGACGCCCGCACCCTATCGGGCCGCCGCCGAGTGGCTGTTTGCCGAGGGGGATATCATCTACGCCGGCGATACGATCGTGATCAGCAGCGACGGGGGCTGGCCCATGGACGGCTGGAACGCGTACTACATCACCAAACAGGGCGCGCGGGATCCCATTCGCTTGGCGGACGCGTGGACGATAGGGCCCGATGAATTGTCGCGATTCAACAGGGTGTACCATTCCACGTACGGGTATTGGGGCTTGCCGGATGGCCTGCGGGAGGTGTTGCACGAACGCTACGCGCTGCTGTATGAAAACGAGGAATTGTATATCAAGGTGTATGAAAAAATAGATTGATGCCGGCTTGCGCGCCCAGGGTAAAATCATTTACTCGTTATAGCGCATAATAGTTATAGAAAATCCAAAAGGAAAAAGGAGGAGGGATGTAGAAGAGAAAAGGTGAGGTGAAGAGAAAGTGAAGCGGAAGGAAAATCT
>Ga0123353_10017811_pt1 | contig 10468 bp, 10 predicted proteins | sample TergutLab28metaG_3_FD_92763 | JGI IMG/M metagenome (GOLD analysis project Ga0123353, IMG submission 92763) | Labiotermes labralis P3 segment gut microbial communities from Petit-Saut dam, French Guiana - Lab288 P3 | ecosystem: Host-associated > Arthropoda: Insects > Digestive system > Gut ... | reverse complement strand
GCGTTGCAGCACTGGGCCAGCACGCGGCAGGCCTCGATGTTGTTCTCCACCCATCCCCTGCCCTCATTCAAAAAACGCTCGAACACCGCCACGGCGTCGGCATAGCGGGCGTTGTAGTAGAGCTCCCGGGCATAGTAGAACTGCTCCCGTGGGGAGAGGGTCTCGCCGCGCTGGAGCAGGCGCTCGAACAGGCGCAGGTTGCGCAGGGGGTCGGTTTTCCCCTTGCGCCGGTGCGTGATCCCTATCGGCACATGGATGATCTTGCCGAAGGGGGTAATCACTTCATGGATCGCCCCCTCCCACCTGGCGCGGGGGCAGTTGCGCAGCACGCGCTCCCGGTAATAGCTGAAGGTGGGCTTGCCCTGCTCGTCGAAGGCGATGTTGTACTTCATCATCACCGTATCTACGGAAGGGTCCAGGGTCTCCTTCAGCGACAGGAACGCCGCCGCGTCCTCCGGCAGGACGATGTCGTCGGCGTCCAGCCACATGAGGTAGTCGCAGGCGCCTTTGGAGAACGCGAAATTCCGCGCCGCGCCGAAGTTGTCGATCCACGTAAAGTCATATACCTTGTCGGTGAACTGCCGGGCGATGTCCTTCGTTGCGTCCTCGCTGCCGGTATCCACGATAATGATCTCGTCCGCCAGGGCTTTCGCGCTGGCCAGGCAGCGGGCCAGGACCTCCTCCTCGTTTTTGACGATCATGCACAGGCTTATAGATGGCATAGGGAACCCCCGCAATATACATTATGATGATCATGTATATGCGGGGGGTACTGTTATAATGCGGGCGGCAAGAATGCCGCCCCTACAGGTGCTTCCTGCGTTTTCTGCGCCCAATCACAAAGCCAATCCCAAACCCGATTACAACCCCGCACAGCCCGATGGCCGCGCAGAAACCGAGCAGCACCCGCAGCGGTATTGCCCGCAACGCAAGAAGCATCGGCCCGACCGGCTCCCGCGTCACTTCCGGCGCTCTGTATCGTGCATCCAGCGAATCCACATGCCATTGCTCGCCGTCGAACAGCAATTGCCCCTCTTCGCTGCCCAAAACCCGGTGATAGACGCTGCCTTCGATGCTGTGCAGGTCGTTCTCACCCGTGTTGACATACCACTCCAGGAAGCCCACGTCGTACCAGCCGGGGTCCATCTTGACCTTCTTGCCCGGTTTCAGCTCGGCTTTGAATACGCCGTAAGCCACGGTCCCGTTCGATCTGTTGTCATGCATATAGCACACCGAGGCCAGGATGCCGTCCCCCACGGCGAATTCCATCTCATCCAGGAACAGCAGGAAGGGCGACTTCGCGGGTTTGCCGTTGACGGTGCGCGCGACGTCGAACACAACATAGCCTTCGACCGCCTCGGTGACCTCGCCCACCAGCAGGGCGTCCTGAAAATCGTCGCCGTGGGTCATGCGGTGCGTGGCGTCCGCGGCCAGGCCCGGCAGGGCGAACGCGGCAAGCAGGACCATGGATAACAGCAGCGTGAGAATTTTCTTCATGGTAGGCACCTCCTCTGGCACTATTATATCACGTGTGTCAATGCGAATCCCCAGTAGAGGCGGTGCTCCGCACAACCACCCCGACGCTGCGCTTGTTTCAACAAGTGATTCGCATTGTCAATGTCAGATAAATTTACCCAAACTATTGCGCCCTTTTAAAATATATAGTATAATCCTTATTAATAATAAACATATAAAGGCGGCGCTTATGACAGACACCAAAACCGTTCGGATCGGCTGCGTGGGCCTCAGCGGGCGCGGCAAAGGGCAGATGTGCGAAATGCTCAGCGTGCCGGGCGTGGCCGTGCCCGCCGTGTGCGACGTCTTTGAGGACCGGGCCCAGGGCGCGGCGAAGCGCGTGGAGGAACTGACGGGCGCGCGGCCCGCCGTCTACCTGGACTACAGGGAGATGCTCGCGAAGGAGCGGCTCGACGCGGTGCTGTGCTGCACCACGTGGATCACCCACGGGCGCATCGCCGTGGACGCCATGCGCGCGGGCTGCGACGTCGCCATAGAGGTCGGCGGCGCGGCCAGCCTGGAGGAATGCTGGCAGATGGTGCGCGCCAGCGAAGAGACAGGCAAGTTCTGCATGCTGCTGGAAAACTGCTGCTACGACCGCAAGGAGATGGCTCTTTTCCATATGGAGCGCCAGGGGATTTTCGGCAGATCGTGCACTGCGAGGGAGGCTATCGCCACGACCTGCGCGGCGAGATCGCCTACGGCAAGGAGAACCGCCACGGCCGGCTGCGGAACTTCATCGGCCGCAACGGGGAGCTCTACCCCACCCACCAGCTGGGGCCCATCGCCAAGCTCCTGCGGATCAACCGGGGGAATCGGTTTCTCACCGTGAACAGCGTGGCCAGCAAAGCCCGCGGCCTGCACGAGTTCATCATGAGAGAAAAAGGCCCCGAGTATTATTTGGCAAACCAGGTGTTCAACGAGGGGGACGTCGTCACCACGATGATCGCCTGCGCCAATGGCGAGACCATACGCCTGACCCACGACTGCACGCTGCCCCGGCCCTACAGCCGGGACTACTGCGTCCAGGGCACGAAGGCCATCTTCCAGGAGGCCCCCTTCGGGGACGCGATCCACATCGACGGCGTCTCGCCGCAGTCCAGCTGGACCGGCGACTGGGAATATTTCAGCGATTACCTCGAGAAGTACGAACACCCCCTGTGGAAGGCCTACCGGGACGAGGGCGTGCACTTCGGCGGGCACGGCGGCATGGACTACCTGGTCCTGTCCGCCTTCGTGGACGCCGTGCAGAATAAGATCCCGCCGCCCATCGACGTCTACGACACCGCCGCCTGGATGAGCATCACCTGTTTAAGCGAGCAGAGCGTGGCCATGGGCGGCGCGCCCGTGCCCGTGCCGGACTTCACCAACGGCATGTGGATCGACCGCGAGGCGTTCCGCCGGGGCATCTGGTGCCTGGAAGAGGTCTGCGAAGAGGCGTTTTAAAGTGCTCCGCACGTCCTTGTTGTCGCTCCGCGATACTCCCTCACCGCCTGCGGGCGGAGCTCCCTCACGAGGGAGCCAGAGGCTTCAAGCCGAGAGATTACGGGATGTGCCAAGAAAATCCCCTGGCTCCCTCGTGAGGGAGCTCCGCCCGCAGGCGGTGAGGGAGTATCGCGGAGCGACAATTCATATTGCCGAAAGGACGGTACACCCATGGCCATCATGCTTTGGTTCAACACCTTCGTCGCCCGGTTCATGGCGACAATCTTCCTGCTCTCCCCCGGCATGGGCGCGGGCCTCGCCCCGGCGCCCGCCGCGGCCCCGGCGCCCAGGTTCACCCAGCGCGCGGCCCAGGAGCTCAAGGTCATGAGCTTCAATATATGGTACGGCGGGGAGGGGGCGCTCTCGCGGGAAAACCGTTTGCCCTGGGTCGCCGACACGATCCTCTCCGAGTTGCCGGACGTCGCGGGCCTACAGGAGGCCAACGACTTCTGGCGCGCCGAGCTGTGCCGGGAACTGAAGGAACACTATGCCATCGCCGGGAATTTCGGCCGGGACAACTGGCTGGGCCTGGGGGAGGGCTCGCCCATCCTGTACCTGAAGGACAAATACCGCCTGGTGAGCCAGGGCGTTTTCTGGCTCAAGGAATTCCCCTTCTGGCCCGGCGCCGCCTGGGAGGCCAACACGAAGCGCATCACCGCCTGGGCGCTGTTGCAGGACAAATCCACGGGCTTCTCTTTTCTCGCCGTCAACACCCACATGGACCACCAGAGCGCCCTGGCCAGGGCCAACGGCGCGGCGCTGATCACCAATTTCATCAACAAGCTGAACCTGCCCACCGTCCTGGCCGGGGACATGAACTGCACCCCTTCGGCCGCGCCCATCCTGTATTTTGAGGGGGGCGGGCTGATCGACACAGCCAGGGCGGCGGAATCGGCCCAGGGCGCGCGGACCTTCCACGGTTACGGCGGCGCCAACCCCGCCACGGGCGAACCCATCGACTATGTCTTCGCCAACGGCTACCTGGAGCGCGTGGCGAACTACCGCGTGCTGCACGGGCAATACGAGGGCCATTACCCATCGGACCACTTTGCCGTCGTTTCGGAACTGACGCTGAAAAATTAACCGCTCCGCGAAACTGACTGTCGCTCCGCGAAGCCATCCTCAGTCGCCCGAGGCGACAGCTCCTTCCACGGGAAGGAGCCTTGGGGATTGGGTACGGGCGGGATATGCAATTCCAAGTCAATGGGAGTAAGTGTCGTTCAACTTAATCCCCTAGGCTCCTTCCCGTGGAAGGAGCTGTCGCCTCGGGCGACTGAGGATGGCTTCGCGGAGCGATACACCAATTCATTCACCAGGAGGTACCCCATGCTTTTCGAACCCTTTCTTTCCTTCGACAACGCCGCGTTCCAGTGGCTCGGCAATGTCTTCGCCCCCGGCACAAACGCCGCGCTGGACTGGGTCGTCAACTTCGTCACCATGCTGGGCAACGGCGGATGGTTCTTCATCGTGCTGGCGCTGCTCTTCCTCATCCCCAACAAGACCCGCAGGATAGGCGTCACGATGGCCTTCGCGCTGATTTTCCAGCTGATCGTCGTCAACCTCATCATGAAGCCCGCCTTCGACCGCCCCCGGCCCTACGACCTGGAGATCGCCTGGTGGATACAGGCCTACCAGTCGGTGTTCCCCAACGGGCCCCTGGCCAGCCACCTCCCCAGCGACATGTCCTTCCCCTCCGGGCACACGGGCGTCGCCTTTGCGGGAACCCTCGCCTGGTGCTTCGCCTCGCGGCGCAAATGGGTGGGGCGCGCGCGCTGGGTGTCCTACATCGGCATCGCCCTGGCGGTGTGCATGGGCTTTTCCCGGCTTTACCTGGGCGTGCACTACGCCACGGACGTCTTCGGGGGCGTGCTGGCGGGGGCGCTTTGCGCCGGGCTGGCCGTGCTGCTGTTCAGGCTCATCGGGCCGGGCTTCGAGAAAATCAACGGCCCCTGGTCGCGCTTCGCCGAGGTGCACCTGCCAAAGGTATTCTGGTGATAAAGCAAGAACTATCCGCATATGCATGGCTGTAGGGGCGGCGTGCCAGCCGCCCGCTCACAAAAAATAATTTGGCCGCGGGCGGCTGACGCGCCACCCCTACAATTTCCGAAAGGGGCATCACCATGCTGAAAAATATCCCGCCTATCCTCTCCCCCGCGCTGCTGAAAACCCTCAGCGAGATGGGCCACGGCGACGAAATCGTCCTGGGCGACGCGAATTTCCCCTCGGCCGCGCTTGCCCGGAGGCTCCTGCGGGCCGACGGCCACGGCATACCGGAGCTGCTGGACGCCATTTTGCAGTTCTTCCCCCTGGACGGCTTCGTGGAGTGCCCCGTGGCGCTCATGGATACCGGCGACCCCAACATCCGCCCGCCCGTCTGGCAGGAGTACAGCAAGTGCATCCTGCGCCGGGAGGGCGACCGCCACGTGGAACTGGTGGAGCGCTTCGCGTTCTACGACAGGGCCCGGGAGGCCTATGCCGTGGTGGCCACCGGCGAAACCGAGCTCTACGCGAACGTTATCTTAAAAAAGGGCGTTGTCACCGATGTATGATATAGACATTAGATGCTAGATACTAGACGTAAGATAAAGCGGAGCCAAGCTTATGAAAAACTACATAGCGATCGATTTGGGCGCCTCCAGCGGCCGGGTGATGCTCGGCCGCTGGGACGGCCATACCCTGGCCCTGGAGGAACTGCACCGCTTCCCCAACGAGGCTGTGCGGCTGCTCGGCACGCTCCACTGGGACATCCTGCGGCTGCTGCACGAGATCAAGCAGGGGCTGTCCAAGGCCGCGCAATACGACATCACGGCGATAGGCATCGACACCTGGGGCGTTGACTTCGGCTTGCTCGACCATCGCGGCCGCCTGCTGGAAAACCCCGTGCACTATCGCGACAGCAGGACAGAGGGCATTGCGGAAAAAGTGGACAAGCTCCTCCCGCCCGCGGAGCTCTACGCCGAAACGGGCCTGCAACGCATGCCATTCAACACGATCTACCAGCTGTATTCCCTCAGCCTCCATCGCCCCGTGCTGCTCGAGCGTGCCCTACGCCTGCTCTTCCTGCCGGACCTGCTGGGATATTTCCTCACGGGCGTGAAGGCCACGGAACGCTCCATCGCGCGAACCTCGCAATTGCTAAACGTGCATACAGGCGAGTGGTCGCAGCGCATCTTCGATTCCCTCGAACTGCCCCGGGAGCTCTTCGGCGAAATCGTTCCCTCCGGTACCATGCTGGGCGCCCTCTTGCCGGAAATCCAGGAGGAGACAGGCCTCGGGGCCGTGCCGGTGATCTCCGTTTGCGGGCACGATACCCAGTCCGCCGTGTGCGCGGTACCCGCCGGAGCGGACGACTTCGCCTTCCTGAGCTCCGGCACATGGAGCCTCTTCGGCACGGAGCTGGACAGGCCCATCGTGAACGACACGAGCTTCGCGCTGAACATGACCAACGAGGGCGGGTTCGACAAGACCCGCTTCCTGAAGAACATCACCGGGCTGTGGCTGATTCAGGAGTCCCGAAAGCACTGGAACCGGCAGGGTAACAGTTACAGCTACGCCGACCTGGAGCGCCTGGCCTTGGCGGCCCCCGCTTTCGCCCGCTTCATCGACCCGGACAACCCCGCGTTCATTGCCAGCGGCATCGTGCCGGAGGAGCATTCCGTGGGCGCGACCGTGCGCTGCATCTACGAATCCCTGGCGATGAAATACCGCGCCACCCTCGAAAAGCTGGAGGCCTGCACGGGGCGGCGCTACGCCTGCCTGCACGTGATGGGCGGCGGCGTAAAGGACGGCCTGCTGTGCAAAATGACCGCCAACGCCTGCGGGGTACCGGTGCTGGCCGGGCCCGCGGAGGCCACTGTGCTGGGCAATGTGCTGGCGCAGATGATCGCGCAGGGCGAGGTTGCCGGGCTGCGGGAAGCGCGGGAGGTTGTGAGGGGGAGTGTAGAGGTGAAGGAGTATGAGCCGGAGGATGTAGAGGAATGGGTGGAGGCGTATGAGAGATTTGGGCGATAGGTAAGGAGGATTATCATGAGCAACGAAAAATCGCGCACCAAAATTATTGTTGCGGTTATTACGGGGTTGTTTCTGGTTGCCAGCGCCATTGTTGGCGTCCTGTCTGTGGGTAAATCGCAAATTACCCAACAGGTCAATCAAGTCAACATTGATTTGAACGCTTGGATGTCAAAATACGATGACCTTGAAGGGAGATTCCAGGAAGCACAGACCGAGAACGCTACGCTGTGGGCTGAGAATGTCTCTTTAAAGGAAAGTCAAAGTGAGCAAGCGAATGCCGCATTTGAAATAACATTTCCATCTACAACGGAAGTACCGCCAGAGAGATTTACGACAACACAAGCACCCACAACGCAAGCGACCACAACGCAAGCAACAACGACATCGTCAATGCCCGACAATGCTTTGTTTGCGATGATGGTTAAAAATCAATCGAGTTGGAAAGTAAACCATGGCGAAGCAAAAGACGGAAGAGGAACATTGCACAATCCGATGAATTATGTTGTAGCTGGGAATTGGAACAGCAGCAGTAATTCTGGACGTGCCGAATATATTGTAAACGAAAACTATTCAAGATTGACCGGAACGATAGCGCCTCATTCAAATATGCCTGATCGGAGCATTACTTTGACTATTTATGCAAAAAGCAGTCAGATATATAAATCACCTCCAATTCGAAATACCAGTCTGCCAATAGACTTCGATGTATCCTTATCAGGAGTCGAAAATGACGTCATTATGATAACTACACCTTCCGGCCCCTTACTGCTCATGGATTTTGAATTACATAAATAGGCCCACTTATCCCCACTTTAAACCCCAAACAACTTCACCTGCCCCCTTGTAAATCCCGCCCATCCATTGTATAATATCCTTGGCGCTGCGCGCAGCGGTGGGTGCTTCCTCTCGCTTCCGAAAGGAGGTGAGTATACATGGGTATTGAGATGTACTTATTGGCGTTCCTTGTGATTGCTACCGGGTACCTCATAGCCGTCCGTGGTAATAAGAAGTAACCGCCCCTAGCTTGGCCGCTGGGCGGTTACTTCTTGTAAAACAGCGAATTTTACGAGGGGAGGAAGGCCGTCTGTTCAACGCGGCGCCAACCCTCGCTTACAGTATAGCGCATTCCCCTGCCCTTGTCAAGGGTCTTTTTTATCAACCATGCCAAATCACCACCAAAGGAGGCCCCCATGCCCTCATTCTACCCTGCCATCCCCTCCATCCCCTACGAAGGCCCCGGCGGCAAATCCCCCCTGGCCTTCCACTTCTACAACCCCGGCGAAGTGCTCCTGGGCAAAACCATGAAGGCCCACCTGCGCTTCGCCATGAGCTACTGGCACACCATGTGCGCCGAAGGCGCGGACATGTTCGGCGTGGGCACCCTGGACAAATCCTACGGTCATGCCGACCCCATGGCCAGCGCCTTCGCCAAAGCCGAGGCCGCCTTCGAGTTCATGCAGAAGCTCGGCCTGGAATTCTACTGCTTCCACGACAGGGACATCGCCCCCGAGGCGGACACCCTCCGTGAGACGAACGCAAGGCTGGATAAAATCAGCGATAAATTGCTGGAATTGCAACAGGCCACGGGCATCACGCCGCTGTGGGGCACGGCGAACCTCTTCAGCAATCCGCGCTACCAGAACGGCGCGGCCAGCAGCTGCTCCCCGGAGGTCTTCGCCTTCGCCGCCGCGCAGGTGAAGAAGGCGCTCGAGCTCACGGTGAAGCTGGGCGGGCAGGGCTTCGTCTTCTGGGGCGGGCGCGAGGGCTACGAAACCCTGCTCAACACGAATTACGCGCTGGAGCAGGACAACATCGCCCGCCTGTTCACCATGGCCCGGGATTTTGCGCGCTCCATCGGCTTCAACGGGCCATTCTACATCGAGCCCAAGCCCAAAGAGCCCATGAAGCACCAGTACGACTACGACGCCGCCACGGCCATCGCCTTCCTGCGCAAATACGGCCTGCAAGATGACTTCAGAATGAACATCGAGGCCAACCACGCCACCCTGGCCGGGCACACCTTCCAGCACGAGCTGCGCGTGGCCCGGGGGGAGGGCTTCTTCGGCTCCATCGACGCCAACATCGGCGACCCCCTGCTGGGCTGGGACACCGACCAGTTCCCGACGAACGTCTACGATTCCACCCTAGCCATGCTGGAGGTCCTGCAAGCCGGCGGCTTCACCACAGGCGGATTGAATTTCGACGCCAAGACCCGCCGGGCCTCCAACACCTTCGAGGACCTCTTCCAGGCCTACATCGCCGGGATGGACGCCTTCGCCCTGGGGCTTCGCATGGCAGCGAAGTTGCAGTCTGACGGAAGATTGGACGAGTTTTTACGCGCACGGTACGCCGGATATGAGAGTGGTCTTGGCCTGGACATCGTGCAGGGCAAAATGGATCTGCCCGCCCTGGAGGCCATCGCGCTGGCGCGGGGCGACGTGGCGACAACAAGCGGCAGGCAGGAATACCTGGAGCACGTGATGAACTGCGTGATGTTCGCGGGTTGACAAACGCCCCAGGGAACGATATAATATAAAAAAACAAAAAGGAGATCACACCATGAAAAAGAAATCCATCCGCGTGCTGGCATGCCTGTTGGCGGCATTCGCTTTACTCTTCACCCTTGCCGCGTGCGGCGAAACGCAGCCTGTAAGCCGTTTTTACGGAAGCGGCAACACCGGCGTCACCCTGAACGACGACCAAACCTTTGTGGCCAACCTCTACCACGGCGTCGTGAAGACCGGCACATACGAGGAACAGGAAAGCTTCGAGGGCTATACGCTCGTGATTTATACCGTCGGCGGTGAAGAGCTGATCGGGACCATATTCAACAATATCCTGACCATCCCCCAGGAATGGGCGGACGGCCACGGGCACGGCAGTTCGTTCCCGCTGCGGTAAAGACCCAATCAAATACAGCGCCGTTCGGATACAACGATCGAACGGCGCTTGTGCGCGGCACCCCAATGAATCGTCAAGGAGGGAAACCCATGCAAGCCCCCATCCTCATCGGCCTGGACATCGGCACCTCCAGCTGCAAGGCCCTGGCCATAGACGAAAAGGCCCGCCTGCTGGCCGCCGAGGCCGAGGAATACCCCTGCTATGCCCCGCGGCCCGGCTGGAGCGAGCAGGACCCCGCCGACTGGTGGGCAGGCGCCTGCGCGGCCCTGTCGCGCCTGGTGCGCAAGATCGACCCGTCGCGCGTTGCCGCCATGGGCCTGTCCGGCCAGATGCACGGCATGGTGGCCCTGGATGAGGCCAACGACGCCCTGCGCCCCGCCATCCTGTGGAACGACCAGCGCACCGCGCTCCAGTGCGAGGACATCGCCCGTGCGGCGGGCGGGCCGGCGGGCTTGCTGCGCCTGACGAACAACGCCATGCTCACAGGCTTTACCGGAGGCAAGATAGCCTGGTTCCGGGAGAACGAACCGGACCTATACGCCCGCTGCGTGAAGGT
>Ga0123353_10017810_pt1 | contig 10468 bp, 5 predicted proteins | sample TergutLab28metaG_3_FD_92763 | JGI IMG/M metagenome (GOLD analysis project Ga0123353, IMG submission 92763) | Labiotermes labralis P3 segment gut microbial communities from Petit-Saut dam, French Guiana - Lab288 P3 | ecosystem: Host-associated > Arthropoda: Insects > Digestive system > Gut ... | reverse complement strand
AGCACACCACATGCAGTAACACACGGTCTTTGTTCTGCTGAAGATGGGCATAATGATGCCCGAAACATGTTGAGACAGTGTTGATAATAAACATCTGATTGTTACATCTTGTTGGTTTTCTCTCTCTCTCTCTTCAATATACCAATTTGATATCACTGTGAACGCAACTGCACTTTATTTTATTTAATACGACATGTTTCGGCCTAGGCTAGACCATCCTTGGGTTCAGGCAACAGATTTAAAACATACTGAGGTAAAATGTACACGTGGTTGTATAATATTTAAAATTGGTAGCAGTATATTTTCAAATGTTCCTCTTTATGTTTTTGAAACAATTGATGATATGTGCTTGATCAACAATAACAATTTTAAACGTTATATAGCCATTTGTACTTTCTACCTCAGTATGTTTTTAGAACTGTTTTTTAACCTGAGGATGGCCTAGCCTAAGCTGAAACATGTGATTCCATTAAATAGAATATAATTTGGTTATATTTAGACTGATATCAACTTCGTATATTGAGTGAGTTACAAGCGAACTGAACAGTTATCACCAACCATCTACAAAGCTGCCGGTGCAGACACACTTGGCGCAAGTTGACGTCCATTCCTGGCGTAATCTACGGACTCTGTAGGATAAGCACAGGTAGGTAGTGAAAGCTGTGTTACAGGTTTATGACGGCATACGGTTACACATGGCCAGAAATGTTCCCATCTACCAGCTGGTGCTTTGGAAGGAAAACTGATTGGTTGGATATCTAGGGATTGAACCCGTTACCTGTGATAGAATGGGCTGATGGCCATTGCTAATGCAGTTTGGAATCACTTTGGTTGAACGCTCCATGATGAGGGAACGTGGGCCGTACACCTTCTTTATCTGTACTGTAGTTTTAGCCTTACATCTGAGGAAAATCATTGAAAACCTCTGTCAGGTTAGTAAATCATTGTTACACACATTTGTTCTGTATATTTGGCCGCCTTGTGGGCAGCATCAACTGGTCTGCTGACTTTTGGACACCTTTGTTGTTTCAGTCATGACAGTATACAGCCTGTTTTCAGCAGGGGTGCCTTCCAAATTGCCAAAAGAAAAGGTTACCCGCATCATCTGACTTTGACTTAAACTCTTGGTGTTCGGATGATGTCAGCTAATAGTGGATCCTCCACATAATTGTAAATTTGCTGGTTACTACCTTACTGGAGCGCGTTAGTTGCAATCTGAAGGCACCTAGATTGTAGCACTTGAAGCTTCCAGATGTGGGCTGATGTCCAGATAGGGCATGCATGATCCATCAGAGAGGGATGAGCTGCTCGTACTAGAAAAGTACACCATCTCTGAAGGGTAGGCCATTTCTACATTAAGGTGAGGGTCTAGCATGCCCGGTAACAGGGTTGCCTTTATCCCAGCCTAATGGATGTGAGTGGGCCAGATAAGTTGTGTATGAAGGGTCACCCTGAAATACCATGCTCTGTTGCCCACTATACAGCCTTCCAGAAGATGTGAACTGGCCTATCCTGGCCTTTGGATTCATATGGTGGTCTTAACAGAGTGCTCAGAGGTGTTCCTCGCAAAATTTGCAGGCATCATTCAAGTCCGGTAGCCAGTGTTCAACGCTGTTGAGGTGTTGTTAGTGACTGTGGACTGTGCAGTTGAACTTGACAGTACTTTGCGCTGGGGAGCGCCGACCGTCCCTTGTTCGTGACCAGTAACCGATGTGCTGTCCTTTTTGTGTACATGTGAGATAATACAGTTATTGTTTATAATGTTCTGTGTGGTTAGGGCTTTGTATTAATTTGACTTTAAGCTTGCTATTAATGAAACGCCTAATAAATGGTGATTAGTATTTGTTTAAAGAAACTACATCATGCTTATACTTAATTTTTTGATGGGATCCGCATGCTTTCCCTCGAGCGTCGTCGCGACTATTAAGGAATTCCATCCACACTGTGGAGGCCAACTGCATTCTCTTCAGTCACGGACATAGGTGTCCGTAACGAGCAGCGACGGCTTGCGAGCCACCTCATCCGCTGTCACGGATACCTCCAAGTGGCAGGGTAGTGTCGATATGGTGTTAGGATAAAAGTTGAAGAATGCGAGATTTCAGGCTTCCGCCGCGAAGTAGAAGAGAACTGGACTCTGCTGGGTTATTACGCACCGAGTAGTGGCAGTTTCTTACTGACGTTTCGGGACAACCTAACTATCCCGTCTTGAAGGGTCGAGCCTTATGCCTATTTTGCATGCCTTCTTTCCTTGACCCTTGGGATGGGAACGATAGATTGTCCCAAAGTGTCGGTAAGAAATCAGCACTACTCGTAATAACCCAAAACAGTCTAGTTCTCAAAACTTGGAAGATATCGGTGGCGGCGAGTCAATCCAGAACTACTCGAGGGAAGACGTTAGAAAGGTCCGTGAGTGAGGATATGGTTTTCATAAAGTGAGGTGGGGAATGTGAACAAGTCGGCCCCATTTCCACGAGCGAGTTCCATGGCGCCACTAATAGTAAAGTGACTTCGCTGCGTTGGTTAGAGCGGGAATGTGTCGCTTAACCTTGTCACCATCATCGCCACTACTCCGGCGCGCCATTTCTTGGAACAGTCAGCATCTTAATGGTTCTGCTGTTTATTTATGCATAATGAGCATAACTTTTACACTAAACTGTTTACTACTGACGCTGTAGCTCTTCCAGCTATGTGGGTCGCAAGGTCTGCATCGTAGCTTTATAAGGTTGAAGAGACAGTGTCATTAAATACAGTGTAAAATATTAAACGTTCCTGCCTAGATTTCAGCGGCAATCTATGAACAATTTGTGCTTCCCTTCTTCTCCTTTCAATTTGTTGAGCAGTAGTAAAAGAATGAGAATTTTCTCCTCAATGTTCATTTCAATACTAGAGCTGACAGAGGAAACGTAGGGTCGCCACTCGAACGCGCTAAAGAAAAGCCACAAACATGCTCGTGGAAGAGGCCCCTTGTGCGAGCTCGCTGTATATACCACAAGCGGCAGACGCTTGACCACATTGCGATAGTCAGACAAGTTACCTGTCATAGCAGCAATGCTGCGCTGCCAGTGATGTGCTGCCCTGAGCAAGCAAAGAGCGTATGCAGTATGTGGCCCCTCGCTTATAAACGTCTAGCCGCTCCGCCTCTCCACTGACGTCACGCCACCTACAGAGTGGGATAAGCCATACATTTTAGCAGAACTCGAAGTGTACTCTACTATTTTGTATCTGTTAATATTCTAATTGTTTATTCAGTTTTTGTAAGTAACGTATTACTTCATGTAACCTATAATATGTACGCATGTATACGTTACAATAGTATATCTGTACAAGATTCCGCTTACCAAGCGCCAATGGCTCGTAAATATCGTCATCAAACCTACATCCAAAACCATTTTTCCCCATCCGCCATTTTGCTATTTCAAGTTCTACAAAACTTTAACGAATATGGCATACAGTTCGGGATCCAGGTTTGCCGCTGTGTAGGGAATGGGAATCGGTATTATCTAAATCATACTCCTGTGTTTCCTCAGCTTTGCGGTCGCAGAACTGAGTCCCGGACTATAAAGGAGGTAGGCAATGATGTATGTGAAGGTAGAGCCTATGTACTTAATTAAGCACAACACTATGAAAATGTATGGGAAGTGGAGGTGTAGATTCTCGAGTTAACTTCGGCGCCAGATGGAGGTGAATGATACGGGCCCAGACCGTTTTAGAGGAAAAGGTTCCCGGCAGCCGCTGTATAGGAGGCTTGGGGAGTTCTAGAGGCGGTCTTGACTCTTTGGAAACGAGGAAAATCTTTTGCCCGTACTTTGTGGTCAATCCCATCTCCAAAAAGTTGCAGCCGTTGACATCTTAAAAATCTGTTTTTAGGCGCCTGAACAAAATCGCGGAAAGCCGCTATTAGTTTCGTCATGACTCTCTGTCCGCCCATCCGCATGGAATAACGCTACTCCCGCAGGACGCATTTTCATGAAATTTCATGTTTGAGAATTTTTCGAAAATTTATGGAGAAAATTAAAGTTTGATTTTAAAATGTGACAAGAATAATTGGCACCCTATGTTTAAATCTATGTACTTTTATGATAAAATATAAGGTGGTTGTTTCTACTGCATTCGAATGAGCCGCATTTTGACTGTTACATTCACTGCGACTTTTATTCCTATGGCCAGTAGGTTTTCCCGTGACAGAGATTCGGACTGCACGCGTGAGGTGGCCGTAAATGATGGACACTATCTGAAATTACCTGCCACCTTTCACCTCTTTTTGCTTTCGGCAAGTCAAAGGTGCTGTTTGAAATGCATCATCTTAGGACACAAATAATTTCAGTATTATCTGATTCTTATCTCGCCTGTTTCTTGTTTAAAGTTGAAGTGTTTGTCAGTCTTTTTTGGTAATGTCGGATAACATTTGACTTTACCGACCACTTTCTTTTTCTCCAGAGACTGATTTTGCACGTCTCTTGTTCAAATTATTATATCTCCGTTCATATTTATCCTAATATTTTGGGCTCGTTCAAGCTACTAAATAAAGAACATCGAATACCACTCTAGTGTAAAATAGTTCAAAAATTTTTGACGGACCAGGAACTTCAAATGTCTACTGTTCCTAGCAGCTGCTAATTACTGACTTGGTCAAGAAATTCCCTGCCTTTATGGAACCCGAATGTTCAGCACACTGTTGACAAATGCCCTGTTTCTCTCCAGTGCCCCCTTGCTGTTCCTCACAATAAACATTTCGCCTGCGCTTCTTCATCCGTGCGTGCTTCATGTCTCTTCTCTACAGTCTTTGGTTTATCACCCTCATAATGCATGTGTGAGCTTAAGAATGTTGTATGAGTACTTACATGCTTTTTTTCGAAACCAATTGAATGTTAGCGGAGATGTTTTCTCTATAATTCAACATCACACCACTAGGCTCATTGGGAGAAGGGGTATTGTTTCTAGGTAGGTGGAGGGTATGGAGGGAAGGGAGCATGTTCACACTGTGGCCACTTACTCCCTTGGAAAGAATCCATGTGTGGCCACTGTAGGCAGCTGCTGGGCCCCAGTGTGGATCTCAACATGATAGTGACAAGAATTTCTGCCAGGAACTTTGGTCGTCAATCCTGTGGCCGGTTTTTGTACTGGCTCAGCTGTTCCGGCTCATCTAATGATAGTTAAACTGAACTCATATATATATATATATATATATATATCTATATATATATATATATATATATATATATATATACCTTACATGTTGGATTGTTCTTAGACTGGACGACGCGAGACTATTATATCTGGATCACTAATTTGTGTGGAAGCCGGTTTCATAATTTACATTCATATGCGAAAAAGGTAAACTCATTCTCTCGTTAATTTACACCTCCCAGTGCCTTATAATTCTGTTAGATTAGGCTTATCTGCAACATGTTTTTCCTCGTGAATGAGGGTCCGTGTTTCTTACCCATATACTGCAAGTATAAATGCCACATATAAACACGACCTCCACGTGCCAAAGGCCAACATCGCTACTTATCAGGAAGGTGTGAATGGTGCACTAACGAAGTTACACAGTGCTCTGCAGTCCAAAATTAAAATCATAAATAGTGATATCGAAGTACTTAAATGTCAAAATTGAAGTATTACACAGTAGCTCACTGTTACTGTATGTAAGGGTTTTTGTCAGCTGAAAGCTTGTAAGACTCGCGTCTGTTGTTAAGTAATTTGACTCCAGTACCATTGATACACATAGTCGCTACAGCGACTTGGCTGTGATTTGGGTGGCCCGGGGTTGGAATCACGGTAAGGGCAAGAGATTTTTCCCTTCACCAAAACGACCATACTGACTGTGGGGCCCACCCATTATCCTGTCTCTGAGGATAAAGTGAGTGCCGAGACTAAGAGTAGAGATAAGCATTTATGAAGTGGTCAAGAAAATACTTCATCTTTGCTTTATTTTTGGTTTATAGAACATGATTTCTTACAACATGAATGGAGAATATATTATGTATATATTGTATCGTGTTGTATTCATTTTGTGAGATTCTACGTCCTTGCAATTTAAAGGATCTGTGGAATGTCAATAAATTATAATCCTAACCATATGTACAAGTCTGGTTTTATAAACGCATGTTTCAATCCGTACTACGCATTAAACATAATTAATAACATTGCTGCCAAATCTCACCTTTTACAAGAGTTTCTGTCCACGCCATGTAAGCGTAGAGAGGGAACATGAGGAATGGCTCCACTCATTGGCGTAGCAAGGGGCGGGGAGAGTGGAGGGGACGAAAAAACGAATATTTTAAATAAAGAGAACTGATTTTCTACGTCCGACGGATATTAAATTATTGAGTCAAATAAAGGTAAATGCGATAAATGGTTGCGGTTGTTTAAATTCATCATTAATGTTAGAGGCAACCGTTGTGATGACTCGTTACTGGCTCCACTTATGCTTAACCTCGGCCCTAGATGGACCACTTTACGCTAGCAGAAAGAAACCTCAGTTTCCGTTGATTAGGAGGCTTGGTGGGTTCCAGAGTCGGTTTGGACTTTTCGGAGGAGAAACAGTCCGTTGACTTTGCATAGATTCGACTCCCGGATTGTCCGGCCCGTAGCCCAGCCACTATACAAACGACTTACCAGGCTCCCTGCGGTTTCCAAGAATTGGAGAATATGTTTTACAGATAAAACGGAAAGGGCGGAAAGCACAGGTACCCGACAGCTTTAAATATTTAACAATTAACACAAATAGGATTCCCTACGAAGCCGCCAAAGAAATCACCCCAATCGTTCAGCTGTTCTTCTTGGAGCGGCGTAGACTGAGAATGGGCCAAGGACGTTGAGTTCGACGTACCAGGGTTGTGGGGTTTGGGAATGAACAGCGGGATAGCTCAGTATAGTGACCAGACTGCAGGCCGGGCGACGGAGGTGTCGAGGTTCGTTTCCCTGTTGGTGCAGACATTTTCACTTTCAGCACAGCGTCTAGTTAGGCTGTGGGACGTACCAACCCTTCTACCGAATGTTTGTTGTTGGCAGTGACCAGAGATGAAGCTGGCAACTAACCTCTTACTTAGAATGCGTGAGCATGCCTTCTCTGTCCCAGAGGTCTTGGCCTGATGCTAAATTACCCTGTCTCTTAGTCCCAATACCTTCCACTGTGGCCTCATACTTATACTTAATTCATACCCTATTCAGTCGGTACTGGAGCTTTTCCCACGGTACTAAAGCGGCCGAGCGGTGGGGCTTACGACTCACATTTACCTATTGCTGAAGTTAAAAAAATTAAATGGAGCTGTACCTCCGATCCCGCTGTATGCCTGCATGGCTTCTTTAAGGAAAACTCTACCACTTATAATCCAAATTATATTACCTTGGCATTTGACTATAGTTAAGTAATAATAATAATAATAACAATAATAATAATATAGTTAAGTAAAGCACCCCCCTCCATTGTAGTCCTTGAACGGCATGTCTGTGATACTGTGATCGGAGCGCCGTAGGGCACACTACCTGCTGTAACGAGTACTTTATAACATTAGTTTATGTTACATAATAATGTTGGGGCACGCGGTGGTGCAGTTGGTTGAAGCACTGCGCTACAAGCTAGAAGGTCGCGGGTTCGATTCCCGATAGTGTCATTGGAATTTTTCTTTGACATAATCGTGCCGGCCGCACTATAACCCTGGGGTTAACTCAACCTACAACAGAAATGAGTACCAGGAATATTTCCTGCGGTATAAAGGCGGCCGGTGCTTAAGGCTGACAACCTTACCACCTGGGAGCCTCAACCTCCTGGAACCCTCCGGTCCTGTCCAGGCCTGTAATGGGATTGCTTTACCTGCACCTTGGAACTGCACACTGTTGTTCCCTACGATTTTATGTATTTTCTGAATCAATTCTGTATTTTTTCGCATGAGAAAGGTATCATTGTGAAAGACGAATTAGGAAGATGTTGCAAATCTGACTGAGGAAAACGATCCGAACCCAGAATTACCCCTCCCCCTTCAATTTATTCGCTTTTTTAAGCGCTTTGTTACGGAAATCTAAGCGTTTAATATTTGAGAACGAGACTGAGCATCGGCTTAAACTGCATGCGGCAGAATATTCAGAAGCTAACAGGTTCTCAAAATTTCCTCACTTTATGGAACCCAAAGTACATTACCGTGTTCACAACAGCCCGCCACTTGTCCCTGTTCTGAGCTAGACTGAAGCCGGTCCATGCTCGCCCATCGTGTCCCTTCAAGATATTTTGTAATATTATTTTCCTGTCTATTTCTAGGTCTTCCAAGGAGTCTCGTTTGTACAGGTTTTCCACCCACAACCCTCTAGACATTTCTTTTTTTAACCATGCGTGCCACATGCCCAGTCCATCTCACCCATCTCGATTTGACTATTCTAATAATACATGGTGAGGAACACACATCGTCCGCTTTGTATTACTTAAATCTCTTCGTGAATTGTTGAGCAAAATTTTATCATAATTTTGAACAGTTAAACCATCTTTAACAATACGTTTTGTGGTTTCAACCCAAGGTTATATTTTGTGACAATTTATTGGCGAATGTTCCTCGTTTGTCCTGGAATATTACCCAGTCGTTACTTGTTGTATTGCTGCCAAGTTCTTCGTATTTAAAATGTTACCGATCGTTATATTCATCTGACTGGGGGGAGGATTTACTACTGTGAATTCAAAGAACGAAATTTTGCGAAACGAAAAGTTGTTACCTGTAATACTTCCCGTGCACCTGGTCCCATATCTTGTCATCGTAGAATATCGCACTTGGATACTGACATGGGCACGAAGGCAGTGTTCCCAGGGGGCCAAGGAAAGCCTGTTGGAGCTTATCCTTGCATTTCATCCAACTTTCACATGGATCATTCTCTTCTTTGTTCATTTCACTGGAGTCAACGCTCCTGCTGTGATCAGTCAAAACACCCAAGACTCTTGCCAAGGTTGTACCAACAGCAGCCTGTATTGGCCCAGGCTCTAAGCTTCCACTTTCAGAAGACACGCCCTTCTCTTCTTCTTCATTTCTGGACTTCCTGGGATTGAACCAAACGGAAGTTTCAACTCCAGCTGCATCATAATCGTACTGGTAATCAGTCATTACATCATCAGTAGAAATCATTACCGGGATTGGAAAAGTGTTTGTTTTGTTAATGGCAGCGATGGCTTCGGTCGTACTGCCAGTAACACTTTCTGAACGCTCTGAAATTTGAAAAGCAGCAATACTTCGAGATTTAGTGGCATTTTCATCAACCCTTTTACCAGCTACCGCAGTTGATGAAAGCTCAGAGGCATGCGACCTCATCGTCCTTTCGTCTGTTCCTATCACGGTATCTGAAGAAGCTCTGTTCTTAATTGATAATGCAGCTGAGATGTCTTGTGTCTGAGATTTTTCCCGTGAACCTTGTTCCACACTGGGGTCTCCAGACACTGTCGTCGAGTTTGAATTATTTCTACCAGAAGAAATTCCATTAATTGGTGGAGTCACAGTGCCATTTCCTCCATTGCTTGCCCACAGTAGTCTTGCGCCTCCACCACCAAGCAAATCTAGAGTTCTGTTTCGAACTAAAACTTGTTTTTCTAAGTTCCGTCGAATATGGCTGTGCTGAGAAATGGTGTCCCCAACTTTTGATCTGGATTTGTTGTGGCGATGTTTGCCTTTCCCTTTGCCTCCCTTGCCCTTACCACGACCTTTACCGCGACGCCGTTGTTTGCTGTGGCGTATGTTCTGATCTGGCGTCGTGCTATTCACCACGGCGCCTTTCATGTTTGATGCCCGCCCTCTCTTCCTGCTGTGATGGGATATTCTGTACGTAACCGGAACGCGGGACGTATTCTTCTGTCGAGACGACACGACCGTCAGCAAGCTTCTGTTATCCTGTAAAACAATCGTCACCTTTAGTTTATCTAATTCCATGCAGCAGAGTCTTTGAAAATCTAATTTGACAGCACTACAAATTCTCACATGTTCTCCGATGTTTAAAAAAATATGATGTCTTTGAATCAGATGGAGCCGGCATAGCGTATTCAGTATAGCGTCTCGCCATGGGCTGGACGGTCCGGGGATCGATTCCCGGTGGGGGCGAGATTTTCCGCACCTGTCCAGCTCGGCTCTGAGGCCCACCCAGCCTCCTACACAATGGGTATCAGGTCTTTCCTGGGGGTAAAGCGGTCGGGGCGTGGCGTTGACCACCCACCCCCATTTAAAACCGAGGTTAAAGAAAGAGTATAGCTATACCTCTACTCCCCCTCTGGGCCTTCGTGGCCTGTTCCAGTGTGAAATTTACCTTTACGTTTACCTCTACGCAGGCAGACAGAAACTACACTGCAGAGTTGTAATACGCACGGGTCTTCTGTTTCCTTTTCCTTTTTTTTTTTTTTTTTTTTTTTTTTTTTTTAGGGGGTATTTTTTTTTTTTTTTTTTAACATTTAATAAAAATTTTTTTCTATTCTTTTTTTTTTTACAAATTTTTTATCATT
>Ga0123353_10017809_pt1 | contig 10468 bp, 10 predicted proteins | sample TergutLab28metaG_3_FD_92763 | JGI IMG/M metagenome (GOLD analysis project Ga0123353, IMG submission 92763) | Labiotermes labralis P3 segment gut microbial communities from Petit-Saut dam, French Guiana - Lab288 P3 | ecosystem: Host-associated > Arthropoda: Insects > Digestive system > Gut ... | reverse complement strand
TCTAAAATTAATTTATGCCCGACGACAAAAAAATTATCTTCTCCATGGTGAATGTGAGTAAAATCTATCCGCCTCAAAAACAAGTATTAAAAAACATCTATCTCTCGTTTTATTACGGTGCCAAAATCGGCGTGCTGGGATTGAATGGCTCCGGAAAATCTTCGCTGCTAAAGATTATTGCCGGCGTGGACAAGTCTTTTCAGGGCGAAGTGGTTTTCTCGCCCGGCTATACCGTAGGCTATTTGGCGCAAGAACCGGAAATGGACAATACGCTTACTGTAATTGATGTGGTAAAACAAGGCGTACAAAAAGTAGTGGATATTTTAGCCGAATACGACGCGGTAAATATGAAGTTTATGGAAGAGATGAGCGATGATGAAATGAATAAACTCATTGAACGACAAGGCGAATTAACAGAGTTGATAGACCAGTATGATGCGTGGGAGTTGGATAATAAGTTAGAGCGCGCTATGGACGCCTTACGCTGCCCCGATCCTGAAACTCCTGTAAAGAATTTGTCGGGAGGTGAGCGCCGCCGCGTTGCATTGTGCCGTTTGTTGCTTTCAGAACCTGATATTTTGCTGTTGGATGAGCCTACCAACCACCTGGACGCCGAATCGGTAGAGTGGTTAGAGATGCACCTGAAGCAGTATAAAGGTACCGTGATTGCCGTTACTCACGACCGCTATTTCTTAGACAATGTTGCCGGTTGGATTTTGGAGTTGGATAGGGGAGAAGGTATTCCATGGCAAGGCAACTACTCTTCGTGGTTGGAACAAAAAACGCAACGCTTGGCTCAGGAAGAGAAACAGGAATCGAAACGGATGAAAACGTTAGAGCGCGAGTTGGAGTGGGTGCGCATGTCGCCAAAAGCACGGCAGTCGAAAGGAAAAGCCCGCTTGAATGCCTACGATAAGTTGCTGAACGAAGATGTGAAAGAGCGCGAAGAAAAACTACAAATCTATATTCCGAACGGACCGCGTTTGGGAACCAATGTGATTGACACTGTGAATGTTTCTAAATCATTCGGTGATAAATTGTTGTTTGAAGATCTGAACTTCTCCCTTCCGCCTAATGGCATTGTGGGAATTATTGGACCGAACGGCGCGGGCAAAACAACGCTATTCCGCTTAATTATGGGTTTTGAACAACCCGATACCGGAACTTTTATAATGGGCGAAACCGTGAAAGTGGGTTATATTGACCAACAACATGTGGAGATAGATCCCGAAAAAACTGTATGGGAAGTGGTTTCTGAAGGAAACGAGCAGATGATGATGGGCGGACGCCTCATCAATTCTCGTGCTTATATTTCCCGTTTCAATTTTGGAGGACAAGACCAAAACAAAAAATCGGGCACACTCTCAGGAGGAGAACGAAACCGCTTGCACTTAGCACTTACCCTAAAATCGGAAGCCAATGTGTTGCTGTTGGACGAACCTACCAACGATATTGATATTAACACCCTGCGTGCTTTGGAAGAGGGATTGGAGAACTTTGCCGGATGCGCTGTCATTATCTCGCACGACCGCTGGTTTTTAGACAGAGTTTGTACCCATATTTTAGCCTTTGAGGGAGAATCGCAAGTCTATTTCTTTGAGGGTAATTATACCGACTACGAAGAAAATAAAAAGAAACGACTGGGATATATTGAGCCAAAGCGGATACGATACAAAAAGTTAATAAAATAAAGGTAATATTACCACGTTGATATTTATGTTTAACTTAAATCTTATGAAAAAATCAATTTTAATTATTATTTCTGCTATTTTCTTAGCTATGCCCGTTCTAAGTTATGGGCAACAGGAAACTTCAACAAAAGAAACTTCTAACAACGAAAAGAAGATTTCTTACTCTTTTATCAATGAGTATGGTATGTTTGGTGGAGGAACATTTGGTTTTACCGGTATTTTTGTTAACGGAATACGTTTCAATAAAACGCAAGACTTGCTGGGCTTAGGAGTAGGTTATGAAGCAGATTTTCGGTCGGAACAGAGCATCCCGATATATTTCAACTATCGTCACTATTTTCCGGGGAAGAAAAAACTTCAACCGCTTGTAAACATAGGTATTGGTGTGAGAGTAAGTTTCTGGAAAGAATGGATTTCATGGTATGAAAAATACTATGATGAATATTCAGGATACTGGTACGATGAGTGGTATGGCTATTCTAATCAAAAAATTACGCCGGGGATATATGCTACTATTGCTTCAGGTTTTAAAGTAAAATCTTTTTCTTTTACCTCAGGTCTTTTCCTGAAATCGTGGAATAAAGAGTATTTTGGTGGGGCAGAAATAAAGGTTGGGTTTACTTTCTAAATTTTTATATCCACCCCTTACATTTATAATAAAACAATGCCGTATATTCACGAAAACAATCTATCTCTAATTTCAAATAATTCCAGAAAGTATAGCGTAGTTTGGTGTTCTCAATTATAGGAATAGTTACGTTCCCTTCCATTTTTTTTCCTTTCAACGCCAAATCAAAATCTACGGTGGCTTCAAAGGCACCCTTTCCGCACACTGCTGTAAAACCGAGTTTTTTGAAACATTTAACCGTTCTTTTTAAATATTCGGGCGAAGTGATCACAAGCAAATCTTGATGAAGCAATTCCGGTCTCTCATTTTTTAAATGTAAAATCTGCGAATGTGTATTACTCCCTTCTGTAAGAAAACTAATCTTATCTTGTTGAACACCTTTTAAGAGCAACTCTTTTTCCATTTTCTTTTGACAAAGAGAATCATGTGGGTGCAAAATAATTACCTCAGTATTTGATTGCGCATACGCTGCCGTATAAAACAAGCGAATTAAATTCCCTTGCGAAGGCATTCCTGCTCCGCCCAACATAACAATATGTGCCGAAGAAAATGTTTCTTTGGAACAATCGGAGTCCGTTCCTAAATGATAATACATATAGAAAGGCGCCGACGTAAATGCTAAGAGAAAAATTACAAAAAATAGAAAACCGCATGAAACAGAGACTATCTTTAGGATTTTTAAAATAGTTATTAAGATATTACTCATTTTTATTTTCATAAATCATTCAAATATTTAATTTTTCGGCAAAAATAGTAGAAATACTATAAAAAACTATCTTTGCAGCATTAAAAAAATACAGCTAAAAAACTTGTGTATTAATTACTTTTATTCAATTTTTAATGCCCTACATCCCGCAGTTTCACTCTTACCTCCGTTTGGAAAAATCACTCTCTCCAAAAACAGTGGAAGCCTATTTAAGTGATGTGAAGAAGTTTGCACAGTTTCTTTCTCAAGATGAAGAAAAAATAGATGAACAACTGCTGAAGGATGTTTCGTTAGAAGATTTTCAAAACTATTTACAGCTACTTTTTAAAGAGAAAGTGAAAGCCACATCGCAAGCACGTGCTGTATCTTCTTTGAAAGCATTCTACGGTTTTTTACAATATGACAAAGTGATAGAGAACAATCCCACGGAATTGTTGGAAGCTCCCAAAATCGGAAGAACCTTACCTGATGTACTTTCTGTGTTGGAAATTGAATCTATTATTGCAGCTATAGACCTTAGTAGTTCGGAAGGGCATCGCAACAAAGCCATACTTGAAGTGTTGTATGGTTGTGGTTTACGTGTGAGCGAGCTAATCAACCTGAAACTATCCCAACTCTTCTTTAGGGATAATTTTATCAGAATTATCGGCAAAGGCGACAAAGAGCGGCTTGTGCCGATAGGGAATACTGCGCAAAAAGCAGTGATGCACTATATTGACGGATTCCGATCTAAATTAAAGATTAAAAAAGGGATGGAAGATATACTGTTTTTGAATCGAAGAGGTTCGAAATTGACCCGCGAAATGATTTTCATAATGGTAAGAGAAGCAGCTCAGCGAGGCGGTGTTCAAAAAAATATCAGTCCGCACACTTTTCGTCATTCCTTTGCCACACACCTCATAGAAGGTGGTGCGGATCTACGCGCCGTGCAAGAGATGTTAGGGCATGCCAGCATCACTACAACGGAAATTTATACACACTTGGATACCGATTTTATTCGGAGCACTATTGCACAGTTTCATCCGAGATATTAATCTGAAATATAATCTCTATCATAATCAAAAAAATATATTTTCGCGCCCCAAATAAAATACTGTGAAAATGACCGATAAAAGAGATGATTTTGTTTTGAGACTTTCCGGTATTGAATTGGGAAACCACAAATATACAATGATTTGTGATAAAGCGTTCTTTGAACTCACAGGGCTGACTGAAATTGAAGAAGGAAGTATCAACGTGCAAATAGAGATGGAAAAAAGTGAGAAAATGCTCACATTACAGTTCCATTTTAACGGTAAAGTAACCGTAATCTGCGACAGATGTATAGAGTTTTTAACCCTACCTTTAGATTTTACAGACTTTTTGGTGGTCAATTTTATCTCTCAAATTGAAGAATCTTTTGAAAATGATGACAATATTTGGCAAATCCACGAAAAAGCGTATGAGATAGAACTCACTCATTTCCTGTATGAAGCAATTGAGCTTGCCCTGCCCACACAACGCATTCATCCTGACGATGAAAACGGAAACCCTACCTGCAACCCTGAAATGCTAAAAAAACTCTCCGAACTCGCCCCAAAAACCGATGAACACCAAAACTCCGAGCCTGACCCCCGATGGGACGCTCTGAAAGAATTGAGAATTGACAATTAACAATTGAGAATTAAAAATTAAAAATTAAAAATTAAGAGATATAATCACTAACCACTGACCACTAACCACTAATAATTAATCATTAAAAAATAAAACACTATGCCGAATCCAAAAAGAAATCATTCCGCACAACGCAGAGACAAAAGAAGATCGCACGATTTCATTACTGCTCCGCATTTAACCACTTGCAATCACTGCGGCGCGGCTATTCTTACCCATAGAATTTGCCCGGAATGTGGCTACTACAGAGGAAAACAAGCTATTAATGTATAGTGTGAAACTTGTTTTTGCCACAAACAATGCTCACAAATTAAACGAGGTACGTGCCATCACGGGTACTCGCTTTTCAATTATAAGTCTTTCTGAATTAGGATGTTTCGACGAAATACCCGAAACCGGAGATACTTTGATTGAAAACGCTTTGCAAAAAGCAGAATATATTCACAACAAATTTCATTGCAACTGCTTTGCCGATGATACCGGCTTGGAAATTGAAGCGTTAAACGGAAAACCCGGCGTTTACTCCGCACGCTACGCAGGAGAGCATTGTTCGTTTCAAGACAATATTAAGAAAGTGTTGAATGAATTGCAAGGGATCACGAATCGTAAAGCATGCTTTAAAACGGTGATCGCACTCATATTAAACGGAAATAAATACTTTTTTGAAGGCAAAATTGATGGGAAAATTATTGAAAATGAGAGAGGAACAAACGGATTTGGGTACGATCCGGTGTTCAAACCTTCGGGGTGTAACAAAACTTTTGCAGAGATGACCGAAGATGAGAAAAACCGCATTAGCCACAGGGCATTAGCCACAAAACAACTTAACAATTTTTTGCAAACATGTCTTTTATTGAAATAAAAGGTGCCCGCGCCAACAATCTTCAAAATATAGATGTTTCCATTCCCAGAAATCAACTTGTAGTAATTACTGGGCTTTCCGGATCTGGAAAATCCTCTTTGGCGTTCGATACGCTGTATGCAGAAGGGCAACGGCGCTACGTGGAGAGCCTAAGTTCTTACGCACGGCAGTTTATGGGCAAACTCTCAAAGCCTGAAGTTGAGTATATTAAAGGTATTCCGCCGGCTATTGCTATTGAACAGCGCGTTATTTCGCGTAACCCGCGCTCTACCGTTGGCACCTCAACCGAAATTTACGAATATCTGAAACTGCTCTTCGCACGTATTGGCAAAACATACTCGCCCGTGAGCGGAAAAGAGGTGAAGCAAGAGAACATACAAGATGTGGTTCAGTATATTGAAAAAGTTCCAGATGGTTGTCGCATCTATGTGTTGGCGCCCTTTAAGGTTGCACCCGACCGTACCCCTTTGCAACAGTTGGAAATACTGAAAATGCAAGGATTCAGCCGTATAATGCTGAAAAAAAAATTATGCTATATTGATGATTTATTGAAGTCTCACGGCGGCGGCTTTGCCGCCGCCGAACACAGTAAAGCCGCCACCGAACACAATTTACAGATTTTAATTGACCGTTTTAAATCGGAAAATATTCAAGAGCAAAAGATGCGACTTGCCGATTCTATCCAAACCGCTTTTCAGGAAGGCAAGGGAGAAACTATTATTCAAGTAGAGAACGACAAGATTACACAACGCCTTTTTAGTAATCTCTTTGAAATGGATGGCATCGCTTTTGAAGAGCCTACGCCTCTGTTTTTCAGCTTTAACAACCCTTACGGGGCATGCCCGGTTTGTGGTGGAACAGGTAATATTGAAGGTATCTCACAGGAACTGACCATCCCCGACCGCACAAAATCGCTGTTCAGCGATGCGGTAGTGTGCTGGCGCGGAGAAAAACTTCAAAATTTTAAGCATCATTTTATTAAACAGAGTACAAAATATAACTTCCCTATTCACAGACCCATTGAAGATCTTACAGAAGAACAGTTTGATTTGTTGTGGAAAGGGAAGGATGAGATTATTGGGATACTCCCATTTTTTAAAATGCTGGAAGATGAAGGGTATAAAATTCAAAACCGCGTACTCATAGCACGTTATAGAGGGCGCACCCTATGCCCCGAATGTAAAGGAACCCGGATTAGAAAGGATGCCAATTATGTGAAAATTCAAGGAAAATCAATTTCCGATTTAGTGCAAATCTCTATTGAAGATATACATCGTTTCTTTGCCGAGTTTACATACAGTTCTGATTACGAGAAACAGATTGCCAAACAGTTGGTAAGCGAATTGGAAAATCGCCTTCGTTTTTTGTTAGATGTGGGTCTAGGTTATTTAACATTGAATCGTTTAAGCAGAACATTGTCGGGCGGCGAATCTCAGCGCATTAACTTAGCCACTTTGTTGGGCAGCAATTTGGTAGGCTCGCTCTACATTTTAGATGAGCCGAGCATCGGGTTGCACCCGCGAGACACGCAGAACCTGATTCGGGTGTTGAAACGCTTGCGCGACATCGGAAATACGGTAATTGTTGTAGAGCACGACGAAGAGATTATCCGCAGCGCAGACTATATCATTGACATCGGACCCAAAGCAGGACGATTGGGCGGAAAAATTGTCTTTACCGGTACTTTCGACAAGTTATTGAACACCCCCGATAATTTAACGGCTGCATATCTCAGAGGAATGAGGAATGAGGAATTAGGAATGAGGAATGAAAATGTTCTTGCAATTCCTTTGCCGAAGTTGAGGCGGAAATGGCATAATTATGTGGAAATTAAGAAAATATCAGTACACAATTTAAAAAATATTACCGTTAAATTTCCGCTTGATATCTTTACTGTTGTAACAGGCGTCAGCGGATCTGGAAAAAGCACATTGATAAAAGAGGCGCTTCATCCTTTCATGCAAAAAAAATTGCAGTATATTGCAGGACAAGAGATTAATGACACTCCTTATCTTTATCTTTCCAAAGAAACGATTTCGGAGGTCATCTTGGTAGATCAAAATCCCATTGGGCGCTCGTCGAGGTCAAATCCTGCTACCTATATTAAAGTATATGATGATATTAGAGATCTTTACGCGCAACAGCCGTTAGCCAGGCAGCGCAATTACAAACCCGGTTTTTTCTCTTTCAACGTGCCGGGCGGGCGCTGTGAAACCTGCGAAGGCGAGGGGGTTATCCATGTGGAGATGCAGTTTATGGCAGATGTGGATTTGGTGTGCATAGATTGCAATGGCACCCGCTTCAAAGATGAAGTGTTGGACATAAAAATCAACAATGTTTCTATTGCCGACATCTTGCAAATGACTATTAATCAGGCTTACGAGTTTTTTGAGAGTTTGCCGGTTTCTAAAACGGTTACCGCAATTCTTAACAAACTTGAACCCTTGCAGGAGGTTGGGTTGGGCTATCTGAAAATGGGGCAATCCTCCTCCACTTTATCCGGCGGAGAAGCGCAGCGCGTGAAATTGGCTTTCTATCTATGTCATGGAAATACCCAAAAACACCACCTCTTTATTTTTGATGAACCCACCACAGGTCTTCATTTTCACGATATTAACAATTTATACCACTCTTTTAACAAACTCATAGAGATTGGGCACTCTATTATCGTTATTGAACATAATCCAGAATTGATCAAGTGCGCCGACTGGGTAATAGATTTAGGTCCTGAGGGCGGCGAAAAAGGCGGATATGTTGTATTTGAAGGAACGCCGGAAGAGATGGTAAAGTGCACAAACTCTTATACAGGGAAGTTTTTGGAAGGAAAAATTTAGTGGCTGAATGAACATAAAATTCTGTCTAATTACCCGCTTTTTTGGAAATAAATGATATTTTCGCATCCGCAAAATGATTACAATAATCTAAAATATATTATTCCATGATCCAATTCGACCAAATTAAAGAACTCCAAACCAGACTCAGTGAGCTAAGGAGGTGTCTTTGAAATTGATGCCAAGTTAGAGGAGATCCATACCAAAGAAAAAATTACCCACGAAAACGATTTTTGGGACGATCCGAAAGCTGCTGAAAAATTGCTAAAAGAGATTAGCTTAATTAAATCGTGGGTGCAAGATTATGACCAATCTTCCACGAAGGTAGATGACTTAAATGTGTTGTACGACTTTTTTATTGCGGAAGAAGCTACAGAACAGGAAATAGAGGAAGCCTATAAAATTTCGCTGCAAGCTGTTGAGAAGTTAGAGTTTCGGAATATGATGCGCGAAGAGGAAGACCCGTTGGGGGTAATTCTCACGATCAACTCCGGTGCAGGCGGCACGGAAAGTTGCGATTGGGCGGAGATGTTGCTTCGCATGTATATACGCTGGGGAGAGCGCAACAAATACGCTATCAAATTGTTAGACAGACAAGAAGGAGATGTTGCCGGTATCAAATCGGCCACCATTGAATTAGATGGGCCTTATGGCTACGGCTACTTAAAAAGCGAAAACGGCGTGCATCGTTTGGTGCGCTTGTCTCCTTTTGATGCAGCCAATAAACGCCACACCTCTTTTGCTTCCGTTTATGCTTATCCGATAATTAACGACGATATTGTGGTGGATGTGAATCCAACGGATATTTCGTGGGATACCTATCGTTCAAGTGGCCCCGGCGGGCAAAATGTAAATAAAGTGGAAACAGCGGTGCGACTTTACCACCATCCCTCCGGAATTATTGTAGAGTGTCAGGAAACACGCTCGCAACTTCAAAACCGCGAGAAAGCCATGCAGATGTTGAAATCGCAACTCTACCAACGCGAAATGGAGAAAAAACGAGAAAAACAATCCGAAATTGAAAGTTCAAAAAAACGGATCGAGTGGGGCTCGCAAATTAGAAGCTATGTGATGCACCCGTATAAAATGGTAAAAGATTTACGCACCCGCTACGAAACTTCTAACGTAAACGCCGTTATGGACGGCGAATTAGACGATTTTATCAAGGCTTATTTGATGGAGAATTAGAGCTCAGCAGGCCGCTTTTCTTTTGATAATGTTGTCAATCAAAATTTTATAAAAAAAATAGTTATGTGATTTCATATTGTTTTTTATCTACTTTTGACGCGGTTTTCACGCTAAAAACAACTATTCAAATTACTGTTATACAGCCTCGTATGAAAATAACTCCTTAACTTCTTAACTTCTTAAACCTTAAATTCCTATGCGCTGCTCCCTTCTCTTATGGCACCTCCTTTTTGCAACAGTATTTATGCTGCATGCGCAAAGTAATATCGTAGGCGCCATTTCGGGCGAGATTGATGTATCGCCGAAAAAAATCTACTTTTGCATCCTGATATGAGACCAAAAAGGAAAATATGAATTACGAATATCAACTACGGATGTGCGAAATAGAAAACCTCTGTGGGCGGCAAAGTCGGCAGGCCATACAGGTTAATCAGTCACTTGTCACTTGTCACTTGTCACTCGTCACTTGCCACCCTTTGGTCAAGCAAAAAGTAGAGGAAGAAATCTTTAACCAACCCACTAAAATAGAGGAGGGCGATGCTTCGGCTACGCTCAGCAGCCGGATTGAACTGTTTTACGGCGTTAACCAACAGCGTAACAAAGCTATACGGTATTTTAATAACAGTGTTGAGAATACGCATTACTATTTTGGCAATTATTTCGAGAAAGAGATTGCCGGCGCAACCGATACTGCCTGTCGTTACGATTACATTTACGGCGACAACGGCGTGGTGGCGTTGCATACTACCACCATTCTCCCATCTACCGACACTACCGGCGGGGGCAGCGATCCGCGCGTTGTAGCCGATGGCACCTACTACATTCATACCGACCATTTGGGGAGCTATTGTGCTTTAACAGACCTAAACAAGAAAGTGGTACAGCGCAACTACTTTGACCCGTGGGGGA
>Ga0123353_10017806_pt1 | contig 10469 bp, 7 predicted proteins | sample TergutLab28metaG_3_FD_92763 | JGI IMG/M metagenome (GOLD analysis project Ga0123353, IMG submission 92763) | Labiotermes labralis P3 segment gut microbial communities from Petit-Saut dam, French Guiana - Lab288 P3 | ecosystem: Host-associated > Arthropoda: Insects > Digestive system > Gut ... | reverse complement strand
TAACGTCAACTATAGTTGACGTACCGCACCGCTAACCTCCAAAGCTGCATTTTATATATTTATTCAACAAATATAGGTACCGAATATTTTAAACGTGGTGTATACTCTCCTTTTTTTCTCTTCAAAATGCAGTTTGTTTCATAATTATAACGTATTTGGTTCCTGTTTTATTCACATTTTATATACAGGATGTGCTAAAATAAAAAAAAAATAATTCCGGCCCCAAAAGGTTAAGCACATTTTCGAAAATGCACTGCCGGACGCGACTCACGCTGCCGCTCGGTTGTGAACAGCGCGATCATCAAGTTACTCTGGTGACTGTTCCTGTTCCAGCCGGTTCAAGGTCATGTAGTGTGACTTGCAACGCGCGGTTCACTGGAGGGCGTTTACGATAATTAAAAGAAACCCCATAACTCTGTAACCGTTGAGAATAGGACCCATATTGATATTACCGCTTTTGATCAAAAAGACCTAGGAAATCGTCTCCTGCAGTAATGTCCACAAACCATGAATCACCCTGTATAAGTTCCGTATATTAATCAATTATTAAAAAGTCCAACTAAACACAATGTATTATTTATTTGAAATTTGAATAACTAACTAATACTCCGAAATTATGGAACATATTAAGATAAGTTTTTGTGTTTTCCCCATATCCTATCAGCGGTGCTGCAGTAGAGCCTTGGGTCATTCTTGGGCGCACGGTCCGTACGATTTTTGCTTCCTTTTTGGCAAAGGCGTCACTTTGAGCTTGCTTCGCGTAATGAGGAACTCCAATCGTGACATGAAGCGCGCAAAATAATCAGCAAAAGAATTCACGTTAGTGTGAATCCACGCATCCAACAGTAGGCTTAACATTTCCTTCCTAAGCGGAATTTTAGACTTGCGCTGTAGTGTAGCTGAGGACCCAGTCGTTAAGGATGTGATGCCGCGTCACTAAGTGATTGACGCCCGATGTTTCCGGACGTCGTCCAATGTCGCGGTGCCACATTCCATACGAACGCAGACGTCTTTCCTTCGTAAGATTGAAAGCTTACACTCACGGAAGCATTCTGTTGTTGCTACTATCTGAGCGTGCGATATACAAATCGTGAAGGACAGACAGACGGAATGCGAATTGTGTACATTAATATACAAATTATACTTCTAAGACTTATTAACTAATTAAATTGCACAAATGAGCTCCCACTGTGTTTATGCATACTATTACGTATAGAAGGAAATGTTGCATAAAATTATGTACGTGTTTCAAAAAAACGAAGGCTGGTAACAAACACGACTACAATGAATTTTGAGAGTGGAAGAGCTTTTTGATTACTTAAATCAATAAACAAACGCGAAATAAATTAATACTTATTACAGGCATTTGTACATCATATATTTTGGTAGTGAAATCCCTACACAGGCCTGAACAGGCCCTCAGGGCTCCAGGGGGTTGAGACCTCCTAAATTTCTTGAAAATCAGAATCTGAAGGTGGCAAGGTTGTCATCCCTACGCACCGGCCGCCTTTACCCCCCAGGCGATACTCTTGGTATTCATTTCTGTTAGAGACTAAGTCGACCCAGGGCCATAGTGCGGCCGGAAGGTTTAAATCAATGAAAAATACCAATGGCACCATCGGGAATCGAACCCGCGACCTTACGGCTTGTAGCGCAGTGCCTCAACCAATTGCACCAAGCGTACTTCTAAGAATTAGTTTCCTACTTAAAAGAAAACACATTTCATATCCATTACAAAGGCAAATCAATTAATGCTATATAAGGAAATAATAGGTGATTATTGTGACTATCATACGAAACATAAATACACTTTGTAGGCAACCTGCAGGGTCTCCTAATGTTACGGTAAGCGGTACACATAGTTACCAATGGGCTTTAAACGGTTAAACAAAGAACACAGAACACACAGGTTAGTACGACCTCATATTATATACATCAGGATGAATGATTTCGCATGCTCTTTCATTTTGTTGTCGGAAAGAAGAAACAAATATGGAAATCAAAATGATATTTTTCTAACTGAATGAAAATCAGTATTGTCAGCTGGTAGCAGGAGAACCACTACGATATTATCTTCACGAAAATCATAATAAACTGGCCATTTCCCATATTACAGTTGTGGTTAAGTAATATTAAATTACATAATAAAGCATGTGTAAAAGATTTTAAAGTTATCTTTGATATTAACAACATATTTCCACTCCGTCAATAATGCATACTGTGTCTCAAATATGTGCACATCCACATACTGATTCAACGCCAGCAAAGCGTCGGCAGCCTACAGATTTTAATACGTGCGTGCCATGCTTTCGCAGTACTAAAGCTTCTGTAATGACACACTCTTTAAGTCTGCTGGTAGCACTAAAGCGTTGTCCACATCGAACACTGACGTATAAAATACCTTCTCGTTGGACAAATGGTCCACACCAGCACGGAGGTCGTTCAATTCTGCAGCGAACTGAGCCTTGTCCTTTTCGGCTCTGTGGGACAAAACAGTGGTGTTTACTGAGGAGAGGATTCTGCAACGCTGGGAGTTAGAAGAGGACAGTTTGACAGTTTTTAATCAAGGGGCAGAGCCGCCTAACACACCACCAGACACCATCACACTTGGCATTTCGAACTTCAGTTATTTACAGATACACGAAGCCTGCTGGCAAGATAACGCACAGCTCAATACTTTGCAGTAAACTAGATGTAAATCTGTGCAGAATACGTATGAAAATTGTTTTTGATTTCCACCAACTACAGCACAAATATATATCACAACACTATCTCTTTATATAATGTACACTCGTACATGTTCCGACATCTCTGTGTCATAGTCAGGGAGCTTCAAAAAATGTGTGCCTTGCTAAGGTACATAAGTTCTTAAAAATCAAGGCTGTTAAAATTACAATCACGTAAAATTATTAAATATAAAATAGATATTAAAATATTATCTGGTCGCACAGAGTATTTTATCACTCAGCGATGACCAAATAATATTTTAATACCTTTTATATAATATATATTTTAATCTAATAATTTTATGGAATTGTAATTTTAACAGTCTTAATTTCAAAAACTCAAGTAACTTAGCAAGGCACAAATTTTTGAAACTCCCTGAGGATGACACAGATATGTCGAAACATGTAGGAGTGTACACTATAGTGTTGTGATATATATTTGTGCATTAGTTGGTTGAAATAAAAACAATGAAGAGATGTACGGTACATGCATTAAAAAACATATGAATATTGTAAATTTGAAGAGATGTGTGTTAAAATTTGGCGTGTGAAAGCCAAAAATGTCAGAATTCACAATGTTTAGCATCAATCCATGACTTTTTTCTTTGACAAATCAAAATTTATACCCAACAAAGGGAGAACTGTGCAGTTTTTGAAACTCTTCCCTTTCCAAAGCACATTTCTCAATTACAAAATACACTACGATTTTCTTCCTTTGTTTTATAATACGTGATGTTGTCAAATTTCACTTGTTCCGACAGAGAATTAACAAAAGTAATTCAAATAGGCAATGTATTTTAGAAAATTTACAACACAGATTAAAATGCATGTTCTTAGAGGACTTCAGTAACAATAACATTTTAATGAATACGAGATATACAAAAAGCAATTAAAATATAAAACTTCATTTATTCAGAATATAAGACACGTTTAAAATTCTGCGATTCGGCAACACGAAACCCAAATATGAAAGGTGCTGGCGAGTGTCGTGGGTATTCTGCACAATGGAGCCAACCTACAGACGCTGAACAGGGGTACAATCATGCTGCTGCCACCTGTGGACGAGGGACAGAATATGACACATTTTACCTTATCACGAGCCAGACCATCGATAGCACCACGGACGTTGTTCAGCTCGTTGTAAACTGACGAGCGGTCATGCTCAGCCCTGCAGAATTAAATAACATTTTTACCTGCTCCTTCCAACCCCCTTATAATAAGATTTCTTTAAAGGTTTCTAACCCTTTATCTGCCTAACACGAGTATCCTCAAGTTTCGTGCACTCGATCTTCAAAAATTTCGTTTACATTTTCTTGAATGTTCTGTTTCGTACTTCCCTGCAATAATTTACAACAATATGCTTCCCTAACATCTGAATTGCAGCAACCATTAAAATCAGAAATTACTGCTTTCAAACTCGGACTGGGAGGGCATATCGGTGTTTGGAAAATACTGCGATGTAAGTTTAGAGCTGTCCCTGGGTGTAATTAGACACCGTGACACGAAGACGCATGGGGAGGTGAGGTTTAACTCCATGCATTCTTAACTCTGGCACTAGATGGAATGTGAAGTCAGTTTCACGACCCGCGAATTTTACCCCCTGGGAAAGAAGATACCCGTTGTGTAAGAGGCCCCACAGCTTGATAAATCTCTTGGAGCCTCAGTAATGAAATCAGCTTTCCTTCAGCATGCGGTCACACTGACTGGGCTGGATCGGCTCTTTCCTACTTGAAAATTTACTGTGAAATAGATTTCAAATAAAAAAGGGCAAATCTACTCTAAAATGTTGAACTAGTTTTCCTATGTGTGTCATTTCCTTTAGTGCGATTCCCCCTAATTTACTGAGTCTCTCTGACTAATAACCCATGATACTTAAGCTGCAAATGTTTTATTTATATCAAACCCCCAAAACGTCAAGGATTATGGCAATGAATAAGAATATAGTTACTTATGAAGGACATAAAAATAATGTAACAAGTTTGTTGAAAATTCAGTCACACACAATAAAAACCAGTCCGATTGCAATGCTCATCACCGGTGACAAATAACAAGATAATAAAAATTTATGTCAGGTGTGAACTGTGTGAAAAACTATACTAAATACTGCTGACAAATTATTTGTCTCAAATAAATGCCTGTAACAGAAACATGATTATTAAAATTAAATGAACATACTTGATGATCGTAATGAGAAGGGGTCTTTGTCAAATTGCACCTACTGGCATATATACTTGAACAGCAAATACTTAGGTCATACTTTTAAATTCTAAAATTTAACAACCGCGAGGCTCTAAACATTTCAAATTTTCAATAAAAAATATTGGTACGGTTTCGTAAACTTTTAATTCGTGACACTGAGGACAACCCAGGTGGGGCCAAAACGAGTAAGTCATACTATATATGTGGCAAGTGATGAAAAACAGCTTTACTTGGTTACTGTCCACTTCATGACTGTGCCTAATAGAGTTTAATTTATAATTAACTGCCATAATTTAAGCAAGCAACCTATTCCTTTGCCCAGATCCTCGCTTCAGATCGAAGTTACCCAGATATACCAGAAACGGCTTGCTTCATACAGAATTTGATTACTGTTTACAAGAGCCTACCATTAGTTCCTGTCCCGGTCCACTTGAATCCAATCCATATACCCATAATCATGCCTTTAATATCCATTACATTACCTTCTTATCAATGCCTAGGTCACCCAAGTGGCCCTTGAAGTTTTTGACAGTGTTGTAAGATTTCTTCACCAAATTCGATCTACATGTATCATCAATCTCAACCTGCTTAATTAAATCACAACAGCAGTATTTGCCGCAAATTACAAAACTTACAACAAATTCTTCAAGAAGTTCAGAGATCTTTTCCCCGCGTACACAGCCAGAAAATACTCCGACTGTTTCTCCCACGCGTCGCGTTCATTCGGCTGACTTACTTGGCTTTCAGCTTGTTCAGTTGGTCAATCTGCTCTCCCATCTCAGCCACAGCATCGTTGTGCTTCTTGCGCAGGTTGGCCAGTGTGCCCTCATGCTGGATGTTAGCTTCCTCAAGGTCCCGACGCAGTTTAGCAAGCTCGGCCTCCCTCTTCTTGTTCAGTTCAATCTGGGCTGAAGTGGCGCCTCCGGCTTCCTCGAGACGCTCTCCCAGTTCCTCCAGTTCGCGGGCGAGATCTGAGCGCTGCTTCTCAGCCTACATGAAACACAACACAGATCTGATAATCTGCCCTTCGGCTAAGGACTCAGGATTAATTTATGCAGGCTTCTTAAACGGTTAGCTATAAGAAGGCTGGTGCAGTCGAATAGTTCACTAATGCGTTAAGTTTGCAGGAGATATCGCACAGATGGTGGGGGACGACGGCGCACAAGTTTTACCTATTTCTGCCCATTTTTTTTATCGCCATTCATTCCCCTTTGGGCTACGGTAACAAGACCAATGCTGTCTGTACCAGCAAAGGCTGTTAACTACCAAACTCAAGCGAAGAGAATGGCTGGAAGACCGGGGGAAAATCTAGAAAAATGTGCTGGAGAGAGGAATGCAAGAGATATGGAGAGGCCTTTTCACGTTTCTTCTTTTTGAGACCTCAACATAGTTATGAAATTTCATATAACTGTGAAACATGTAGGGTCATACATTCTTCACAACAGCCCGTCCCTGTTCCCTGTCCAAGGTCACATAAAAACAGACCACCTCCTTACACCCTATTTCGTAACGACCTGTTTTAATATTATTCCCCCATCTATTCCGAGGTTTACCAGGTTGTCTATTTTCTTTCCAATTTTTATTAAAATTTGCATATATTGTTTTATATCTTTTTATCTATAACTCCACAGTTTTAGCAATAATACCTCTGTCTTACCTTGGCTCTTGCTTGGCGCTCTGCTTCTACCTCTTCCTCCAGTTCTTCAATGCGGGACTAGAACAGAGAGAGCAAAGTTGCATCACTATTCAATTAAATGCATTTTACGATATTATGCTTAAAATACAGGCTCATTATTCTATCTGAAATCTTTCAGTTGCCACTCCCCGTCGAATCGTTCATCTCCTTCACGTACTAAACTTATCACAGCGCCCAAATAAGCCGCGAAATCGCTGTGGGAATCGACAAATACAGTTGTCAAATAAAATAAACGATCATCTACAAAAAGAATATTAATAAATCGAATATACATCAACCTCCGTGGACAGTTACTACACAGCAGAACTGCGTTCGTTCAATAACAGTAAGAGCTCACCTGCAGTTCCTTGATTTGTTTCTGCAACTTCGCAACCAGAGACTGTTCATCTTCAAGCTTGGCTGCCAGAGAGGAGATCTCCTTGTCCTTGCGTTGGATCGTCTGCTCCAACTCCTTCTTGTTGCGTTCAAGATCGGACACGGCTTCCTGAGTCAGCTTCAAGTCACCCTCGACTTTTCTCTTAGCCTTCTCAACGTCACCACTAAACAAAGAGTAATATCAGTCAGTAGTATGTTACGGCTAGACCTCTGCTTAGTACGAGTGTGCATTGAAATCCCGAAACGTTAAAACAAGTCTGCAAAGTGTGTGCTCTGTGACGCAGTGCACACACTTTACCAAGGCGTTCTTCATTTCCTGAATATCGTACGGTTTCATGTTGCACACGACAATGTACTTTCTTTTACCAACGTGAGAACAGAGCTGTCTTTTCGAAGCCGATTTACACGGCATTCAGAAATGTTGAGCAGCATCTTGTTCGAGACTCTGGCATCGGATCTCACCAAAATCGGACAATATATGTGGAAAGTACGGATAGGAATTGATTTACCATCTAAGTAAATCATGGGTTCAATTGTTTCCAATTTTATGAAACGTACAACGACGCGATTTGTTTTTGTTTACACCCTGTAGATCGAATGTTACGCAAATTGGACGAAAAGTGAAGCAAACATGGGTGAAAATTGAGTAATGTTTGTAAATAAAGTATGGCTTTCAAGGTACAGATTTGCAAGAAACTCACAGCTACCGAACGATATCACGTGAAGATATTTTAAATCGAATTTTAACCAGGTCTGCACAGAAATGTGTAAATCACAGGCAGAAATCCATTGAGGCCCACACGTCACTGTCACTCTCACTGAACCGATTTTAACGAAACTCAAGCTCAGCCGACAAAATTTTTGTAAATACCTCGAATACAAAATTTCATGAAAATCCGACAAACGGTTCAGTTGTTGATGCTAGGATACAAGAGGCGGCATTTACTGCGTCCTATTTAACACCTTAAAAATCAGAGCGAAGATACTTAAATGTGTCGGACAGGAAGAAAAGGAAAGAGAACATGAAGATTGCTGTTTGCTGGTTTATCATATACTGTGGAAGAAAAGTGTAGAAGTTTCAGAGGACCCTGATGCAACATTCCATGCTAATGATGGAGTAAGTTTAATCTAAAACGTCGTAACACTATTCGCCAGGCCACACGATGTCACATTCCACAAGGCAGCAATCTTCGTAGGCGGTTTTGTGAGAAACTGCGATTATACGAAGCAGAACAACAGGGTAGACGTAGGGGGTCGGCTTATGATTTATGATAGGGATTATATTAGTGTGGAGAGCTGTGAAGAATCAAAGAAATGTCTTACTGCGGCTAATATTGCCTCTATCAAAATCTGTATCACCAGTCATCATGCTATCTGCCTAAAGAACATAATTAAATATAATATTATTTGACTCTAATTTCTTTATTAATCCTTTCTATTCTTCCAATGGCTTTCTAGATATTATCTACTAATAATGCAATTTCCTTTTTCGTTTATATTTTGTACATTACCTCCTTTCATAATTTTTTTTTTGTAACATCCATTTAATGCCTAATGTTTTGGTTGGACAGCTGTATTTGGTCGCTTCATTTTTCGGCGCTTATAATGTTTTAACGTTAGAGTGTTACCCATGTGCACGGCACGTGGTTGCTACTGTTTCTGTAATTGGCCCTCGGGCTGTTGAGCCAACACGTAAATAATTTTGAACCGAATTCGATTATTATTTACAGAATGTGTACAGTTTCGTTACAATATTGTGGTGGGAAAATGGGAATATCCCTAAGCGAAGAAATTGAAAGTGATCTGTTGACTTTCTTGAACCACAGAATGTGCAATGTAGATGTCAGAACTTACCGCAGCTTCTTCTCGCGCTCAAGGGAGTCTTCTAGTTCGTCCAGGGTCTGCTCCAGTTTAGCCTTGACTTTATTCAAGTGGTTAACTTTGTCTTCGGCAGCCTGAAAATAAACGTATTAAATTTAGTCTCGTAATTACAATACGATAGTAAAAAATGTACAGTTACGCTGTGATTAATTAACTCTTTAAACGCCGAGTTAAATCCCATCTGCCGTCTGCTGGCATTATTAGGGGCTCACCATATTTTACACGTTAGCGGGTTAAGGGTTAAGCATCATACCTGAAGGCACAACAATTCTTAACCTCAGCACCAGATTAATGTAAATGGTCATTTTTATACTTCAGGTCGGGGAAGAAGTCCTCGATACCCACTTAATAGAGGGTATATGGTATCATAGTATATAAAAGATGCTTTTAAACAAAGGTTTTTCATGTGATACTGTTAAAGTCGAATCACACAACAGGAATTCCTGCTAAGAAAGAAGTGTCACATTTTGAAATAACGGCTTCATTTATTACTAATAACTATGGCGCTTAAGAATATCGGTTGAGTAGAACTTATCCTGCTATATGTTTTTTGTTGAATGAAGTAATTTTCAATTTAAAAAAAAATGAGAATCATAAATCTTCTGGATATTATGAAAATATATATTTTATCTTAACCCTTCAATGACGCTGGATTTTAAATTCCAACTAACGCCCAGAAAGAAGGGTTTAAATTTATATAAACTTTCAAGGCATTCACGAACGTACGGTGCACCGAGAACGGCAGAATGTGAAGAATAAAAGATCCGTACGGTGCACCGACGCCGGCAAAATGTCAAGATTTAGAGGCCCATACGGTGAAACGAGGCCGGAAGAATGTGAAGAATTAAAGGTCCATGCATTGCACCGACGGTTAAAACAAAATTCTGCAGAGAAGTGACCAGATTTTTTAGTGTATTATTTGTGTGGCTTTACCTGAAGTTCTTCAGAGGTCTTCTGGTTAGTTTCTCCCTGCTGCTTCTTTTCCTTGTTCAGCTTGTTGATCAGCTCGTCCTGATGAGCAATCTCGTCATTAAGGTTACGAATCTGGTGGTCTTTTGTTGCTTTGTCCTGCTCCGCCTGTTGTTGCAAAGGAAAACACGTCGGTTATTAAAATTATTATTTGTTAACACAGTTATAACAATTTAGTGCAATCCACGTCCCGCCCAATGGAGCGTTCAATGATCCACCGTGCCACGAACACCAACCAGACAATACAGCGATATTCCCTTTGAAAGAAGATGGGAAAATTGACGCAGATGTTTGTTGAAGATAAACTACTACTGATCACAATTGTAAAAAAAAAAAATACTTGTTTCATGTTTTAAACATTTCTAGTAATTTTGATTAAGCATTATGTATTTTAACTCAACACCCACATAATTTGTTGTACTTGTATGCTTTCGTATATACCTCTGTGACGATGACCTTATGCTGGTAGAAACATGTAGGAGGGACATAAATGACAAGTGACGATTTATTACTAACTGTGCAATTTGTTCGATTTTGAGTGGAAAAAACAAATTAACGAACTGAATAACAAACAACTAACTGTATATATATATATATATATATATATATATATATATATATAT
>Ga0123353_10017805_pt1 | contig 10469 bp, 11 predicted proteins | sample TergutLab28metaG_3_FD_92763 | JGI IMG/M metagenome (GOLD analysis project Ga0123353, IMG submission 92763) | Labiotermes labralis P3 segment gut microbial communities from Petit-Saut dam, French Guiana - Lab288 P3 | ecosystem: Host-associated > Arthropoda: Insects > Digestive system > Gut ... | reverse complement strand
CTTTGATAAGAGGCCGATGCCCGCTGATGCCGGCAAGCGCCTGCTCACCGAACCCCTGAAGATCGACTGGACCTTCTACTGCAAGAAGTGCGACGGCATGGCCTCCCTGCGTACCTGCCCGCATGGTAAGGAAGACCGCGTCATCCTGTCCGGCACCAAGCTGCGCAAGATGCTCTCCGAAGGCGACGCGGTGCCCGATCACTTCGGCCGCGAAGAAGTGCTTGCCGTTCTGCGCAAGTACTATGAAGGCCTGACCGAAAAGGTGGAAGTGAAAATTCAGGGATTTGCCGACGGTTCCCGCATGAAGTAATCCTCTGCTGCCGCATCGCAAGAGGGGGCTTTTGCCCCCTCTTTTTTTGTATTGCTCTTGTTGTACAAACAGAATATCTTTATTTATAGATGCCGCGTACATCACGCAGTAAACAACAGTCCGACCCAGAGAATGCCTATGCTGCGAACCGCCCAGCCAATCAGGGGGTTCATGCCCGTTGCTTTTTTGTTAAGTCTGCTTGGCGCCGGCTTCACAAGCTGGAGCGCTTGGGGCAACGCTATCGATCTGTGCTTTACCGCAGGGTGCACCATCTACCAGGATGTCACCATCGCGGGCGTTTCCATGTGGTGGATAGGCACGGGGGGCTTTGGTCTTCTGGCGCTGCTGGCGATTGTGGGACGGCCGGGGCTGGCGTTTTTTGTGTCCGCTGTAGCCCTGTCTCTGGATTGCCTTTTGTTGCTCCTGCTGGCCGTCACCGCGCCCTGCGTGGCCTGCCTGATTGCGGGCATATTCTTTGCCCTGATTTACGCCGCCTTCCGCAGCACCGCGCACGTCAAACGACCGCTTTCCCGCTCTTGGCTGTTGCTTTGCTGGGCTTTCCTGCTGGCCGCCAACCTGCTCAATGTCGCGCGCAGCGAGATGGGAACCTGGGCGATGCGGGAATCCGCCGATCCCAGCATAAAATTTTATTTCAGCCCGAGCTGCCCTGCCTGCCAGAAGGGCATCCGCGCCCTTGCAGGCAGAATTGACGTGTCTTTTTACGCTGTGTCAAAAAGCGAACAAGATACCCTGCTTATTGCGGCCATGAAGCAGGACGTGCAACGCGGCGCGAGCATGACCGAAGCCCTCAAGCGCGCGCAGGAAGTGCCCACTCCCACGGGCTTGAGCCTCTATGCGCCGGACATGCTCCTGCTGCGCTTCGCGCTGCTGCGGAATACCAGTTACGCCCTGAACGCCGGAGGAGGCGTGCTGCCCCTTATTGAGCACCTCGGCCTGCCGCAGGAGAACGTCTTCAAAGCGCCCCATGCGGAACGCACAAGCGCTCCCCCCCCGCGCGTTTCCGATGCCGTTCTGCCTGGAGAACACAATGCGCCCGCACAATGCGGCGGCAATGCCCCCCCCTGTCCGTAAGCGCCGCATCCTTTCACTATAGTCGGGAGGAACGATGGATATACAGAAAGAACTCCTGGAGATTCTGGCCTGCCCACGCTGCCGCGGCCGTCTGGAGGCGCTGGGCGAGCCGCTGGAAGCTTTGTGTTGCCGTGCGTGCGCCGTGGCCTATCCGGTGCGGGAGGGCATTCCCGTCATGCTGATTGAAGAAGCCCTTCCCCTGGAGGCGTGGCGACCGGGTACCGGTTCGGCATGAGACGCCCTTCTGCTCCCATAGCCCAAGGCGCCTTTTATACTGCGCTGCCCTTGGTGCTGGCTTCCGCCTCCCCGAGACGCCAGGAGTCTTTGCGCCTGCTCGGCCTGGAATTCGAGATCATCAGGCCTACAGGTGTCGAGCCACAACCGCTGGCCGGCGAAAATCCGGCGGACTACGCCCTGCGTGCGGCGCAAGCCAAGGCCTTTGCCGCCGCACAAGCGCGTCCCGGCGCGTTTGTGCTGGGTGCGGACACCGTCGTGGCGCTTGAAAAGGAGATTTTGGGCAAACCCCGTGACAAGCGCCATGCGCTGGACATGCTACAGCGGCTTGCCGGCAAAAGCCATGTGGTGATCAGCGCCTGTTGCTGCTGTTTACCGGACGGCACGGCGCGCGATGTGACGGGCGAAGCCCGTGTGCATTTCTTTCCCTGGCCGCAGGATGTACTGGCGGCGTATGCGGCCGCGGACGAAGTGCTGGACAAGGCCGGAGCCTATGCCATTCAGGGACAGGGCGCGTTTCTGGCGCAAGAGATAGAGGGTTCGGTCAGCGCGGTGGTGGGACTGCCAATGACGCAACTTGTCTCCCTCTTGTCAGAACTGGAAGTCATCCGCGCGCATGCGGCATCCTCTGTTTAATCCAGCAATCCAAGCAGCTGCGCAACTCGTTGCGGTTCAAGTCCCTTATGCACGGACGCCACATCCACGCCGCGCTGCGCCTCCTCCTGCATCCGGCTCACGCCGGCCGCCGCTTCCATTTCATCCAGCATTTTCGGGCTGGGCCGCACCTGCATTTTCACGGCGGACGAAGACGCCGCATCCGTTTTGCGGACGGCGCTCATCTCCCGCAAACGCGCCTGCATGTTCTCAAACACCGCGCTATTGTCCTGGGGACGGAGCGGAGAAATGACCTCTGACATCGCAAAACTCCCGCATATATATTGCGGCCAGGCAAGGAAAAAACAGCCGCTGCCGCCGGACGCAGCAAAAAATGTTCCACAGGATGCACGCGCAGCAGAGGATCCCCGCGTTGCTATGGAAGGAACGAACAACAAGATCAAGGTTTGGTATAACTGTATATTGCATAAGCGTGTTTATCTATGGCAAAATATGCTTGCTTTGAGAATAACGCAGTGAGGCGGAAAGCTGGCGCATTTGGCGACATTGACCAGCCTCGGTGACAACTGGAACACCTTAGGAGGCGTGCGAAAATGCCACTGCATATAATACGCAACGACATCACGAAAATGCGAGTTGACGCCATCGTTAACTCCGGCAGCAAGAACCTTCGGCAAGGGGGCGGAGTCTGCGGTGCGATTTTCAAAGCGGCTGGAGCCGAAAAGCTACAAACGGCCTGCGACGCGCTCTCCCCGATTCAGACTGGCGAGGCAGTCATTACGAGTGGGTTTGCGCTGCCGGCGAAGCACGTCATCCACACGGCGGGGCCAATTTACCACGATGGCAAACAGGGTGAAGAAGACTTACTTCGTGCGTGCTACACGAATGCGCTCGACCTTGCTCGTCAGCATAGCTGTGAAAGCGTGGCCTTCCCGCTGATTTCGAGCGGAATTTACGGCTATCCAAAAGAAAAGGCGCTGTCTGTCGCAACAAGCGCAATCGGTGATTGGCTGCTGCACAATGATATGGACGTCTCGCTTGTCGTATTCGACAAAAAAGCGTTCGCGCTTTCAAAGGAACTGCTCGGCGAAGTAAAGGCATTTATTGACGAAAACTATGTTGATGAGCGCGAAACAACACGTCGCCGTCGCCAGGAATCTTTTGAACCCGAAGTGATTGCTCCAGACGGAGCCGTTGAGTCCAGAATGGGCTCCATTATTATGGAGTCAGCCATTTCAGGGCCGACGTACATACGTAAAAGCAAGCTCGCCGATACAATCGGGCGACTTGATGAATCCTTTTCCACAACGCTCCTGCGGCTCATTAACGCGAAGGGCAAAACTGATGTGGAAGTATACAAGCGCGCCAACATTGACCGCAAGCTGTTCTCCAAAATCCGCACAGGCAAAGGATATATGCCGAGCAAAAAAACCGCCGTCGCTCTTGCTGTCGCTCTGGAGCTTTCCCTTGATGAAACCGATGACCTCCTCGAACGAGCTGGCTTCGCGCTATCTCGGAGCGTGCTGTTCGATGTGATTGTCAAATTCTTCATCACGCGGCGGAAATACGACATATACGAAATCAACAACGCGCTGTTTGAGTACGATCAGCCTATATTGGGCGGTTGAAAACCAAAAAATCCTGGACTGACCATTTGTCGCTCTCCAGGCGACCATTTTCCTTATCCGCCGCAGTATCCTTCGCTCATAAACTTATGAACGGAGGAATACGCAATGAAAACAGGTCTGACAGAATTTGCCTTTATTCTTGACCGTAGCGGCTCAATGAGCGGCCTTGAGAGCGACACCATTGGTGGATACAATGCCATGCTTACGAAACAACAGGCGGAGCCGGGCGAGTGCCGCATTACAACCGTGCTGTTCGACGACAAGTACGAGGTGTTGCATGACCGCATTGATCTCCAGGCGGTCAGACCGTTGACAGAGAAGGAATACTTCGTCCGGGGCAACACCGCCCTGCTTGACGCCATTGGCAACACAATAAACAAAATCGGAGGCGTCCAGAAGCATACCGCCCCTGACTACCGCGCTGAAAAGGTATTGTTTGTCATTACCACGGACGGCATGGAGAACGCGAGTCGCGAGTTCAGCTACGGCAAGGTAAAAGCGATGATTGAAAGGCAGAAGTCAAAGTACGGGTGGGAATTCTTATTCCTTGGGGCGGATATCGACGCGGTGGATGTTGCCGACAGAATAGGCATAGGCAGGAACCGCGCCCAAAACTTCCACAAAGATCGCGAAGGAATTGCTCTGAGTTACTGTGCTGTCGGCGAAGCCGCTGCGTTTATCCGGAGGGCTCCGGGAGGAACGAAATTGGATGACGAGTGGAGCGCAGAAATTGAAGCGGATTACAGACGACGGGGTGGTAAACGGTAGCAAACCGGTTAGTTACGGCATCAAGTGTAGTAGTAGTTCAGACTTGATCTGACAGTTGTCTCCGTTTTGCTGGTTCCGCCTGCCCGATCAGTTGAGCTAATATCTTGGACGATGATATTGATTGCTATACCGATTATCATAGGGATCAGGGCCTTTCTTTTCCTGCTTGCCTGACGGGGGTACCTTGCCCTGGGTTGCCCTGGTATCATTGCGGGTCTGGTTGGGGATTGGCGTATAGTATGGATCTGCATAGACGCCGTCGCGCTTTGTATATCCCCGCCCATAGGGATCTTTGGCAAAAGCCGCACCTGCAAGAAGTAGAATACAACTCAACGCAATAATGCATGTTCTCATAATATACCCTCCAGTTATCGTTCCTTGCCCAAAGTCATAGCACAGGGCACACAAAAATGCGAGTCCCCCGCCGTAGCCGAAGCCGCGAAGCTGTCTTTGATCAAAGTGCGGGACAATTTTTTTGCCGACAACGGTGGTGAAAGGCCTTTCAACTCCTTGCCTGATACGATAGACTCTTTTTTGAACTCGTATACCAGGAAACCGACCTATGATACCTCTCGACCTTTCCCGCTATGCCTTCTCAGGCGCCGCCGCCGCGCCGATTGAAAATCTGCGCGCCCTGTCGTCCGAGGACCGCAACCGCCTCATGCTCGCGGGCATCGATGTGGATGCCGCTGCCAGCAGCGGCGCCTTCATGCACCTCAACCATTCCGGCGTCCACTGCCAGAGCAGGCAGGATGGCCTGGAAATCCTGCATATCAACGACGCCCTCGCGCGCTATGACGGATTGCCCCAATACTTTTGGAAGCTTCTTGAACCGGACAAAGACGAGTTCACCAAGGCCGCGCGCGCGCATCTGCACGGCGGCTATTTTATCCGGGCGCGCAAAGGCGTGAAAGTCATCGATCCTGTGCAGTCCTGTCTGTTCATCAAGGGTTCGGGCACGGGACAGACCGTGCATAATATCGTGGTCGTAGAAGAAGGCGCGGAGCTGAACATTTTGGGCGGCTGCGCCACGGCGCACGGCACGCGCGAAGTCGCGCACCTCGGCATGACGGAGTTCTTCGTTGAACGCGGCGGCAAGCTTAGCTTCACCATGATTCATAATTGGGGCGAAGAGGCTGCCGTGCGTCCGCGCTCCGTCGGACGCATGGCGGAAGACGCCGTTTTCCTAAATAACTACGTCTTGTTGAAACCAGTCGCCGACCTGCAAATGTATCCCGCTATTCTACTTCAAGGGCGCAGGGCCGTGGCCCGTTTTAACTCAGTTATTCTCGCGCCCCCCGGCGCCCATGTGGATACCGGCAACCGCATTCAACTGGACGCTCCAGACACGCGCGGGGAAATCCTCGCCAGAACCCTGACCACAGGCGGCGTCATCATCAACCGGGGTTTCATCGGCGCAAGCGCCGTGCCTGCGCGCGGACATCTGGAGTGTAAGGGACTGATTCTCGGCCAAGGGCGCATCCACGCCATTCCGGAACTTGATGCCGCGGTCGACGGCGTGGAGCTGTCCCATGAAGCGGCCGTAGGCAAGATCGCTCAGGAGGAAATCGAATACCTCATGGCGCGCGGGCTTGATGAAGACGAAGCTACCGCCACCATCGTGCGTGGTTTTCTGAACGTCGACATTATGGGCCTGCCCACGGCGATCACGGCTGCTATCGATGAACAGCTTGCAATGCTGCATCAGGCAAAGGGCATGTAAGATTTTTTCTTGCCTCACCCCAGCGGATTGCTTGTAAAAAGCAACCTGGATTCGCGGCGCGCAGACGCAATATGCGCGCCGCTATGTACGATATGCGACGCCGAGCAGTTCCTCATACACCTTGATCATGGCCCCTTTGTCTTCATTGCCGTAGCCTTTCAGCAGGGCGGTCTGGTATGTAACCGTGGCAGCCATGGTTACCGGCATGGGAATGACCTCGTTGGCGGCGATCACGGCGCCGCTGATAAGGTCTTTATAGGCGTTGCGCATGGGGTAGCCCGCGCTGAAGTCGTTTTTCAGGATTTGGGGAATAAAAAATTCCGATGCATAGCTGCGCCCGGTTCCACTGTTGACGATTTGACCGACTTTTTCCGGGTCCAGCCCTTTTTTCACGGCAAGAGGCAGCACTTCCGCCAATGCCGCCATGTTGATGTCGAACAGCAATTGGTTGATAAGCTTGGTAAGCTGGCCGGAGCCAACCGGCCCCATATGCAGGATTTTGTTGCCTATGCGTTTCAGATACGGTTCGATGCGGGCAAAACTTTTTGCCGCCCCGCCGACCATGACGCTGAGCGTGGCCTCTTTGGCCCGCGTTTCCATGCCTGAAACAGGAGCGTCGAGAAAAGCGACGCCTTTTTCCGCTAGGCTTGCGGCAAGTTCAATGGTGGCCGTGTAGGTGATGGTACTGAGGTCCACTACCATCTGCCCCCGCGTGAAGAAAGGCAGCAGCCCTTTTGCGCCGGTCAGTACCGCCCTTACAGCCTCGTCTCCGGGCAGGCAGAGAAAAATGATGGCGCACCCCGCCAAGTCCTGCGCATTGCTTGTCGTTGTTGCGCCAGCCTTACGGAAGGATGCGAATTGGGCTTGGCTTGTATCACAGACCGTCAGCTCCACCCCCTCCCCCATAAGGTTTTTTGCTATGTGTTTCCCCATTTGGCCTAAACCGATAAAGCCGATTGTGGTCATTTTTTTGGCGGCCATGAGCGCACTCCTTGTTATTGGCTTACTGTATGACACGTTGCATGCGCCTGTAAACTCCGCTACCGTTAGCGCATGTCCATAAGCCTCGCCAAACGCTACGCCTTTAAACTGCTTGCCAACTGCGCGACCATTCCGGTGTACCTCGTGATGGAAGCCATCCTGCCGCGCGCGCTTGGTCCGAGGGCGTACGGGGAATTCAGCTTCGCCACCAACCTGTTCCAGCAATGCATGGGTTTGCTGGACATGGGCAGTTCCACCTGCTTCTACGCGGCGCTTTCCAGAAGGCAGCAGGAACTCGGGCTGATCAGCTTTTACGGGCGCGTGTGCTTGCTGGTGCTGGCCTTGTGCATGCTGGCCTCGCTGGTGGTTCTGCAACCCGCGTTCGGCGAATGGATTATGCCGCAGGTGCCGCTTTGGATGGCGCCGCTGGCCGCGCTGTGGGCCTTTCTTACCTGGTTCGGCCGGATAGTGCGCTCCATAAATGACGCTTTCGGCGCCACAGTGCCCTCGGAACTGGCGCGCGCGGCAATAAGTCTGGGCGGGGTGTTTTTGCTGGCAACGCTTTTCTGGGTGGAGGCGCTTACCATCACAAGCCTTTTTATCCAGCAATATATCGTGCTTTCGGCGCTGATTCTAGGTTTCTGGCATGTGGTGCGCAAAGAACACACGCACATCCCCTGGAAGCTCGCGGCAGCGGACGCCTATGCCTATCGCGTGGAATTCTTCCGGTACAGCCACCCGCTTTTTGTGCAAGCCTTGCTTTCTTTTCTCTTTCTGACCGGGGAGCGTTGGCTGCTCCAATGGTTTAACGGCAGCGCCGAACAGGGTTTTTTCGCCTTGTCGCAAAAGGTAAGCTTGGCCTGCTTCCTCTTCGTGTCCGCCATGACGCCGCTTATCATGCGCGAACTGTCCATCGCTTGGGGACAGAAGGATACGATCCTCATGAGCCGCCTGATCACGCGCTTTGCGCCCCTCCTGTATGTGGTGGCGGCGTATTTTTCCTGCTTTACCTTGATGGAGGCAGCCTCCCTGGTGCGCATCTTCGGGGGCACGGAATTCGCGCAAGCGCTTCTGCCGGTGCAGATTATGGCCTTGTACCCTGTGCATCAGACCTATGGCCAGTTGGCGGGCTCGGTATTTCAGGCCGTCGGCCGCACGACGGTACTGCGCAACCTCACGGCGCTGGAGTGTGTGGGCGGCATCCTCGTGAGCTGGCTTTTGCTGGCGCCTCCGGAATATTTCGGCCTGCATCTCGGCGCCGCGGGACTGGCCGTGAAAATCACGGCGGTACAATTTGTCATGGTCAATATCTATTTCTGGCTGGTCGCGCGCATGCTGTCCTTCAAGTATCTGCATAATCTGCTGCATCAGCTTGCGGCGCCGGCCGTGATGCTCGGCCTTGCCTTTGTCAGCCGGGAACTTACGTTGATGCTGCCGTTGATGGGTTTTGCGCGCTTTATCCTTTCAGGCATCTTGTACTCCCTCCTGGCGGCGCTGTGTCTGCTTGCCGTGCCGCGGCTTGCGGGCTATTCCCGGCAGGACGCGCATGCCATCAGTGGGCGCTTGTGGCGTCAGCTGCCTTGGCGGAGATAAGCGCATGCAGCTTGATATCGTGATCATCATGCTGGGGGCGGCCCTGCTGCACGCCACCTGGAACGCCATCATCAAAAGCGGGGGCAACGCCCTGTTTGAAGCGGTGCTCAAATCCCTGGGCGGCGGGGTGGCGGTATGCTGCGTCCTGCCCTTCCTGCCGCTGCCGGATCCGCGGAGCCTGCCCTATCTGGCGGCATCCTGCGTGATCCATCTTGGGTACTACAGCTTTCTGGCTCTGAGTTACCGCAATGTGGACATGTCCATAGCCTACACCATCATGCGCGGCACGGCGCCGCTTCTGACTTCGCTGGTCTTGGTCCTTGTGCTGGGAGTGCCCTTGTCCGTCGGCGGCTGGATCGGGGTGATGCTGTTATCCACGGGTATTCTGACCCTGTCCGCGGACGCCCTGCGCCAGGGAGGGCTGGCCTGGCGGGGCTGCTGCGCGGCGCTGGCCAATGCGCTGGTGATCATGTGCTACACCCTGGCGGACGGTTATGGCGCACGGGCCAGCCTGCACCCAGTGAGTTATACCTGCTGGCTTTTTTGTATCAACGCCCTGCCCATGACCCTGATAGTGTACCGGCGCTATCGGAGCGAGTTTACGGCCTATGCGCGGCGGCGCTGGCGCTTTGGCCTGCTGGGGGGCGTGTGCAGCCTGGGATCCTACGGCATTGCCATCTGGGCCATGACCAAGGCTCCGATTGCCATGGTGGCCGCTTTGCGGGAAAGTTCGGTCATTTTCGGCATGCTGCTGGCGGTGGTCTTTCTTGGGGAGCGGGTTACCTTTTTCCGTATGCTGGCTGTTTTGCTGGTGGCCGCCGGGGTGATGAGCCTGCATGTGCTGGCATGAGGCGGTCTTCGTCCGCCTGATTGCTATAAATGCGCACGCGCTGGACGGATCATGCTTTCCGGGCTGAGCAGCGCATCAAGTTGTTTTTTGGTCAGGAACTTGTGCTCCAGAGCGACTTCGGCAACGGAGCGACCGCTTGCCAGGGCGTCCTTGGCGACGAGGGCGGCCTTTTCGTAGCCGATGACGGGCACCAAGTTGGTGACGATGCCGATGGAGTTGACGACCATCTCGTAGCAGCGCTCGCGGTTGGCGGTAATGCCGGAAACGCATTTATCCTGCAACGTGACGCAGGCGCGCTGAAGGCGCTCAATGGCCCGGAAGAGGGTATGCGCGATGATGGGCTCCATGACGTTGAGTTCCAGTTGCCCCGCTTCCGCCGCCAAGGAGACGGTCACATCCTTGCCGATGATATCGAAGCAGACCTGGTTGACCACTTCGGGAATCACCGGATTGACCTTGCCTGGCATGATGGAGGAACCCGGCTGCAAGCGCGGCAGGTTGATTTCATTGATGCCGGTGCGTGGACCGGAAGACAACAGACGCAGATCGTTGCAGATTTTGGACAGCTTGACGGCACAGCGCTTGAGCACGCCGGAAGTCTGCACGTAGCAGCCGGTATCCCAGGTAGCTTCGATTAGATTTTCGGAGGTAACGACTTTTAGGGCGCTCAGGTTG